>Ga0099364_10004222_pt1 | contig 21851 bp, 15 predicted proteins | sample TergutTh196P3_FD_73070 | JGI IMG/M metagenome (GOLD analysis project Ga0099364, IMG submission 73070) | Microcerotermes parvus P3 segment gut microbial communities from Pointe-Noire, Republic of the Congo - Th196 P3 | ecosystem: Host-associated > Arthropoda: Insects > Digestive system > Gut ... | reverse complement strand
TGTGATGGCGCTGTGCTTAATGATTATCCCACCCTCGCAGCCACTTTTATGGCAGATTTGCTTTGGTCTTGAGAGCCTGTTTGTTACACTGTACGCTCTTTTCTCTCTGGGCATTTTGGTCGGACAGTGGTTCCCGCGCAGGAAGGGTACCGTAATGGGCGTAGCAACCATTGCTTTCCCGATTTCGAGCGCTCTTGTTTCCGTTTTTGCCGCGAGTGTTTTCGGCTCGGGAATACCCAATGTTTTCGGCGCGTTCCTGCCATTTTTTGCTGTATGCTTAATAGGCTTGCTTATAGGTGTTATTTTTATCAAAGACTACCCGGAGCAATGTGGCGCCTACCGTGATAATGACAAAAACTTCGATCTCGATGCTGCTAAGAGAGTGATGGAACAGGAGATAATAAATAAGAAAACCTCCGTTTGGACAATCCAAAACACCTTGAAAAACCGTGACTTTTGGTTCATTACAATTCCCATAGGATTCCTTCTGTTTTGCACGACGGGCCTGATGTCTCAGACCATGTCCATCGTCATCCCCTATGGAAACCGGCTTGATTTTATTGGCGGTTTCTCCGGCATTATGCTTGTCATATGCGCATTTGCAGGTGTCGGAAGCTGGCTTTTTGGCATGCTCGACACTAAATTCGGCACAAAAAAGGCAATTTTAGCCGCAGTTATGTTCATGATAATCGGCGGTCTTTTAGGCCTTTTCAGCAACATCGGCTGTCTTCTTATCTCCCTATTTTGTCTTGGCATCTACATGGGTGCATCATCGAACTTTACAGTCTCTGCTGCCGCGCAGTATTGGAGACGGGAAGATTTCCCCAACGTTTTTGCCTCTTTGAACCCTACGGCGAACATAATTCAGTCGCTAGGTCCGATGTCAATCGCCATATTGATTGGTTCGCAAGGTTTCACGAGTGCTTCTCTTGTAGTTGCAATAGGTGGAATTGTGAGCCTCGTTCTTATCCTAATGTTCAAATCCAAACACGTCAAGGAGGTTGACGATGCCTACCGTGTAGCAGCCGGCAAGGAAATAGATGATGAGCTAGAAAGCCGCAAGTAGCCAAATTTTCGAACTATCAAGGAATTATTGGTCAAGGCATGTTCACTTTACTTTTTGTAATGCGAACATGCCATTTTGACATTTTTCATCAATGAAAGTGGCGGCAGAATGCCGACGCTACGGTAGTAAGTAATGCCACGAACGTAGAAGGCGGTTCTGTAGACATGGTAAGCGACGTAGTATATACCGGTTTGAGTGCAATTCAAATACAAATACTGCAAATCATGAAAAACAGACCAAGAATCACCGCAAGGCAACTGTCTGAAATCGTAGACATCAACACCCGTAATGTACAAGACTATATAAAATCGCTGAAGATGATGGGGTTTGTTAAGCGCATTGGCTCAGAGATGAGTAGGTAATTGCCGTTTCAGCCCCAAGCCCTGCCCCCTTTTTAAAGGGGGTGGCGCGTAGCTACGGGGGATTGAAAAGAGGGCATGGGCTGAGACTACACATGCCGTTTGTGCAATTTGACTAATGCGAAACTTGAGTTAATAATCAGGAGCGAGAGTTGTCATCAACCCTCGCTCCTGATTTCTGGTGCAATAATCCCCTATCGGCAGTGCCGCGCCCCTGCAAACAGCGCGTCAGGGATGGCGCACCCTACGTCTTAACTCGTAACCCCCGTCTCCTAACTTTCCTCTTTCCTCTTTCCTCTTTCCTCTTCTCTATCTCTGCGAGGGCATCTGCCATGCGTTGTGGTCGGTGTGGAGAAGGTGGTGCGATTTTTCGCCAAGAGGCTCGAGAAGGAAGTCGGCATAGAGGGCTTTGACATCCTCATTGTCATGGGAATAGCGGAGCGCGCTTTCGCGGTCTAGCTTCCGCAGAAGCTCCGTGCGTTCGCCCGCAAGCTCTTCCTCCATCGCGATCGGCTGGCCTCCGCCGCCGGCGCATCCGCCGGGGCATGCCATGATTTCAATGAAATCGTACTTGACGTCTCCCTTTTTGACTGCCTCAATCAACCTACGCGCATTGCCAAGCCCCGAGGCTACCGCCACGCGGACATCCCCTTTGCCGGGTATGCTGACGGTGGCTTCGTTCCACCCGCCGCTGACGGCAGCAAAAGAAAACGCGTCCGGGTCAATGTTTTCACCCACCAATAAGAAATACGCGCTGCGGAGGGCCGCTTCCATTACGCCGCCGCTGAATCCGAATATCACCGCGGCTCCGGTCCCGCTGCCCAACGGAGAATCGAAATCTTCTTCCGGGAGGGCCTGCGGCATAATGCCCTGAGTCTTCAGCATCCTTGCGAATTCCCGCGTGGTGATCGCCACGTCCACGTCGCTGTCGCCGCATGCGTCGTTCATGACCTCCAGATCGCACTCGCTCTTTTTAGCGGAACACGGCATGATGGACACGCAGAATATTTTATGCGGGTCCACGCCGATTTTTTCGGCAAAATAACTCTTGGCAATGGCGCCAAACATCTGCTGCGGGCTTTTTGCGGTTGAAAGGTTATCCGTCATTTCAGGGAACTGGGATTTTATGAACCGGACCCATCCCGGGCAGCAAGAGGTAAACATCGGCCATTTGTGTTTCGCGGGTTCGGACATATGCTGGAGAAGCTCGTTGCCTTCCTCCATAATCGTCAGATCCGCCGTGAAATTGGTATCGAACACATAATCGAATCCGAGGCGCCTCAAGGCGGCGGCCATGCGCTTGGGCGTGGCGTCTTCCCTGTCGAGGTTGAATGCCTCCGCCCATGCGGCGCGAACCGCGGGCGCGACTTGGACTACGGTAACGATATCCGGATCCTCCACGGCGGCAAAGACGCGCTCCGTGTCGTCCCTGGATTTCAGGGCGCCGACGGGGCAATGCACTATGCATTGGCCGCAGAATGTGCAATCCGCTTCATTGATGGTTTTGTTATTCGAAACGTTCACATCGGTGCGGCTTCCAGTCCCTGAAACGTCCCACACATGCACTTCCTGAATCTTGTCGCAGACTTGGACGCACCGCATGCACTTGATGCACTTGCTCTCTGTGCGGACGAGCGGCGAAGTCTTATCCCATCGGTCAATTGGCGGCCTCAGGTCATAAGGCGCGTACAAGATGTTGAGGTTCGCGGCCAGCGTCTGAAGGGCGCAGTTGCCGCTTCTTGAGCATGTCGGGCATCGGCTGTCATGCTGCGAGAGCAGGAGCTGAACCACCGTCTGCCTGGATTTGCGCGCCCGATGGCTGTTTGTCTGTATTGACATCCCTTCTTCCACCGGGGTGTTGCACGCGGCGGCAAGACGGTCTACCCCTTCGATTTCAACGACGCATACCCTGCAGGCGCCGATTTCGTTTATCCCTTTTAAATAGCATAGATGCGGTATGTCGATTCCCGCCGTATAAGCGGCTTCAAGAATTGTCGTGCCCTCATTGGCTTCGACCTCTATACCGTTAATTTTCAGTCTTACCATTTGTTATTCCTCCCGCCTCTGAAGGCTCCGTATCCGAAGTGATCGCAACGCAGGCAGCGCACCGCCTCTTTCGTCGCGCCCTCCCTCGTCATGCAGTTTTCGATGCCTTCAAAATCAAATTTCCTCTCTCCCGCTTCCCTCTCCGTCGTGTTGACGCGGCCATGCGCCGGCTTGTTCGCGAACTTGGCCGGCGGGATATCCACATCCACGCAGATTGTATGGTTGAAACCAAGAAACTCATCGATATTGGCAGCCGCGACCTTACCGGCCGCAATCGCCTTGATTGCCGATGACGGGCCTGTGGAGCAGTCGCCTCCCGCAAACACTTTGCTGTTCGCGACGATTTGGCCGTTGGACATGGCCTCGATCGTTCCCCTGTTGATGGGGATCCCGGCTTTTTCAAATATGCTTGTTTCAACCTTTTGACCCATAGCAAGCACTATCACGTCGGCATCCATCCGTTCTTCGGGGAGATCCGCATTCTCCGGCCTAGGCCGCCCATCGGCGATTTTGCCGGGAAGCTGCGGTTTCACGACCAGCGTTATGCCTCCGCCGCTGCCGCCGGCCTCTATTCTGACGGGGGCTTTCAGCGTTATCAGCTCGGCGCCCTCGGCAACGGCGCCCTCCACCTCCTCAGGCATTGCGGTCATGTCCACCTGGCGGCGCCGGTATACGCAATACGCTTTCTTGGCTCCGAGGCGCAGCGCGGTCCTGGTCACGTCCATGGCTACGTTTCCGCCGCCGACTACCACGACGGTTTTGCCGGCAAAGTCGGGATGTTCGCCGTCGCCTATTCCCCGCAACAGCTTGACAGCGGAGAAAACGCCTTCGATTTCATCCCCTTCCAGTTGGTTTTGGCCGTCCATATGGGCGCCGATCGCAATAAATACGCTGTCGTACTTATTCATGATTTCCTCGATCGCCACGTCTTTCCCGACGTCAACCCCATGCTTTACATTCACGCCGGTTTTCAATATCGCTTCAATGTCGCGGTCAAGCATCTCCCTCGGGAAACGATAAGCCGGGATGCCGTAGCGGAGCATCCCTCCAAGATATTTCTGACGCTCAAATACCGTTACCTCATGCCCCATCAGGGAGAGATAATACGCTGCGGATAGCCCGCCCGGCCCGCCACCGATCACGGCAATCTTCTTCCCGGTGGGTTCCTGGGACTCGGGAGGCGGAACTATGCCCGCATTGTCAACGGCATAGCGTTTCAATGCGCGGATGTTTACGGCTTCGTCTATCATGCTCCGGCGGCACCGCCTCTCGCACGGGTGTTCGCAAACGTACCCGCATGCCACGGGAAACGGATTGTCCTTGCGTATGAGGCGTATCGCGTCGTCGCAGCGCCCTTCATGAATGAGCGCGACATACCCCGGGATGTCAACATTGGCGGGACAGACGCACACGCATGGGACAGGCACGTCATGGCCGCCCAAACAGCGGCGTTTTTCGATATGCTCAACGAAGTCGTCGTTGAAATTCTTGAGCATGTCCAGAACCATTCGCGCGGAATCGTAACCGATGGCGCAATCGGCGCTTTCGGCCACGCCCAATGCGGTGCTTTCCAGAAGCTTAAGCGTTTCATAATCCGCTTTTCCGTCCAGCACCCTCTCCAGCAGGCCGGAAAGAGTCCCGAGCCCGACGCGGCACGGCACGCATTTGCCGCATGACTGCGCAAGGCAAAGCGTGGTAAAACCAAGCGCCAGATCCACAGGGCACTGACCCGGCGGGCTTGCCGCCATCCTGCGCTCCATGTCCCTGTACAGCCCGTCCATGACTATGTAAGCATTGCTTTCAGTCATAATTTCAAATCTGCTCATACTAAATGAAAACCTCCGTTCCGCCGCATAGCCGCGGCATAAGATTTATGGAATAAAATCATCTGCCCCTCCTTATATAAATTAATACGATATTGTAATAAACACGCTCGATAAGACAGCAAATATTTACGACCGCGAGAACAGTCCCGCGAATCAGACCGAAAGAGTCCCCGCCGTGCCGTGTAAGCCCATTTATAACCTGCACCTTTGGGCAGGTGGGTCACCTCCTTCAGGTTTCGCTGCTTCCAACGTCCAAACCGCGTACGGCACGGGTACCGCGCGGCCCGGGAGGCCTGCAATTCACCGGAAGAGAACGGTATCCCATATGATAAATGTGGGTTTAAAAAGACCTATCACGAACAAAGCAGGGACAGATTTATTCTTCATCTTCGGAGAGGCGTTCCACGAATAGGGCATATGCCGCGTTCAATTCATCTTCATCTTCAATCGTGATCAGGGCGTCCTCGTCTTCCTGCGAAATGACTTTGAGTATGATCAATCCGAAGTCATCGTCATCCTCATCCATGTCAGCAGGCACGAACGCCATGTACAGCTCATCATTGATTTCCGCGGTGTCCAGATGCTCCAATTCAAATTCTTCGCCATCTTCATCAATGATTACGACATAATCGTTGCCATAGTCACCGTCCAATTTATCGCCCCCTCCCGTCAAAGCGCCGGGAGCCGAGCCAGCGTTCCGCGCTCCCGACGAGTAACGCAATGTCAATGATATCGCATTTCGCCCGAAAAATCAATATCCATTTTGTTTTGAAGTTCACATTTTTTTAATATTTTTCCCCATTTTCCCCCGAATGGTGTTATACTTCATATATCATCCGTTGGCTGCGGCGATAGCACAACGCGGATACAATTGCATACAAAGGGCAAAATACCCAAAATAAAAGGAGGGCATGCATCCATGACGCCGGAAAACCAAAAGAAACACGACGAAAGACTCAAGAGAATAGACGACTCCGTAGCTCTCAAGGAACCGGACAGAGTGCCTATCAACCCCAACCCGCAATTGTACGCTATGTTTCATGCGGGATACACCGTCGCGGAAGTAGTTTACGATACCTCTCTGGAAAAAATGAGAAACGCGCTAAAAAAATACCATGCCGATTTCGAGCCGGACGCCAGCACGGACGTCAGCAGCATGTATGTCGGCGAAGGCCCCATCGTCGAAAGGATCGGCTCGAAAAACTTGCAAGTTGCCGGCATGCCCGGCGATCCCATCGGGGTGAACTCCCTCCAGCAATTCATCGAATTCCCGCTTTTGCAAGATGATGAATTTGATGAATTTTCCAAAGACCGCACGGGTTGGGCGCTAAAAAAAGCGATGCCACGGATGGCAGGGCTTTTTGAACCTTTGGCTAGCTTGCGGTTCGGTTTCGGCGAAGCCCCCCGCATAGCGCGCCAGTTGTCGCACGCAATCTCGCAGCCGGAAGTCCGCGCCATGATCGAGGAACTATGGGCCATAGACGGCTTTTACCGCGAGATTCAGACGAAGGCGGATAAGATAAGCGATGAAATCCGCGAAATGGGATTCCCCACGATAAGGGCGGGAAAAAGCGCCGGCCTTGTCCCCTTTGACGTATACAGCGACTTTTTGCGCGGCACCATCCTTACGATGGAAGACTTTTTTGAACACCCCGAGGAAATAGAGGGCTTTATCAATGAAATGATATTAGGTTCGGTAGCGAACATTTTGGCCCTAAAAGGGTCGATCGACGGCCAGCATGTCTTCATTCCCCTCCACAAGGGCATGGACGGCTTCATGAGCGATGAACTCTATAGGAAGTATTACTGGAGCCATCTCCAAAAAATGATTCTTGCGCTAATCGAGGCCGGCAGCATCCCGTACATTTACACCGAGGGCAAATACAATACGCGAATCGACTGTTTGACCGAGGTTCCTCCCGGCAAGGTCATTTATCATTTCGAGGACGTGGATATGGCCGTCGCAAAGAAAAAGCTTGGCGGCATAGCTTGCATTTCCGGCGGTTTCCCCGCCGCGCTGCTCGACTGGGGCAAGCCCGAGAAAGTGCGCGACGAGGTCAAGCGGCTTCTTGACATTTGCGCGCCCGGCGGTGGGTTCATCTTTGAAACCTCCTGCGGCATGGGCAATTGCAAGAGGGAAAACGTGGAGGTCATGTTTGAAACGGTGAAAGAATACGGAACATATCGATAACGATAATCTCCACTGCTTGAGAACCCTTGGCCTTTCGCCATTGGGTTCTCAGTATTTTTCCTGCATAAGCGCGTCCGTTTTGGCCACATATTTGCCGATCATCCTGTATGCGGTCTCTTCGTCGAGGACCCCGTGCATGCTAGGCGTCTCGAAAAAACGTTTGGGCAGCTTGACGTCCATCTGATCGAAGCCCATATCCCGCTTGAGCTGCAGCTTGACTTTGTATATGCGTTTGCTGATCGCGGTAAGTTCATCGTCCGTCAACTCCCACCCTATGGAATTCAACGCCTTCAGAATCGTCTTGCGGTCGTAAATCTTACGCGCAAACAGGCACATTACAAGCGAATTGGTTATATTCCGTTCGCACTCCTCTTCAAAAATATCATCAACAATCTTGTCCTCGTCAAAAACCTTGAGGCCCTGATCGAGGCTGTAGCCCCCGTTGCACAGATGTGAATGCCTGGCTCCAACCACCTGGCCGACCAGAGCCGCATAGCCGGTGTGGTACCCTGTCATTTCGTTGCCGCCGAGCTGCATGGCAAAGTCCTCCCCGCCATACTTCGACGAGACAAAACTGGCGCCCTTGCCCAAATCCCTGTAGAACTCGTTTGTGCCATAACACAAATGCCCGATAGCCTCGATATAGCCTTCGGCGTGGCCAAATTTAAGGTCCGTCAAGGTGTCTTCCAACGTGATCAAGCCCTTTTCCAAAGCCTCCGTGGCCCAACCCAGGCACACTCCCGCGCTCATTGCGTCGACCCCCAGTTCCTCCGCGTCTTGAATGATCGCGAGCACCTCATCCGTGGTCTTTATGCCGAGAAATGACCCCAGCGCGAATATGAGCTCGTAGTCGTACGTGACGTTGATTGCCTCGTACTCATACCCTTCTTTGGCGAACTCCCGGCGAAACATGCCAATATGTATGCATCCGACGGGGCAGCCCGCGCAGCCCATCTTTCGCACAAGATTATTTTGCGCGAAGGCTTCTCCGCTGATGGCTACCGCGTGTTCAAAAGTACCTGTGGTCAAGTTCCGCGTAGGCATTGCGCCCGCAGCGCTCAACGGAACGACGTTGGCAGGCGTGCCCAAATCGTGGTACTTGGTCATGCCTGCGGAACGTACGCACTTCTGGTATATCTCCCGATACACCTTAAAATACTCTTTCTTCTTCATGACAGGGAGTGGACGCTCCCCGTAAATGGACAACCCCTTCAAATGCTTGCCGCCCATGGCGGCGCCGATGCCAATCCTGCCGAAGTGCCGATAGGTGTCCACATTGACGCATGCGTAGGCAACGCCGTTCTCCCCCGCCGGGCCTATGCGGATAATGGAACGCTTGCCGCTTGCCCGCCCGCCGGCGCTCTCACGGTCCCTGATCACCCGGCCCGTCTCCTCGCAGGGCATGCCCCATATCGAGGTCGCTTCCCTGATATTGATGCTCTGGTCGGAGATAGCCAGATAGCAGGGCTTTTTCGACTTGCCCGTGATGACGATCGCATCGTACCCTGCCATAAGCATAGCCATGCCAAGCCTGCCTCCCGCATGGCTCTCGCCATACTCGCCGGTGAGGGGCGAGACGAACGTCGCGACCACTTTGGTCAACACGGGGAAAACATAGGTTCCCGCGCCGATGGCGAATATTATGGGCTGTTCCGGCGACGAGTGATCGAGGCCGGGGATGTAATGCTCGTGCAGCAGCTTGGCCGCGATGCCCGTGCCGCCAAGGTAGGCAAGAAGGTCTTCCCGCTGATCAACGCGGGTCTCACCCGTCGAAAGGTTGATGTTCAACACCTGAATGTATTTCTCATTAAGCAAGATCCCCAGCCTCCTCTACTTCCGTCATCACGATACAGTCGTGTGGGCAGAATGTCGTGCATACCCCGCAGTGATGGCAGATAATGGGTTTTAGCGTCTCTTTGTCAAAATTGACGGCGCCTATGCTGCAAACGGGTATGCATCTGCGGCAGCCTATGCATTTCTCAGCGTCTAGCAGCACGCCGCCTCCGGGCCGCGGCGCCAGCGCTTTGGCCGGGCAAATCTCCATGCAGGCAGGATCCGTGCAAGCACGGCACACCACCGCAATGAATCGGGAATCCACTCCGCCGGTGCTGCGTATCCTGATCGCGCTTTTAACGATCGAATGGCTGTCATGGTTTGCGACTCCGCAAACGTTCGCGCAGGTGAGACAGCCAAGACATTTATTCATCCCTTTTGGATTCAGAACATAAGGCATATTGTTCCTCCTATGCTTCGGTCAAGGATAAGCGTTAGGGATTTTTGTCCCAAGCTCCTAGCGCAAGCCGTATATCGCCAATATTCTTGTATGGAAGCGGTGCACCGGCGCAATCGGCCAGCGCTTTTATCTGAGAAATGTTGTCCCAGGCCACCGGGCTGGCGATGGCCCGCTTCAATTCCTGAGTCCGGTTGTCATATGCCGTATAGCTCCCGTCCATCTCCGCAAAAGAAGAGGCGGGAAATACGACGTTCGCCTGCCTGACGGCTTCCGTCATGTGCAAATCCTGAACGAACAGGAAATCTACCGCCCGCAAGTTCAGACCTTCGACCTCTTCCCCGAATAGCATCAGCCCTCGGACTTTTCCATTGGCAAGGGCTTCGGCAAATCTTTCCCTGCTGCCCAAGCCGAGGTTCGCCAATCCCTTCGAGTTGGCGCTGTGCGGCAGTTGGATAATGCCGCCGCCCGGGGCATTGGCATGGCCGCCCAATGCGGCGATGAGGCCGATAAGCTCGGGGGCCCGGACCGGGATGCCGTCCTTTTCAAATATGAACACGGCCTTTTCCGCCTGCGTGACCATTTTTGCCGCAGCCTTGGCCTCCCCGCCGACGTTTTTGTATTTCAGCGCGCCGAGCAGCTCCTTCAACGGCCCCGAGCTTTTGCCGCGCGCGCCGTCACGCAAGGCCCAGGCAATCTGCTCAAGCGCTTCAAGGTCACCCCCCATTAGTATCCGCAGGGAAGCAAGATCGTCAAGCAGGGTTTCCTCCGCATCCTGTTTGCCCGGCAGAAGCAACAGCTTCGCGCCCTTTCTCACGGCCTGCCTGATCCGCATGCCCGCAACCGAGCTGTGCATGCCATTCTCAGGCGCAAAGGCCACGATCAGATCCGCTTTTTCCATCTCCTCCAACAAAGCTGTTGAGGCATCCTTGCCCAATACGCCGTCCAAGCCGCCGTCACTGAGTTCCAGAGAGTATATCCTGTTGGTTTTCAAGGATTTTTCCGCATATTCTTTGATTATGAAAGCCTCTTCATTCGTATAGTTGCCGCTGACCGCAAGCGCCACGCTATCGTTGCCATATTTGTCCTGAATGCCCCGAATCGCGTCAGCGGTTTGTTTTGCCGCCGCCTCGAAGCCGGCCTCCTCCATGCCGTTGCCGACCCGCACGAGGGGTTCGGTGATCCTGTGTTTTTTTGCCAAGTCCCCGAAACCGAAGCGGCCTTTCTTGCACAAAAGCGAAGTCTTTCCCGACCCGGGAAGGCTCCTCAAAAGCAGGCTTCCGTTTGTCGTCAGGCGGATAGTGCAGCCCACGGAGCATGAGGGGCAAACAGTCTCGGTCATCGTTTCTTCAAGCGGGACCTGCTTGTGGATCATCTGCGTCTCCGTCAACGCCCCCGTGGGGCAGATAAAGGCGCACTGGCCGCAAGACACGCATTCGGTATCCTCCAAATCGGCGTCAAAGGCAGGCGTGGCAATGGTGTCGAAGCCCCGCCCCATAAACCCTATGGCCGTCGCTCCGACCACTTCTTCGCATATTCGGACACAAAGCCCGCACAATATGCACTTGTCCGAGTTGCGGTGTATATATGGGTGTTCGCTTTCCTTGTAACGTTTATGGGCCTTGCCGCCATAGGTTTCGCTTCGGGCGCCATACCTGCATGCGTAGTCGATCAGCTTGCATTCGTAATAATCCATGCATCCGCATTCGAGGCAGCGGGAGGCTTCCCTTCTGGCTTCTTCCTCGCTGAGCCCATAGTTGATTTCCAAAAAGTCCTTTTTGCGGTCGTGTACGCTGCGATGGGGCATTTTTGCCCTGGGCTGTTTTTTAGTCCCGGAAAAATCGGACGCCGTTTTTTCCGACGTGACAAAGTAGGGTTCTTCATACCCCATATCCTCGCCCATCAGATACTTGTCTACCATGACGGCAGCCCCTTTTGCCTCGCCGATCGCGGTGATGGCAATGTCCGCGCCGTCGTTTGTGGCATCCCCAACTGCAAACACGCCTTCCAGATTGGTGCGGTAGGTCTGTTTATCGGCCATCAGGGTGCCCCATCCTGTGCGGCCAACGTCGTCAAAGCCTGTCGTATCCGGCTTCTGTCCAATGGCCATGATGACCGTATCCACTTCAAGGGTTTCTTCCGCGCCTTTCACAGCCACAGGGCTTCGGCGTCCCGAAGCGTCCGGTTCGCCGAGTTCCATGATCTGCAGACGGATGGCTTTCACTTTCCCATCTTCGCCCACGATTTCTATAGGGTTGGTCAAATTTCTGAAAACCACGCCCTCTTCTTCCGCCTCGTCGATTTCCGAATCCTCGGCGGGCATTTCGTTTCTTGTCCGTCGATAAATGTTGTACACGACGCTTGCGCCCGAGCGCACTGCCGTGCGGCAGGCATCCATCGCGGTGTTTCCGCCGCCCACGATGGCTACCCTGCGCCTCAATAGCTTATCGGATATGCCGGTGATATTCCACAAAAATTCGATTCCGCCCCGGACTCCGTCCAGATCCTCCCCGGGTATGCCCATCCCGGTGTTTGACCAGGCGCCGATCGCGACGACCACCGCGTCGTAGTCCTTCCGCAACTGAGCGAAAGAGACATCCTTGCCGATGCGGGTATTGTTCCGCAGGGTCACGCCCATTTTTTCGATTGCGTCAATCTCCTCCTGCAGGACCACCTTTGGCAGCCGGTACTCAGGTATGCCGTAACGCAGCATCCCGCCCATAAGGGGCATCGCGTCGAACACGGTGACCTGATGGCCCTTTGACCTCAAAAAATACGCCGCGGACAAACCCCCGGGCCCGCCGCCTATTATGGCGGCCCGCTTGCCCGTCTCCGCTTGCACCTCGGCGTTGTATAGTTCCCCTTTGTCATGCTGCTTGTCGGCCGCAAACTGTTTAAGCGCCATGATGGAAATAGGTTCTTCCAGCAATTCCCGGCGGCAGGCCTCCTCACATGGATGTGGGCATACCCGTCCGATGGACGCCGGGAGCGGGATTTTTTCCTTGACAAGCGCATAAGCCTCGTCATAGGCCCCATTGGCTATCAGCCCCACATAACCCTGGCAGTCGGTCTGCGCGGGACATGCGAGGGTGCATGGCGGCCGGCAGTCGCCGTCGTGGTCGCTGAGAAGCATATCCAGCGCCGCTTTGCGGTTGGCGTCGATGCGTTCGCTGCGGGTGTTGATGACCATGCCGTCCGCGGCGTCGGTGGAACACGAACGGAGCAGCTTCGCGCTCCCTTCCGCCTCAACCACGCAGACCCCGCAGGCGCCGTACCTCTCAACCCTGTCGTCCTGACAGAGGTTTGGGATGTCGATCCCATTTTCCCGGGCTATCTCAAGTATGGACTGCCCCGCCGTGCCAGAGACTTCATGGCCGTCTATCGTCAATTTGATAACTGTCATCATCTCCTGCCCCCCCTACGCTACAACCACGGCATGGCACATCTCGGCGCACACGCCGCATTTGTCGCATTTGTCCTGATCTATCTCATGGGGGTTCTTGAACCCGCCGCTTACCGCTTCCATGGAGCACTGTATGGCGCACATGGTACAGCCTATGCATTGATCGGCCTCGATCGTGTAGGTCAGCAGTTGCTTGCAGGAGCCTGCGGTGCATTTCTTGTGGAGGATATGATCCTCATATTCGTTACGGAAATAGCGAATCGTGGTCAATACGGGATTTGGCGCAGTCTGCCCAAGCGCGCACATGGAACCGTCCTTTATTTGAGCGGCAAGGCCGTTGAGCAGCTCTATATCCCCTTCCCTGCCTTTGCCTTCGCAAATCCGCTCCAGTATTTCGAGCATCCTGTGGTTGCCCACGCGACAGTGAACGCATTTTCCGCAGCTTTCCTTGCAGGTGAAATCAAGGAAGAAGCGGGCTATGTCAACCATGCAGGTGCTCTCATCCATAACCACCATGCCGCCCGAACCCATGATCGCGCCCGTGGCGGCGAGAGTGCGGTAATCTATCATCGTGTCGGCCAGCGAAGCGGGGATGCACCCCCCGGAAGGGCCGCCCATCTGCACGGCCTTGAATGCTTTGTTGTTGGCGATGCCGCCGCCCACGTCAAAGACCACGTCCCGGATGGTCATGCCCATCGGAACTTCCACAAGGCCGCCTTTTGCGATTTTGCCCGCCAGGGCAAAAACCTTCGTGCCCTTGGAATTCTCCGTACCCATCGCGGAAAACGCCGCGCCGCCGTTGCGTATGATCCACGGGACGTTCGCAAATGTCTCCACGTTGTTAATATTGCTTGGTTTCCTCAAGTAGCCTGACTGCGCCGGGAAAGGCGGCTTTAGCCGGGGCATGCCCCGTTCGCCTTCCAAAGACGCGATCAGCGCGGTTTCCTCGCCGCATACGAACGCCCCGGCCCCCGCCTTGATCCGAATGTCAAAGCTGAAATCGCCGCCGAGGATGCGTTCGCCCAGAAAACCTCTTTCCCTGGCTTGCTTCAACGCGATTTCAAGCCTGATTATGGCCAGTGGATACTCCGCGCGCACATAGATGATGCCTTCGGCGCAGCCGATTGCGTAAGCGCCGATAATCATACCTTCAAGCACGGCATGGGGGTCTCCTTCTATCAGGGCCCGGTCCATAAACGCCCCGGGATCCCCCTCGTCCGCATTGCAAATAATATACTTCGTCCCGCTTGCGGCATCCCTCGCCGCCTGCCACTTGAACCATGTGGGAAAGCCCGCGCCGCCCCGCCCGCCTATGGCGGACTCCTTCATTTCCTCAATAACTTTTTCCGGCGTATATTCTTTTATGCACTTTTCCAGAGCGGCGTAGCCCTCACGGGCGATGTACTCGTCTATGCTCTCCGGGTCGATTACGCCGCAATTGACCAACGCGACCCGTTTCTGGGAGCGCAATATGTCAAGGTCTTCCTCCTCCATCTCGTAGCGCAAGGCGTTGTTATCCTTGCCCCTGACAAACTTAATGATCTCGTCGGCTATTTCGGCGTTGACCCTCACGAAGGTATGCTTCTTCGCCCCGTCCGCCACATCGACGATCGGCTCCAGATAGCAGGTGCCGATGCAGCCGGTAGTGGTGATTTCGCAGCCACGCACCCTCCGCAGCCCTTGCGTAAGCCTGTCCAAGACCTCGGAAGCGCCGGCGGCTATTCCGCAGCTTCCGCGCCCAACAGTAATTCTCATTCCGGCGCCTCCTTGCCCTGTTTGATACCCTTGAGTATCTTCACAGTCGAATCCCTGGTCAGCCTGCCATAGGTTTTGTCCCCGATCATCATGACCGGCGCCAGGCTGCAGCACCCGATGCAGGCCACATTCGTATAGGTGAACAAACCGTCCTCGGTGATGTCCCCTTCCTTTGCGCCCAATGTATCCATAATCACATTCTCGATAACTGCGGAGCCGTTGACGTGGCAGGCGGTACCCTGGCAAAGCAAAATCAGGTTCTTCCCTATCGGCTTTGTGCGAAACTGCGTGTAAAACGTGACGACGCCCATTATTTTTGAAAGTTTTACGCCAATGCGCCGCGATATGTAGTATAAAAGCTCGGCGGGGAGATAACCATACACGTCTTGCGCTTTCTGGAGAATGGCTATCAGATTCCCCTTTGCGCCCGCGCCTCCGTATTGCTCCAAAACCGGTTCCAGCAAAGCCGTGTCAATTGCTGAACAGGAAAGGTCATGCGCCCCTGCGCAGTTACATTCCATTCGCAAACACCTCACTTCGTACTGTCTCAGCCTAACGCCGATGCATAGAGAACTCATTCTACAATACTTCAGCCAAAATGTCTATCCAATTTTATTACTACATTTTAAAGAAAATAAAAACGTTTTTTTACACTTCGCGCCGGGTGCTAAAAGCGGCGGCGCATTTACGTATTTGCTCGTTTTGATGGTCTTGCATATCGCGAATCTTTTTTGCGGCTTTTTCATCGTCGTAATTGGTCAGATATCCTTAAAAAAATGTTGTAAAACGGACGGAGATGTGATATCATGCGCAGGAATCAAGGGAGCCGATTTTTTTTAAGAAGAGGTATAGATTCTGTGCACAACTTATTAGACTACCTTGAATACTCGGCGGAACGCTTTCCTGACAAAACAGCCTTTGCGGACGAAAGGGAAAGCGTGACCTTTGCGCAACTCAAGGAACTGGGGCAAAGCATTGGCACAGCAATCATTAACCGTGTGCATGACGTGAACCTGCCGGTCGCCGTCCTGACAAATCACCGCACTTCTGATGCCGCCGCGTTTGCCGGAACACTTTACGCCGGATGCTTCTACGTGCCGTTGGACGGCGCCGCCCCAAATGAGTATACAACATCCAGACTGGGCGCGATTGACCCGGCAATGACGATAGACGCCGGCTCAACCGCAGAGCTCCCGCGCGAATCGCCGGATGCCTCAGCGCTGAACAACGCGCGCAGCCGCATCCTGTCTACCGACCCGGCATATGCTATTTTCACGTCCGGTTCAACGGGCCTCCCTAAAGCTGCAGTCATCTCTCACGGCTCGGTTGTCAATCTTACCGAATGGCTGAGCGAAACCTTTGGCTTTACGGAGAGTACGGTATTCGCGGGGCAATGCCCTTTTTATTTTGACGCTTCTGTAACAGAAATATACTCCACGTGGAAAAACGGCTGTACCACTCACCTTATCCCAAAAAAACTCTTTCCTTTCCCCCTAAAGGCTATGCGATATGTAGAGGAAACCGGCGCAAATGTTTTGCCTTGGTCCGTGTCTGCCGTAAAAATGATGGCTAACAGCGGAGTTTTTGAACATTTCGTACCTACAGGTATTTGCGACGTTATCTTTGGCGGGGAGAACATGCCTTCCAAAATCCTCAATATATGGCAAAAGGCCATGCCAAACACTCGCTTTACCAACGTGTACGGGCCTTCTGAAACCACTGTGGACTGCGCGTACTATGTGGTTGACCGCACATTTCCAGATGGGGAAAGCGTCCCCATAGGGCACCCGTGCAGAAACGTTGAGCTTCTTTTGCTGGATGATAACGCAAAACCCGTGCAGAGTGGTGATCCAGGAGAGATTTATGTGCGAGGGGCTGGTGTTGGCTTGGGTTATTGGCGCGACCCGGTGCGTACATCTGAGGTTTTTGTGCAAAACCCGCTCAACCCGTCATATCTGGACATAATCTATCGAACGGGCGATATCGCAAAGTATAATCAATTCGGCGAGCTTGTGTTTTTGTCCCGGGCTGACCACCAGATTAAGCATATGGGGAGCCGGATCGAGCTTGGAGAAGTGGAAACAGTAGCCGCTGGACTGGACGGCATCCATTTGGTTTGCTGCTTATATGACAAAGACAAGAGTAAGATACTTCTGTTTTACGAAGGCAGCATTCCAGAACGGGACATAGCAGCAATGCTTGAGGCGCGGCTGCCGCGCTACATGCAGCCAAATGCCGTCACAAGGCTCGCCAAAATGCCCGCAACACCAAACGGCAAGATTGACCGTGTGCGCGTAAAAGAGGAATACTTCGGTGGATTTTGATTCTTACGTTGAGCTGCAAAAGCAGTATTCGCGTAAAATAAGCAACGACTATACGCTTCCTGCAGATTTACGGAAGCGGTTTGATTGCGGCGTAATGACAGTATCCGGGGATGATCGGGCGCTTTTTCTTTTTGAGAGGCGGGAAGGTCTAACCAAACTCTATTTTCGGCTTTTAGACACATCGGCGGAGCTTAAACCGCATAAGAGCATGCTTGCATCGTTTTTGATATACCGCGAAAACCGCACCCCTGAGATTGCCGCCAACTGGCTGCTCGGGCAAGGATTCGTCAAGACAAAGACACTGAGGCGGCATACGGCGGTTGCCATAACAGGCGATCTTTCCCTTGACGGCGTTGAGCGCGCAACTGCGGACGAAACATATTCCATGCTGGGCAGGCATTTCAACGCGGAAGAAGTGGATTTGCCGGCCCGCGATTTGTTTGACGGGGCGTTATGTATACGTTCAGGAGGCGGAGCGCTTATCGGGGCGATATATTTAGGGCAAAGACCTGCCCTTGCAGTTTCGCCCGAAGCGCGCGGGCAAGGCTTCGGACGAAAGCTCTATCGGGCTTATGCCGCGACAAAAGTCCGCGACGGCCAAAAACCCATCTTTCATGTGTGGATCAGCCCGCACAATGCTGCGTCGCTTGCAATGTTCAAAAGCCTTGGGTTCACAGCGGACACCGTTGTATCAGATTGTTATGTTCTGTTAGGAGGGAAAGTTTGAAACAAATTCAAACTTTCAATGATTAATTGCGTTTTGCTCCCACTGCTTGGAACCGCAAAACATGCACATTATGACCATTCTTTTTTCATGGTCGTATGGTCGTTTTGTGCAACAGTGCAACGAAAGGAATGGTCATAATTATGACGAAAATCATTGAAATTCTGCAGGATATACGACCCGGAGTGGATTGGGAGGGCGAAAGTGATCTGATAGAGAGCGGATTGTTGGACTCTTTCGACATGATAACACTTGTCAGTGAGCTGAATGATACGTTCAGGGTCAACATCGGACTTGAACACCTGGAGCCAGAAAACTTCATTTCCGTTGAGGCAATAGCCACCCTGATAAGGAGTTTAGGAGCGGACATATGAGCTTCATCTCCCCGTTGTTTCCGCTCTTTCTCGCAGTATCGCTGTTTTGTTATTTTATCTCGCCGCGCAGATTCCGCTGGTGTGTGTTGTTGTTGGCGAGCTATGTTTTCTACTGCTTTTTAGGTGGGCTGTTTGCCGTTTCAGCTATATCTTTCACCGTCCTTAGTGTATATGCATCCGGGCTTTGGGCAAGCTCTCTGCGGGAAAAAAAAGCCAGCCTTGCGCTCAGGCGCGTGCCTTTAGCTTTGTGCCTGACGGCAAATTTCGGGCTGCTGGCGTTTTTTAAGTTCAACGCGCTCATACTTCCCTCTTCAAGCACATTGTTGATACCCGGTATTTCGTTCTACTCTTTCCAAGCGGCCGGTTATCTGATCGATGTCTATTTGGGGAAAGCAAACGCTGAGCGAAACCCGCTCAAAGCCGCATTGTTTCTGTCCTTTTTCCCGCAATTGATCCAGGGCCCCATATCGCGCCACAGCGAAATCGCAGGCGATCTCCTTGCAGGCTGCGGTTGGGATTGGGAACGTGCGCGCAGCGGTGTGCAAAGGATTATTTGGGGATATTTTATGAAGCTGGTTATAGCCAACTATGCAGCACCTGTCGTCGATACTGTTTTTGCAGAGTTCCGTGGGTTCGGCGGCACCGTAATCATATTTGCCGTCTTGATATACAGCATACAAGTTTATGCCGATTTTGCAGGCGGAATCAATATTGCTCTCGGAATCGCGCAGATTGTTGGCATCAATCTGCCTGAAAACTTCCGGCAGCCTTTCTTTGCAAATTCATTGGCTGATTTTTGGCGGCGGTGGCATATTACCTTGGGGCGATGGCTCCGGGACTATCTTTTTTATTCTCTGGCGCTGTCAAAAGCGATGGGCAAGCTCGGGAGACCGTTGCGTAAAGCTTTCGGCAACAGGGCCGGTAAGCTAGTTCCAAGCTGCATCGCCACATTCTGCGTATACATTGTTGTTGGTGTTTGGCACGGCACAGGCAGGCATTTTCCCGTTTTCGGCATATTAAACGGCGTGTTTATCAGCGCTTCACTTTTTGCGGAGCCTTTTATGGAAAAGCTTCGCAGAAAAACGGGAATAGACGGAAGACGGCCCGGATTCGGGATGGTCTTCGCATCCTTACGCACATTCGCTTTGCTAAGCTTTCTGCGATACTTCGCGCGCGCCGGATCACCGGCGGAAGCTCTGAGTATGCTGAGGCACACAGTTTTCCATCCCCGCCTCCGTGAGCTTTGGAACGGCGCGCTGCTCGAACTTGGCCTGGATGGCAAAGGCTATGTCGTGCTCACGGCAGGCACGATTGTGCTGTTGACGCGCGACTTAATTACGGAACGCGGCACAGATTGCGGTCAAATGCTCAATAGGGCGCGTCCTGCCGTGCAGTTTATTTTGATTCTGGTGGCGCTGACGTCAATCATGCTGCTGGGTTTATATTCGGGGAATGTGCAATCGGCGACATTCATCTATGCTGGGTATTAGGAGGCGAGGATTCGGAATGTCCGCAAAACGCTGGTTTATAATGCTTCTGTGCGCCACATTTATTGTAGCGGCACCTATTCCTGTTTTGAACATTCTGATCGATCCTTTCAGCGTTTTTGGGGATCCCCTGTTTGGCTGGCATTCATACGGCATGACCAATAATCCAAAAACAGGTAAGTTCGCGTACCTCGACAGCAGGATTGGCATGTATGACGCATTCATAATCGGCCCTAGCGGCTCCAGCGGTTTTTCGACAGAGGCTTTAGAGAAGCATACGGGGCTGCGTTGGTACAACATGTTTCATTACGGCGCCAACATGGATTATACGAAACGCCTTACAGAATACCTCATAGAGACCCATCACCCTAAACAATTATTGCTATGTCTCCCGCCTGTGAGCGCTGTGTCCTACTCGCCACGGATAATGGGTGTTACGACAGCGCAGCCACTGAATCCGTTTTGGAAACTGCCTTTCCTTTTTGCAGAGCCGGAGTATTCTTTCAAAAAAATGGACGCACACGCTGAAAGAAGCTATGTACAAAGTGGCGCGGATGTGTTTATCGCGGAGACTGGGGAGTATAACAAGACACGCCGCGATGCAGAAGCGATCGGTTCCATGCATGAGTATCTGGCCGCTTATCCGGAATTCATAGACCCGAGTTTTTGGAATCAAGGCATGGTTTATATTGAAGAGTGCGTTGCGGCAGTGGCCAAAATAGCAGACATGTGCAAGCGCTACGGCATTGATCTGATTATTGCGGCCCCTCCGATAATGGCTGAGAATATGGAGGCATACAAAGTAGAACAAGTGCTGGAGTTTTATTCACGAATAGTTGAACTCAGCGAATTCTGGTACTTTGTCACCACTTCGGTCAGCTTCGAACCACGTTATTTCTATGATACCACTCACTTCCGGAACAACGTGGGCGAAATGATGATTGCGCGGATGTTTGGCGACGACAGCATATACATACCTGACGGCTTTGGCACCCTGGTGACGGAAGCGAATGTCCATTCCGTGATTTCTGAAGGGTTTGCCGCCGAAATAGGTCTTGCGCCGCACCAGTACACAAAAGAACTCCCTATTTTGATGTATCACAACATAACTGAAGAAGGCGGCAAATCGTCGGTCATATCCGCTTCGCGTTTTAGCGAGCACATGAATGCATTGTTTGAATCAGGGTATTCGGCAGTTTCATTGGAACAAGTGCGCAACTACGTGATTTTGGGCCATGAGTTGCCGGAACGTTCCGTTTTGATTACCTTTGACGACGGATATTTAAGTAATTATACACATGCGTTTCCAATTCTGCGGGAACTTGGCTTTAACGCGGCTTTTTTCGCGATAGGCGTAACTTTCGGCAAAGATGATATGTATTATAAAGATACAGATTATCCGCTCACTCCGCACTTTAACAATGCCGAGGCGATTGAAATGGTGCAGTCCGGCTTGATATCCATTCAAAGCCACAGCTTCGATATGCACCACCTCATAGATTATGACGATCCTTACCGCTCGGGAATATTGATGATGGACGGCGAGGGCGAGCAGGAATACATAGAAGCTCTAAAAAATGACCATGCGATGATGCGGGATTTGCTGAAAGATATAGGGGAAATATATGCGTTTGCTTATCCATACGGCAGGATCAGCCCGATAAGTTCAATCCTGCTTAATGAGCTTGGCATCCAAATGACCTTTTCCACCAATCCAGGCATTAATACGTTGATTAAGGGCCTGCCGCAAAGCCTGCTTGAACTGAAGCGGTTTGACATGGACGACAGCATATCCAGCGAAGATTTGATTGGTTTGATTTCTGGTGTGTCTTAAGAGGGTACCCAAAAGAGCGGCTTCTTTAAGCTTGACTAGGCAATCATGGAATACAGGGTAAACGGGAACACGCTGGCGGCGTGGTCAAGATTCACGATAAAGCTCCTGTGGCTGCGTAAAAAGCTCGGATCATCAATTATACTGAGCAGTTCATCGAGCCGCATATACACGCGCAGATGCTCCGGCGGAGCTTTTTCTTCTGCTTGGAAGCAAATGACGCATTTTTTATCTT
>Ga0099364_10004221_pt1 | contig 21856 bp, 14 predicted proteins | sample TergutTh196P3_FD_73070 | JGI IMG/M metagenome (GOLD analysis project Ga0099364, IMG submission 73070) | Microcerotermes parvus P3 segment gut microbial communities from Pointe-Noire, Republic of the Congo - Th196 P3 | ecosystem: Host-associated > Arthropoda: Insects > Digestive system > Gut ... | reverse complement strand
ACACCGGTGAACGGTCTATCCCTGAGGACGTTATTTTTAAACCACGCCATATGTTTGCAGTCGTCCGAGGACACCATTGAACCCGCCTTGACCTCTATCCCCGCCACTTCGCCCGCGTCATTTTCCACTATGAAATCGACTTCCCGGCCTTTGTAATCACGATATTGCGACAGGGAATACTCGTAGCCAAGCCCCGTCTGCGCGGAGAGTTCGTTAAAAACCAACGTCTCCACAATTTTACCCGACCTGTCGGAATCCAACACCACATCGTCCAAACGCCATTTCAGGATGCCGGCTAATAACCCGGTGTCGGTCGCGTAAATTTTATCCCTGCGTCCCACGCGCTCGTAGTCGGTGCGCAGCCACGGCGGAACCCGTTCGAACAGATAAAGCGCCTCCAGCAGGTTAATATACGTTTCGAGCGTGCTCTTGACGATTGGCAGAGTACGGCTAATCCCGGCAATGTCCATGAACTTACCCGACCAGGCCGCCAAAATTTCCAGCAGATCCGCTATGGCTTTCTTGCGCCTTACATTGGCGATGTCTTCCAAGTCCCTCGCGAGCAGCGTCCTTACATAATCGGCGCGCCACGCCCTACGTCTTCGTTTCGACAGGTGCAGCGTTTCCGGATAGCCTCCGCGAAAGGCAATTCCGATTACGGCGGCCTTGTCATATCCCCTGATTTGCATCGGCCATGTTCTCTTAAAAGTCATCTCAAAAAAATTTGGCTCGCGCCTTAAAATTTCGCCTGTCGCGAGCGGCCTCAGGTATATATTGGAGACACGGCCGGCCAGGCTTTCAGTGACTTGCGGCAGGCTGTAAAGATTGGCCGAGCCGGTAAGCAAAAACTGTCCGGGGGAGTTGTTCTCATCGACTTGTTGTTTGATCGCCGGAAGTAAAAGCGGGGCCTTTTGGATTTCGTCTATGATCATAGTGCCGGTCGAGTGCTTTACGAATCCCCGCGGGTCCTCCTGCGCAGCCTTCAGCATGGCGGTGTCGTCAAGCGTCCTGAAGATGTCGCTTTGCCCCGTGATTTGTTTTGCCAGTGTGGTTTTTCCGCTCTGCCTGGCGCCGGCAATGATGACCACCCGCCGCGTTGCCAATGCTTCCCAAACGGCCGCTTTCTGCCACCTGTCATATGTTTTCAACATGATTGCGCCTCTTAACTCTTAAAATAAGTTATACGCAACATTATGGCCGAACATGGTAAATTTAGCAAGATAGGAATGGGTAAAAAAGCAAGATAGGAATGGGTAAAAAAACAAGATAGGAATGGAGGGAAAAGTAAAATAGGCTGTGATTTCAAGCCTTAATATAGAACGCAGATTTGTGAAATATTTTGCGCAGATGCGACATAGCCTTAGCGCAACAATTCAAGACCACTAATCGTCCGAATATATCCTGATAAGGAATGACACGAGACGACGCGATTCCTTGACAACGGCTGCCGCGTGTGATATTTTACCTTAAATTCTTTGCACCGCGTCGCGTTCGGCGTTTACAGGCGTGAGGCGAACAGCATAAACTGAGCAGGCGATAAACCCCTCGCGGGGTTTGTGGGGCTGGGCTGCGGCAGAGCGGCAGCAGATTGCGTTAGTGCGCGTCTGTGGGACAGTAAGATGTCCTGCAGACGCGCTTTTTATCCATTCGGAACGATCATGCCGTGCCATGGGGTTATCTTAAACCAAAACAGGGGGTAACTTTAATGGAAAAGTCAAACGAACAGATAGCCATGCGGGTATCGCGCAACTGCATTATTGTGACTGGGGCATTGGCGGCCTTCAAGCTTTTCGCCGGGATATTCGGACAGTCGGCCGCGATGGTTTCCGACGCGGTGCATTCGATGTCCGACGTCTTCAGCACGATCATAGCCATGATCGGGGTTAAACTGTCGAACAAAAAATCCGACGAGGAACATCACTACGGCCACGAACGTTTCGAATGTGTCGCCGCAATCGTCCTTGCGGGCATTTTGTTTTCGACCGGAGCGGGCATCGGCTGGTCGGGGGTGCAAAAAGTGACGGCGGGAAATTACGGCGATATAACCGTGCCTGGGTTATTGGCGCTCGCCGCTGCGGTCGTCTCCATTGTTGTACAGGAAGCGATGTACTGGTACACGCGCGGCGCAGCGAAAAAGATCGGTTCGGGGGCGCTCATGGCCGCCGCGTGGCATCACCGTTCGGACGCGTTCTCCTCCGTTGGCAGTTTCATCGGCATCTTCGGCGCAAGGATAGGGTATCCCATCCTCGACCCGGTCGCCTGTATCGTGATATGCGCCTTTATCCTGAAAGCGGCAGTCGATATATTCCGCGACTCCATCGGCAAAATGACCGACAAGGCCTGTGACGAACAAAAAACGAACGAGATACGCGAGATAATCCTCGCGGAGGAAGTGGTCGAGGGAATCGACGACCTGAGAACCCGCCTGTTCGGGGAAAAAATCTTCGTGGATGTGGAAATCCGCGTCGACGCGAAGGCCACCCTGGAAGAAGCTCACGCCGCCGCACAGCGGGTCCACGACGCAATCGAGGGGCAGATCCCCAAGGTGAAGCACTGCATGGTACACGTGAACCCGGTCGCTATAGATACTTCCGCAGAACCTCCAGCACGTTGTCAATAACGATCGGTTTGCCGATATGGTCGTCCATGCCGGCGCCGATACATTCGTCAATATCGCTCTTAAAAACGTTGGCCGTCATTGCGACGATCGGCAATCTCCCGCGCGCGCGCTCCGGCAGGGCGCGTATCCGCCGCGTGGCCTCAAGGCCGTCCATATGGGACATCTGCACGTCCATAAAGACAATGTCGTATTTGTCGGGGGCCGCCGCTATCATATCCAGCGCTTCCCTGCCGTTTTCAGCGCAGTCAATAAGAAGCCCCGTATCCTCCAGAAGCGTCATCAGTATCTCGCGGTTGATTTCTATATCCTCCGCGAGTAACAGCCGTCTGTCCTTGAATATATCCTTTGCAATATCCTTTTTTTCTTTTGAATCCCTCGGCACCGCGAGGCATTCATTCATGCAGTCGATGATCATGGAGGAAAACAGGGGCTTGATCATGTGCTTTTCGACGCCGGCGGCGTATGCCTCGTCCTTGATGGCCTCCCAATCCGACGCCGTGATCATTATCACTACCGAGGGCCTGGCCCCGCCAAGCGCTTTGATTCGGCGCGCAAGTTCGATTCCATCCATGCCGGGCATTCGCCATTCCACAAAATATATATCGTATGCCCCGCGTTCTTCGATAAAACGGCAGACTTCCGGCCCGTCGGACGCGAAGTCGCAGTTTATTTTGAGGATATCGAACAGGTCCCTGAACTGATCGATCGTCTCGGGCAGGTTGTCGGCGACCAGAACGCGCGCGTTTTCCCAGTTTACGCCGGGGGCGAGCAGGGAGCGCGGGGTTTTTTCTCCGCGCCGCGCGTTAATGGTGAAAATAAACCGCGAGCCGCCGCCTGCTTCCGATTCGACCCAAATCCTGCCGCCCATCATCTCTACAATACTTTTGGATATGGCAAGCCCGAGGCCCGTGCCTCCGTATTCGCGGCTCGTGCCGCTTTCGGCCTGCTCGAACGCGCGGAACAGTCTCGTCTGCTGTTCGGGGGATATGCCGATACCGTTGTCGGAGACCTCGATCCGCAATTCGCAGATTCCGTCGCTCTCTCCGGTCAGAGCGATGTCGAGGCGGATATCGCCGCCCTCGGGCGCGAACTTTACGGCGTTCGACAACAGATTCGTTATGACCTGCGCCAGACGCTGGTCGTCTCCCACGATAAAGCGCGGAATGTTCCTGTCCGTATTTACCGAAATATGCTGCCGTTTTTCTTCCACCCGGAAGTTTATAACCGATATCACCTTTTGCAGCATTCTGTCAAAATTAAACTCGACGGGCGACAGCTCCAGCTTATTAGCCTCGATCTTCGCCATGTCCAGCACATCGTTGATGACGCCCAGCAGATGGGACGACGCGTCCTCGATCTTGCCCAGCGCGTAATCCTTTTGCTCCGCGTCCGGAGCGTTTCTACCTATCGCCGTCATGCCGGTGATCGCGTTCATCGGAGTCCGCATTTCGTGGCTCATCTGGGAGAGAAAATCGCTCTTGGCGCGACTGGCGGCCGTCGCCTCCTCCAACGCTATATGGAGCTTCGCGTTCACGTCGTTTATCTCCCGCTCCATTTCGGCGCGCGCCACGGTCACCGCGCACAGATGCGCCGCCGAGCGTAAAAGGTCCAGGTTTTCCTCCTCAAAATACCGGTAGGTGGTGTGGTCTTCCAAAGTGATGACGCCCCAAAATTCGTCGCGCACAAATATCGGCACGAAGATTATCGCCTTGATGCCGAACACGCCCGCGAACTCCGCCTCGTCATCCCGCATATCCCTCACGTCGGCGTTGACGCATTGCCCCGTTCTCAATATCTCAAGCCAGCGCAGCACGGGCGGAACCTCGGGCAGTTTCGTCAGCTGTTCGTCCAGCGGGAGCACTCGGCCCCGGAACCATAGAAAAATCTGTCCCAACTGCGTTTCATCGCCCAAACGCCGGTATACGGCTATGCGGTCTATGCCCATCGCTTCGGCGACGGGCCTTAATCCCGCGCTCATCACTTCGTCAAAGGTTTCGTTTTTATGCGATGTGAGCATAACCGCCGTCTCGTTAAGCGCGTTCAGCACCTTTTCGCGGCGTTCGAGCGCGTCGTGCAATTGCTTTTTTTCCTCTATGTCTTCGAGCGCGCCGGCCGTGCGCAGCGGCGCGCCGTCGTCGTCCCGCAGCGTGGTTCCGTAGGCGCGGAAATGCTTGTATTCCCCGCTCTTCAGCATGAGGCGGTATTCGACGTCATAAGGCGTCTTCCCGGAGTAGTCGCTCAAGTGCGTCATTAAAGCGTTGAGCGTCCTTTCGGCGTCCTCGGGATGCAGCCTGTCGCTCCAACTCTCAAGCAGGTTCGGGAAATCGCTTTCATCGGTGAAGCCGAGCATTTTTCGGAATTGCTGCGACCATACGAACAAATAATCGGAGTTTGACGGGTCTTTGTTTAAAATATCCATATCCCACAGGCCCGCGCCCAACGCGTCGCGGGTGAGTTCGTATTTCATCAGCTCATATTTCATGTCCGTTATATCCATCGCCTGATGAAGGTGGGCTTTCTTTCCGTTGATCCAGTCGATATACCGGCTTGTGTTGCGGTAAAACCGATTCGTTTTGCTGTTATGATCCTCCCAGGTTACCACCTCGCCCAATTTCGCGTTCAGCCGGTCGCAGGGGCAAAAATTGCAGCGCTCGGTGATGTTATCCCGAAAAACCGCGTAACACAAACGCCCGGCGTAATTGCCTTCGATGTTGTAATGCCGCCTCATGACGTCGTTCACAAAGAGAAGCTCGTCGGTTTTCGGATCGGTGACGTGGATCATCACGTCCAACCCGCCGAAAATGTTCTGCATTATTGCAAATGCCTCTTCTTTCGCCTCCGCGCTGCGCTTTCGCGCGAACGCCGCGACTGCGGCGCCAACCGCAAACAAACACAGGCCGGCGAATCCCAACAACCACATCTCTTGCGGCAGGCTCGCTGTAGTTACCTCCATCATCTCATCTCCGTTTTTATCTCCCCCGTTTAGCGGGCAATAAACCATCCGCGGCGCGAACGCCGGCGAAACGTTCTCTCGGTTTGGTTTCTTATCATAACTGAATAAAGGGCATATGTATATGTCAACTGTAAATATCGAGGGTGTATAATGCCTCTTACGATGCGGATCATGCGGAATTTTCGAGGGTGAGGCAATGGGTAACGATTCACGCAAGATGTCCCCGGCTGTACCGATAATCGTGCTGACTGTCGGGGTAATAAGCATATCGTTCGGCGCTGTCTTCGCGCGTTACGCCGAAGCCCCGCCGCTGGTCACAAGCGCTTACCGGGTCGGATTCGCCTCTCTCATTGCCGTTCCTTACGCGTTGATCTTCCACCGGCACGAATACCGCGCGCTGTCCCGCCGGGACTTCGGCCTTTGCGCGGCCTCCGGCATTTTTCTCGCGCTCCACTTCGCCACGTGGATAGCCTCCCTCGACTACACCACCGTCGCGTCGAGCGTCGTGCTCGTGAACACCATTCCGATTTGGATAGCGCTTTTCGGGGTCATAACCGGCTCGGCCCGTATGAGCCGCAGGATGTGGACGAGCGTGCTGCTGAGTTTTCTGGGCGCGTGCATCGTCGGCTATGGCGACGTCTCGCTCGATTTGGAGGCCATAAAGGGTAACGCGCTTGCGGTTGCGGGCGCCATTTTCGCGGCGGCTTACATTTTGTGCGGAAGGGAGGCGCGGCGCAAGCTGGGCCTCGCGGCATACGTCGCGCTGTGCTACGGAGCGGCCGCGATCTTCCTGTGGGCCGCAGTCATTCTGTCGGGCGCGGTCGTCGAGGGCGGATACCCGATAGCCGGTTTTTCAAACGCGACATGGGCGGCGTTTGTCGGGGCGGCGCTGGTATCGCAGATACTCGGCCACAGCAGCTACAACTGGGCGCTGGGTTATTTCAGCGCGGGGTTCGTGGGTATAATGCTGTTGGGGGAACCGTTGGGCGGCACGATCCTGGCGTATTTCCTCTTTAATGAGGTTCCCACCCCGATGAAGCTGGCGGGGGGCGCGTTGCTGCTGTATGCTATTGTGACGGCGGCAAGGGAGGAGAGAGCTTGAGTGAAACGGGCGGCGTCCTGACGTCCGCTTGTGAAGGAGGAGATTTGATTGGCCGGTAAAGTCGTTCACGGCGTGTCGCTCATGCGGGAGAAGGATATTTATTTTTTCCGCGAGGGCAACCACACAAAACTATACGACGTTTTGGGTTCTCATGTTATAGAGCACGAGGGGGAGCGCGGGACGCTGTTCTCCGTATGGGCGCCGAACGCCTCGGACGTCTCGGTGATCGGTGATTTCAACTACTGGAGCGCGTGGTCACACCCGCTTTCGGTCCGCTGGGACAACTCCGGCGTGTGGGAGGGTTTCGTCCCCGGGGTCGGCCATGGAGATTTATACAAATACGCCATAAAGACAAGCAAGGGCGAGAAGCTGGAGAAGGGCGACCCGTTCGCCTTCTGGTGGGAGACGCCGCCCCGGAGCGCGAGCTGCGTCTGGGATCTGGAGGGCTTCGGGTGGGCCGACGGGGGATGGATGAGCGAACGCGAGGCGAGGAATGCCACCGACGCGCCGCAATCGATCTACGAGGTGCATTTGGGGTCATGGCGGCATGTGGTCGAGGAGGGCTGCCGCTCGCTCTCGTATCACGAACTCGCGGTCGCGCTCGTGGATTACGTGAAGGAGATGGGCTTCACGCATGTTGAGTTACTGCCTGTTATGGAGCACCCGTTTTACGGCTCGTGGGGCTATCAGACGCTGGGATACTTCGCGCCCAGCTCGCGCTTCGGGACGCCGCACGAATTCATGGAACTGATCGACTCCCTCCACAGGGCGGGCATAGGTGTGCTGCTGGACTGGGTGCCGTCCCACTTTCCGAGCGACGGTTACGGGCTGTCCAATTTCGACGGCACCTGCCTCTACGAACACGAGGACCCGAGGAGGGGTTATCACCCGGACTGGAAGAGCAGCATTTTCAACTACGGAAGGAACGAGGTCAGGAGCTTCCTGCTCTCCTCCGCCCGCTTTTGGCTCGACCGCTATCACGCCGACGGGCTCCGCGTGGACGCTGTGGCGTCCATGCTGTACCTCGACTACTCGCGCAAGGACGGAGAGTGGGTGCCCAACCAATACGGCGGCAAGGAGAACATCGAGGCGATAGAGTTTCTCCGCAAGATGAACGAGATACTGTACACGGATTTCAAGGGGATTCAGACCACTGCGGAGGAGAGCACGTCGTGGCCTATGGTCTCGCGCCCTTCTTATGTTGGCGGGCTCGGTTTCGGATACAAATGGAACATGGGTTGGATGCACGATACGCTTTCTTACTTCTCGACCGATCCCATTTACAGGAAATACCAGCACAATCAGCTTACGTTCGGGATGTGGTACGCATACAGCGAGAATTTTACGCTATCGCTGTCTCACGACGAGGCGGTACACGGAAAATACTCGCTCTACAACAAAATGCCGGGCGACCCGTGGCAGAAGTCCGCGAACTTGAAGCTGCTGTTCGGATGGATGATAGGGCATCCCGGCAAGAAACTCCTGTTCATGGGCAGCGAGTTCGGCCAGGAACGCGAATGGAACCACGACGCGAGCATATCGTGGCACGAGCTCGGACAGGGATTCCACGGTGGGATTCAAGCGTGGACGAGAGATCTGCTGCATTTCTACAAAAACTGCCCCGCGCTCTGGGAGGGCGACTACTTCAACTGGGGGTTCGAGTGGATCGACTGCGGCGACGCGGACGCCAGCGTGCTGTCGTTTGTCAGGCGCGACAAACACGGCGGCACAATCCTCTGCGTGGGCAACTTCACGCCCGTGCCCCGCGAGTGGTACAGGGTGGGCGTCCCCTCCGGCGGATTCTGGAGGGAGGCGCTAAACAGCGACGGCATGGGCTACGGCGGCGGCAACTGGGGCAATTTCGGCGGGAAGTTCGCGTCGCCGTACAAGATTCACGGACACGAATGGGCGCTCGAACTCGTGCTGCCGGCGCTGTCGTTTTTGGTTTTCGAACATCAGCCGGGATAATTCATGCTCTACGACTGGCAAGCGCGCGCTGTCGAGCAGGTATCGGGACGGAACGCCATAATAGCCGCCCCGACCGGGAGCGGCAAGACCTGGGTCGCCTACAGGTGGGCGGGCCTGATGGACGCCGACGGCAACGCGGCGCTGCCGAGCGCCGCGAGGGTCATATTCACCGCCCCGATAAAGGCGCTCTCGAACGAACGCTACCTCGACCTGCGGCGCATGGGCTTCGACGTGGGGCTCGAAACCGGCGACTTCAAGAAGAACGCCGGCGCTTCGCTGCTGTGCTGCACACAGGAGATTTACACCCTCAAATACGCCCATCAGCCGAACCAATGCGTCATTGTGGACGAGTTTCATTTCATCTTCGGCTCGCCCGAGCGGACGCGCGCCTACATGGACGGCATAAGGGGGACGAGCCTCGATTCGATGTTGCTGGTGATGAGCGCGACGTTCGGCGACCCCAAAGCCGTCCGCGAGTATCTTGAAGAGATGGCGCGGCGCGACTTCGAGCTGTTCGAGACGGGCGAGCGCGTCACCAAGCTGGTCTACCGCAAGAAGGGCGTCCACTACTCCCGGATACGCGACGCGCTGGTGTTCGTCTTCTCCAGGCGCGGAGCGGAGCACACCGCAAAGCAGATAGCAAACACGCGGAAAAAAATCCCCAGGCCGGACAGGGCGCGTCTGCGCGAGATGGCCGACATACTGGAAGTCTCCCGCGCACAGGAGACGCTGCTCTACGGTGTCGGCGTCTATTACGGCAGCCTCTACCCCAAGGAGAAACTCTTGGTCGAGATGGCGTTCCGCGAGAGGATACTGGACGTGGTTGTCGGAACCGACGCCCTTTCGCTGGGCGTGAACCTGCCCGCCGAGAGTGTTGTCTTCGCCCAGATGGCGAAGTACGTCGACGGTCCCCTCACCCACAACGAATTCTTGCAGATGTCGGGCCGGGCGGGAAGGAAGGGCTTCTTCGAGACGGGTTACGTCTCCTTCATATCCCGCAGCAAGACGGAACACCACGACTACGACACCGAGACGCTGTACCGCCAGGTGCTGAATTCGCCGAAGGAACCGGCGACGATAATACTCCAACCCGCCGTCGGCAAGCTGCTGAAAGGCCAAGCGACGCCGGAACAGGAGGCGCGAATGATAGCCGACTGCTCGCTGCCGCGTATTACATACGAGAAAGCCTTAAACGAAGTCGACGAACTCCTGATGCTGATTCGCCGCACGCTGGGCTTCATCAAGAACAGAGACGAGCGCAAACGCATGGAGGGGGCGCTTGCCGACCTGTGGTTCGAGGAGATGAGCGTGACGGGCAACTTCGCCCTTGCGTGGCTGTTTGTGACGGAGGGCGAACCCGACGCGATGAAGGCCGCCGAGATGCTTAAATCCGAGGAGCGCAACTACCTCCAGGCGCTGCTGAAAGTAAAACGCTACGCAGGAAGGATGCCGGAGGGCTATAAATTTTCCAACATGGAACGCATCGACACCACCGTGGAACGCATCGACGTGACGGTGTTCGGCTTCGAGGAGAAGATAAAAGCCCTCGACCTCACCGAGGATTCCTGGTCGTTCTAAGAGGGCAATTCCCGGCGCAAATCTATTATCGCTACATAATGACAAGTATAGATAGCATTATCATAAGGAAAAATGCATTGTATATATTGCATTTTTACCGGAAATAATGTATTGTATATATTGCATTTTTATAATTGAAGGGAATTGGTTATGAATATAGCGTCGCATGAAAATATCCTGAAAGTGTTGATTGCGTTCAACCCTTGGTGGAAATCCGGCAGCGTGAGGCCGGAATTCAGCAAAACATATAAACGCTTTGCCTTTCACGAGACAATAAAGGTGTTGTCGCGTGAAAGCATCAGGCGAACCGTCATCCTTACGGGAGCGCGCAGGGTGGGCAAAACGACGATTCTATACCAGACTATCGAGAGTTTATTGAAATCCGGAATAGCTCCGCAAAAAATCGTTTTCATATCATTGGATCACCCACTTTTTAAACTTTGTAAGCTCAACGAGATTCTGGATTGCTATCACGAAAATATTTACGGCGATGAGGACTGTTATTACTTTCTGGACGAAATACAATATGCGGCCGATTGGGATCAATGGGTAAAAACAATTTATGACACAAAACCTCTGTCCCGCATGGCGGCGACCGGCTCCGCAAGTCCGGTACTCAGGAAAAAAGCCGCCGAAAGCGGCGCTGGCCGCTGGACTGTCATTCAGGTGCCGACAATGTCGTTTTATGAATATTGCGAAATGCTTGACCTTGAGCGTCCCTCTCTTCCCAAAGACCTTAAGCCGACAGGCATTGTTCGGTATGACATGAGAGAATTCACGGTCCTGATAAACAGGATGTCGGTTCTGCAAAAGCATTTTAACCGCTATTTGATCGTGGGAGGATTTCCAGAATTGGCTTTGGCGAAAGATGATTTGTATGCTCAATCCATTATGAGGGAAGATGTTGTGGATAAGGTCTTAAAGCGAGACATTCCCGCATTGTACAATGTCAGAAATTCCACAGAACTTGAGCGGATTTTTTTATTTCTTTGTTATCATTCGTCAAACATTATCGCCGTGGACGCTATAGCAAAGGAACTGGACGGAGTCGGCCGTTCCACCGTCGATGAGTATATTGCGTACATGGAGAGCGCCAACCTGATTTATCGCAGCTTTCCAATTGATATGAGCGGCAAAAAAACCTTAAAGGCAAAGGCGAAAATTTACATTGCCGACGCCGCAATCCGGAACGCCGTTCTGATGGACGACGCTCTTTTATCGAATCCCGAACAAATGGGGATTACCATTGAAACCGCTGTATATAAACACATTGCGGCTTTTTATTATCAAAGCGTCACCAGGATAGGCTATTTTCGGGGAGTTAAGAACGGACGGGAAATTGATATTGTGGTTGATTTTCCCGGGGGTAAAATACTGATAGAGGTGAAATACCGAGAAGACACCCGCGTCAGCGAAAAGGACGCGATTTATCAATTGGCGGACGGCGCGTCGGCCGCTGTTGTCGTGACAAAACGGAGCGAAGACTTTGGGTTACAGGACGCGAAAGGCGGGAGTAAAATTCTGCGCCTGCCCGCATTCGCCTTCCTCTATCTATTGGGGAACGCGGAGAAACATGGATACAGAGGGGTTAAATGATTGCGGTGATTCGACCTTGACAATGGAGAACGGTACACGTAGTATCTGATTTTAAAGGAGAAGGGCACATGCTGCTAATTAAGGAAAAGGCAAAGGCAATTTTATGCGAGAAATTTCCGCAGTTCGAGTTAAATGTCAGCATGGATTCCAGAAATGTACTGACGGTCGCCGGAGAAGCGGACACGTGGCAGCGCGTAGTTGAGATAGGCCATGCAATGGCGAAACTGGACGGCGTGAAAAATGTCGTCAGTGATATGACGGTTAAGGGTCTTGAAATACCCAAAAGGGATTATTCGGAGATATTAAGAAAAGGGACTTCCATCGGTGTTACGGATGAAGCGGATGTGGTCGTCGTTGGCCTCGGCATTACGGGTTGCGGCGTAATACGCGAGCTGTCCAAATATAATTTGAAAATCATAGCGGTCGAGATGGGGGACGACGTTTGCACGGGCGTCTCAAAGGCCAATAACGGCGGAGTTCATATGGCGGGTATGGTGAAGCCGGGTTCGCTGAAAGCCAGGCTGAGTGTGCGCGGAAATGAGCTGTACGAAAAATGGGCGGAAGAGTTGGGTTTTGAGTTTGTGCGGATCGGGCAAATCTCATTTACGGAAGATATAAGCTGCATTGAACGTTTGAAGGATATTTTCGTTACGGCGGTAAAAAATAAAGACAAGCGCCCCGCTCTTTTGGATGGCGAACAGACCCTTGAGATCGCTCCGGAAATAAAGAGCAAACTGGGCGCGGATCCGGTGGCTTCGGCTTGGTTGCCGTCGCAGGCGCATTTGCATCCGTATAAGGTCTGCGTGGCGCTTGCCGAAAATGCAGTCGGCAATGGAGTGAAGATAATATTGAACTGCGCGGTAGGCGGCGTGCTTACGGATAATGGAGCCATTTCCGCCGTTGTCACAAATAAAGGCATTATTAAGACGAGATACCTCGTAAACGCCGCCGGCATTTACGCTGATGATATAGCTGAGATGGCCGGGGACAGATTTTTTACACTGCACAATAGAAAAGGAGTTATAGCAGTAATCGACAAGCATAAGGAACCAGCCTCGGAACACCTGATTATGAAGCACGACGCAATCTCCGAGACGCTGAGGGATGAGGAAACCAAGGGCGTCAAAACCGATTTGACGCCGTCGAAGAATATTCTTATCGGGCCATCTGCGACCGAAGTGCCGGATAAGGAAGATACCGAAGTTACGCCGTCGGATTTCGAATTCGTAATGAGCGGCAACAATAATCCGAATGTTTCGAGCGCTGACGTAATAAGAATCTTTGCCGGAGCCCGGCCGGCTGATTTTAAAGAGGATTTCATCGTCGAGATGTCCGAATTGGTCGATGGTTTAATTATCGCCGGAGCGATCCAATCTCCGGGCTTAGGTTCGTCACCGGCTATCGCGGAGCTTATTGAGAGTATCATTAAGGAAGACATGGAAGCGCGCGGGGAAAAGATGGAGACCAAACCGGATTTCAACCCTGTTTTGGAAAAACGGGTCAACTTTTCGACGCTAAGCCATGAAGAGCAAGCTGAGTTGATTTCAAAAAGACCGGAATATGGGAAGGTCATATGCAGATGCGAAACTATCACCGAGGGTGAAATACTGGACGCAATCCATTCACCGATAGTTCCGGCATCGATTGACGCAATCAAACGCAGGACGAGGGCCGGTATGGGGAGATGTCAGGGCGGATTTTGCCAGCCGCGTGTCCTGGAAATACTGGCTCGCGAATTGGGAAAGGAATGGACTGAAATCACTCTCAGGGGCGAAGGAACCAATATACTCAAGGCAGTGAACAGATAGTAATATAAAATAGACTGAGGGGACGTATCGCATTGAAAGAATTGAAAGCTGACGTCGCGGTGATCGGCGGCGGACCGGCAGGTATGGCTGCGGCTGCTGAGGCCGAAAGAGCCGGCGTCGGTAATATAATATTGCTGGAGCGCGATTATGAGCTTGGAGGAGTGTTACAACAGTGTATACATGATGGATTCGGCTTGCACCGATTTAAAAAACGCATGTCCGGAACCCAGTATGCGCAATATTTTATTGATGATCTCGAGAAGTCCGGCGTTAATGTTATGCTGGATACAATGGTAATCGATATTACGAAAAACAAAGAAATTTACGCTTGCAATAAAGTGGATGGGATAATACGAATATCAGCCCGAACAATAATATTGGCGATGGGATGCAGAGAAAGAACAGCGGGGCAAATACTTTTGTTTGGGCATCGCCCGGCAGGCGTTATGACGGCCGGAAGCCTTCAGCGATATATAAACATGGAGGGCTACCTGCCCGGCAAGCGGGCGGTAGTGCTGGGGTCAGGGGATATAGGCCTTATTATGGCCCGCCGTATGATACTCGAAAAAATGGAAGTTGAAGGCGTCTATGAGGTTATGAAAATACCGGGCGGGCTTACGAGAAATATAGTGCAATGCCTCGAAGATTACGGCATTCCGTTACACCTTTCTTCCACCGTTACGAGAGTGCATGGAAAAAACGTGCTCGAAGGCGTTACCGTCGCTGGCTTGAACGACGAAAGAAAAATAATTCCGGGTTCGGAGCGTTATGTGGCTTGTGATTTACTGGCGCTGGCCGTGGGTTTAATTCCCGAAAACGAGTTATCACTCAAAATTGGCGTAAAGATGGATCCCCGCACGAAAGGTCCGGTATTGGACAGCGATTTCATGACAAGCGTACCGGGTGTTTTCGCGGCGGGAAACGTTGCCGTCGTGTTCGATCTGGTCGATTACGTTTCCGATTCCGCCGAAATTGCCGCCAGAGGCGCCGTGAAATATCTTCGCGGTGAAATAGCCCCGGACAGACCTCTCAGTAATGTATTCACTGAAGGAAATATCGATTTTGTCGTTCCCCGGAAGATAACGAGCAATCCGGACGGAGACATCAAGTTCTTCATGAGGGTGAGAGAACCGCAATTTAACGCCGTTCTGACATGCAAGTCCGATGGTGGGATTATTGGGAATAAGAGGATAGATTTCGCCACGCCGCCGGAAATGATCGAATACTGCGGAAGGGTATCAGATGGACGAAATGTTGTTTTGAAAGTAGAGAGCGCGTTATGACGGAAGAGGATAAAAAAATATTTACGTGTATCGTCTGCCCTGTGAGTTGCCGGATTACCGTGACGGATAAAGGCGGCAATAAACTGTCGGTAAGCGGTCATTCATGTAAGCGCGGGGAGAAGCACGCCGAAAGCGAGTACACGGATCCGCGCAGGATGATTACAACTACAGTGAAAATCAAAGGAAGTACGCAACGCAGGCTTCCGGTAATCAGCGATTCCGAGATACCGAAGCGGTGTATGGAGGAGTGCCTTGCCCTGCTCTATGGCGTGACTGTAACGGCCCCCATACGTTGCGGGGATATTGTGGTTTCGGACATTTGCGGTCTTGGGGTGAATATTATGGCTTCGCGCTCAATTCATAAACGCATATGACATTATTGAATCAAACTGCTGTTGAACGCCGGCAGCCCGCATCCGGAATTTCAGATTTTCGCCGTTGCCCACCCGCGCGACTTATCCACCGCTTTCTTCCAACCCTCGTATCCTTCGTTTCTCCGGTCGTCAGAGACGCTTGGGCAGAATGTGACGTCCGTCCCGCACTTGGAGCGCAGTTCGCCGGTATCCTTCCAGAAACCGACGGCGAGTCCGGCGGCAAATGCGGCGCCAAGCGCCGTGGTTTCGTTTATTACGGGACGGGTCACCCTTGTGCCGAGTATATCGCTTTGGAGTTGCATTAGCAGGCTGTTTTTCACAGCTCCGCCGTCGACCTTCAATTCCGCGAGCGGAACGCCGGAGTCCCTATTCATCGCTTCGACTATGTCCCTGGTCTGGTAACAGATGCTCTCAAGCGTGGCGCGGATGATATGCTCCTTGCGTATGAATCTCGTCAGCCCCACTATCGCTCCGCGCGCGGACATATCCCAGTAAGGCGCGTAGAGGCCGGAGAAGGCCGGTACAAAATAGATGCCGCCCGCATCGTCGACTTTGTTAGCCATGTATTCGCTGTCCTGGGACTCGTCGACTATTTTCAGGTTGTCGCGAAGCCACTGGACAGCGGCCCCCGCTATCGCGACAGACCCTTCGAGCGCGTAGACGCACTTCCCGTCCGCGAGGCTGTATCCCGCCGTTGTGAGAAGCCCATTGTTCGAGAAAACGGGCTTTTCGCCGACGTTCATAAGCATGAAGCATCCGGTTCCGTAAGTGTTTTTAACGTCGCCGGGGCCGAAGCAGGCTTGGCCGAACAGAGCGGCCTGCTGGTCCCCAAGATTACCGGCAACCGGGATGGCGTTCCCGAACAGCCCCGCCGCCGCAGTATTGCCGTAAACCGCGCTCGACGGCCTGATCTGCGGCAGCATCTCGGCCGGGATATCGAGAAATTTTGTCATCTCTTCATCCCACCGAAGTGTCTTGATGTTCATCAGCAGAGTGCGGGATGCGTTGGATACGTCGGTGACGTGGATGCCTCCGTTCGCGCCTCCGGTGAGATTCCATATCAGCCAGGCGTCGATGTTGCCGAACAACAGTTCGCCCCGGCGAGCCCTCTCGCGCGAACCGGGAATGTGGTCGAGTATCCATTTTATCTTGGTTCCGGAGAAATAGGGGTTTATCAAAAGCCCCGTTATATCTTTCACCCGTCCGCGTCCCAGTTCGTCCTGTTTCCAGCCCGGAGTTGCCATCCATCCGTCGCAGAAATCCTGTGTCCTCATATCCTGCCATACGATTGCGTTGCATATGGGTTTGCCCGTCTCACGCTCCCATATCACCACTGTTTCCCGCTGGTTGGTTATTCCGATTGCCGCTATTTCGTCCGGGGAAATTCGGCCGTTATTGAGCGCGCCTCTAGTCACATCTTGGACACGGGACCATATTTCCATCGCGTCGTGCTCCACCCATCCGGGCTGGGGAAATATCTGCGCGTGCTCCATCTGTTCGAAGCAAACGGGCGATCCGTTTATATCCCATATCACACAGCGTGAACTGGTCGTTCCCTGATCAATGGCTGCGACATACTTTTTATACGGCATTTGTTCTTATCCTCTCCCTGAACGCTTGCGATCGGCGAGGACTGCCAGAATGATAATACCGCCCTTAACGACCTGCTTATAAAAAGCCGGGACGCCGAGAAGATCCATACCGTTATTGATCACGCCGATAAGCAGCGCGCCCAAGACCATATCGCCGATCTTTCCAATGCCGCCGGTAAAACTCACGCCGCCGATAATCGCTCCGGCAATGGCATCCAATTCATAGCCGACACCCAACGCCGGCGCGGCCGACTTCATTCGGCCGGCAAGCACCGTACCGGCCAAGCCGACCAAAGCGCCGTGATACAAATAGGTGTATATCTTGACGCGGTCCACATTGATGCCCGCAGCGCGGCCGGCTTCCTCGTTGCTGCCTACGGCGTAAATATAGCGGCCGAGCGGGCGCTTTTCCATTATGAAATAGGACAGAGCTACGACCAAAGCGAAAATGACGACCGGCCATGGGACCGGGCCCAACGAAGCGGAGCCAAGAAAATTGAATCCTTCGGGGAAATTTCCGACCGGCATCCCACGCGCGAAAATAAGCGCCAGACCGCGGCAGATCGACATGGTACCCATCGTCACGATGAATGCGGGGATTCTTGCTTTTGCCACTATTAAACCATTGAATGCGCCAACCATGACTCCCGTGCCAATCCCTACAACATAACCCATAATAGGCGGAAGATTGTACCCTCCCGCCCCACTGGAGACGGTCAATCCGGCCAAGATGCCTGTCAGAGCGAAAGTCGATCCGATTGACAAGTCATTCTGCCCCATGATAATCAACATGCCGACTCCGATCGTCGCCATTCCGATACACGATATCTGCCGCAGCACATTGATGATATTGGGCACTGTTAGGAAATACGGAGTTGAGATCGTCAGCAAAATCACAATGACAACGAAGCCTATCAAAATCCCGTGGTTACCCATAAGTTTCTTTAATATATTTTGGAAGCGAGCCGTATTCGCCTGTTTATTCTCTGCCATGATCTCACGCCCTCATTTTAGTTTTTACCGCCAATTCCATAATCCGGCTCGCGGTCGCTTCCTCGCGGCTCAACTTGCCGGTCATGATCCCTTCATGCAATACCAAAATAGAGTCGCTCATGCCCAAAATCTCCGGAAGTTCCGAAGAAACCATCAACACAGCCTTCCCTGTAGCCGCAAGTTCCGACATCAAGCGATGTATCTCCGCTTTCGTTTTCACGTCGATGCCTCTGGTCGGTTCATCCAGGATGATAATGTCGGGGTCCGCGTTTAGTACGCGCGATACCGCAACTTTCTGTTGGTTGCCGCCCGAAAGGTCCTGGCAGATTTGAGTATTACTGCTACATTTAATTTCCAATTTTTTTTCATATTCGCCGCAAATCTTGTTTTGGAGCTTTTTGTCGAGCTTGATCCCCCGAATGCATTTTTGTAACGCCGACATCAGGATATTATCTTTAACGCTGAGTTTCAGGAATACTCCATGTTTTTTGCGGTCCTCAGACACCATCGCCATGCCTCTGCGGATTGCGTCGCCGGGAATCCGGTTTACGATCTTCTTACCGCGGAGCCACACTTCACCGCTGTCCGGCTTTCGCGCGCCCACGATCGTCTCCATCAACTCGGTTCGCCCCGCGCCCATCAAGCCCGAAATGCCCAGTATCTCTCCTTCATGCAGTTCAAAGCTGATGTTCTCAAACAGCCCTTTCAGCGTAAGATTTTTTACCTCCAGCAGAACATCTCCGATTTTGCTTTCCTGTTTCGGGAAAAGCTCGCTGACCTCGCGATCTACCATCATGCGGATAAGTTCCTTTTCCGGTATCTCTTCCACATGTCCCGTGTGAATGAAAAGCCCGTCGCGCAATACCGTTACTCTGCTGCAAATCCCATAGATTTCTTCCATTTTGTGAGAGATGAATACGATGGCCTTACCTTTATCGCGCAGCGTGCGGATCATATTCAACAAATAATCGATCTCGGTTTGGCTTAATGCCGATGTTGGCTCATCCATTATGATGATTTCCGCGTTCCAGGAAATTGCTTTGACAATTTCCACTAACTGGTGTTTTGCCACCGTCAAGTCCCAGACGATGGTTTTGGGGTCGAGGTCCACTCCCAGTTCCGCAAGCAGTTTCTTGGAGTCGCTGTACATCTTTTTGTAATCAACACAGCCGGTTTTGGTTCTCGGCTCCCTGCCGAGATAGATATTCTCCATCACCGACATGGAATTCACCTGATTGAATTCCTGGAAAATCATGCTGACGCCCATCTCCTGCATTTCCCTGATCGAAGCGGATCGTATCTTCTCTCCCTTATAGATAATCTCCCCGCTGTCCGGTGCGTGCAGTCCAATCAGAATCTTCATCAGCGTCGATTTTCCGGCGCCGTTTTCACCAACCAGCGCATGTACCTCGCCTCGATACAGGGTAAGGCTCACATCGTCAAGCGCATGAACGCCGCCAAAACGCTTGTGGATATGCTTCATTTCCAGAATAGCCTCGTTATTCACACGCAACCCTTCTTTCGTGCCGTGGTTTCCCGGAAGAACAATATCTTCCGGGAAACCATGCCTCAACGGAAATGTGAATTAGAAATACTGGTTAGCCAGATCGTTGCGAGCCTCGGCCATCTCTATGTACATGTCGACGTTTTCAGCCGTGCAAACCTCGTAGGGGATAATGAAATCAGAAACCGCAACGCCATTTGCCGCATCGATCGCGAGCCGCAGCGAGTTCTCCCCTTGGGCAAGGCCATCCTGCCATATAGAATTGTCAACGACCCCTTCTTTGATCTTCTCAAGAACGGGCATATCGCAGTCCATACCGCCCAGCAGAATACTCCCGGCCATACCGGCGTTTTCAACGGCCGTAATTGCTCCCACCAGGATGCAGTCTGCGTGAGCGGCGATCACGTCGATCCTGGGATAAGCCTGCAACCAGTTTTCAACAAGGCGCAGAGCTTCTTCCCCGGACCAGTTGGCGGTATCGTTCACCACAAGCTCCACATTGGGATGCTCGCTCAGAACCGCTTGATAACCCTGCGCGCGGAAAACTTGAGCCGAGTGCCCGAGCACCGCGTCGATATAGGCTACCTTCGCGTCTGCTGGGGCTACTGAAAGCAGGCGTTCCATCTGCAGCGTTCCGGCTTCGAAGTCGTCCGATCCCACATGCGCCGTCACGTTCGGGCTGTCCGATGTGGTGTTGATCGTAATAACGGGGATTCCTGCCGCCGCGGCGAAGTCGACTGCGGGAACACTTTGCACCTTGTCGACGGGATTCAAGATTATCGCGTCGACTCCGCGAGCCACAAAGTTTTCAACCTGGCTCTGCTGCCTCGTGGGATCATCATCGGCGAAAACGACTTCCAGCCTGATGTCCGGAGCATTCGCTTTTTGGTATTCGTACATGCCGCTGGTCATATAACGGACAAATCCGCTCTGATTTCCCTGCATACACGCGGCAATTACAATCTGGCGTTCCGCTGCCTCGGTCGGCGCCGGGATTCCGGCGAAGGCAAGCCCCAATATCAACATTAACAGCAGACTTTTACGCAACATACTCATCTCTTTTTTTACCCCCTTCTTATTTTCGATCATCTGACTGGAAATCCCCATCTGCTCATGTTGTACCATTTTACGCCTCCTTTTTATTTCCGAATCGCATTACTCGGATGGCTCATTCTACGGCACGAATGGCCAACCATATTTTTATGTCTTTTCAGACATAGCCGCCGAAAAATACTCCGCGCTGCGGCGGATTCCTTCCTTGAGAGGCGTCCGGGGAATCGGGCCGACAACCCTTTCCAGCTCTCCTGTATAATGATGTTTTGGAAAGGGTAAGGGTAGATCGGCGAATGTAATCAGCCCCTTAGCTTTCGGAATCACGTCTGTGATCGTCGCAACGATCTCTTCCATGCTCACTGAACCGCCTCCGAGATTGTATACCTGCGCGCCTGTGAAATCTGAATCGGCCGCCGCAATGAACGCTTTCGCAGTATCGTCCGCGTACTGAAATTCAGCGGTTCCTCCATAAGAAATCTCGTACCGTTCCCCGCGCGCAGCCATTTTGATCGCGGTTGTCGGCGCGGATGTTATGCCCTGATCCCGCAAAGGACCATACACCACAAACGGCCGTATCCCAATGCTGGATATTCCGTCTTCGGCGAAATACACCTTCGACGCCCATTCATTGTCCTGCTTATATACGCCGTACAGGGAACGCGGAATCAACGGGGAATCATGCGAGAATACCCCATTTTCATAATCGGCGATATTTCCATATACCGCGGTGCTGCTCGCATACACGATACGCCGCAGTCCGGCCGCCTTGACGGCTTCGAACAGATTAATCGTGCCCTCTACGTTCACGCGCGCTCCCATGGTCGGATTCGCCTTACAAAAAGGCAATTGCAGCGCGGCAAGATGTATGACTTTCTCCGCGCCGCTCAACAACACCGCCGCAGAGACCAGGTCCGGGTTTGTAAGATCGCCGCGAACGGTCTTTATCTTCCCGATGTCCGAACAACGCATTATCAGGCGAAGTTTTTCCAGCTTTTCGGGGCGCGGCGCCAAAGCGAATACGGTATGCCCCGCCTCGATCAGATTCTTGACCACCCATCCGCCTATACATCCACTGGCGCCGGTGACAAAATATCGGTCCGGCATTTGCTTTCCCTCCCCTTTCCGGCGTTATAGCCTTATTTCGCCACCCATCCGCAATCTACCAGCAGATCGGAACCGGTGATAAAGGAAGCGGAATCGCTTGCGAGGAAATAGATAGCCTCGGCAATTTCGGAGGGATCCGCCCACCGGTTGAAGGCTTGCTCGGCTTCACGCAGTTTCTTTACCTCATCGAACGGCATCCCCGTGCGTCCGGCTTCGAGCTGTATGTCGCTTCGCAGCATTGGGGTGTCAACCGATCCGGGACTGACGGAGTTGACTCGTATGTTATACTTCGCAAGCTCCCAAGCCACCGCCCTGGTGAAAGAAATGA
>Ga0099364_10004220_pt1 | contig 21856 bp, 17 predicted proteins | sample TergutTh196P3_FD_73070 | JGI IMG/M metagenome (GOLD analysis project Ga0099364, IMG submission 73070) | Microcerotermes parvus P3 segment gut microbial communities from Pointe-Noire, Republic of the Congo - Th196 P3 | ecosystem: Host-associated > Arthropoda: Insects > Digestive system > Gut ... | reverse complement strand
CACTTGACCCCGAAGCTGATGTCACGCCGCGCACGATTACGAAGCGGCTGAAAAGCAGTATCGGCTTATTCAAAGAAAGCAATATCGTCATTGCCATTGACCGAAACCGCGACAGCAGGGGTATTACGCTGACACGGCAGGGTGAACAGGAACGGGCCGAATCAACCGAACGTGACGTTGTGACAACGTGACATCAGTTTTCACTCACATACCCCCCCCAATAAAAAATGACATTAAAAATCCGTTCGCCTATATCAAGAGCAAAAAGGACATATTGAAATTCGTGACCGCGCTTATATCCAACACGAAAGGGGAAGGGAAATCTTCGGACGATTTTTGGCAAAAAGCAGAGATGCTCCTGTACCAAGCACTTGTAGGATATATCTGGTACGAGGGGCCGCCGCATGAAAAGAACATGAACACACTTGTTGATATGATCAACAGCATGGAAGTCTGTGAGGACGACGAGACGTTCAAAAACCCGGTGGATTTCCTCTTCGAAGCGTTAGGGGAACGCGACCCGAACCACTTTGCGCAATGAGTTCGGCGGACGCTTGCCCGTACCAACAATGATAATCTTGGACGGGTTTGCAAGCATCGGACTTATTCCCAAGTTCGAAAAGCTCATCGCCACGATCTGAAACCGTGAAATATCAGCGTGTATCATTCTTCAAGCGCAGTCGCAACTAAAATCAATATACAGGGATAATATGGAAATCATAATCAGCAATTGTGATTCCATGTTTTTTTTAGGCGGCAAGGAAAAGACCACGCTTGAGGAAATATCTAAAATGCTCGGCAAAGAAACGATTGACATGTACAACACCACCATCACAAAGGGCACACAGGAGAGCCACGGGCAAAACTTCCAGAAGCTCGGCAAAGATCTGATGAACGTGTACGAACTTGCTGTTTTAGACGGGGCAAAATGTATACTGCAAATTCGCGGCGAGTGCCCATTCCTCCCAAGAAAATATCTTAGCATAAGGCAAAGCCAGAAACTCAATATAGGCTTTCATTGCCATGCTAATTTTGCCGCCGCTGTTTGGCTATGCTAAGCCATTCTAGCGGCGGTTTTATGGTAAGCCATGTTCTTTATGGCGCCACAACCAAATTCATGAAAGGAATGAGTAAATAAATGAAAACAACAGAATGGAATGTCTTGTTCCCAGCATCACCCACAGGTAAGGCAGGATTGGTGTCCGGCTTTATTCTTGCATTAGGTTAATTAGCTTATGGAATGGTTAATTGACGGCATCACCGACTGGATCAAACAAATATTTATCGACGCAATCATGGCAAGTTTTTCGACTATGTTCGCCGAAGTGAACCATCAGGTGCAGGACATAGCCATCCAGGTGGGCGCAACCCCTGCTGGATGGAATGCGGGGATCTTCGCCATGATTAGGACGCTATCAGAAACGGTTGTACTTCCTATTGCTGGCATGATACTGACTTTTGTACTCTGCTATGAGCTTATCCAGCTCGTCATAGAAAAGAACAACCTATCGGATTTTGACACTTTCAACATCTTTAAATGGATATTCCGCGATCCCGTAAGGCGGCAGGCGTTGGTGCAGCAATACAATGAGCGGTTCAACAGCACACGTCCCCGGGAATATGACGGTGCTCACATTGAGTTTGCCGGCGCCAGCCCGGAGATAAGCCTCAAACCCCACCAACGCAACGCCATAGCACGTATAATATATGGCAGCAATTCACTGCTCGCGCATGAAATTGGTGCGGAAAAGAGCCGACAAAAGGTCGGAGATAAGCAGGAGCCGCAGAAAAAAACGGAGATATGTATTTAGCCTGATTGGAATTGCCGCTTCCGCTCGCCAAGCGCGCCAACGAAACGCGGAGCATATACAAAAGCGACATTAAGGACTTGCAAGCCAACTATGAGAAGCTGTGGGAACAGGCTGCGGAAATCCTACGCGGACTCTCGAAAGTGCAGTATGGGTGTTAACTGAAAATTCTAGAATGAAAAGCGTCCAGACATTGTCTGGACATAAGGCGCAGCGGTCAAATGGCTGTCGCGTCGTTTTGATTCTTGGCTATAGAAATGCCCACATCCATTTGCTATAATATTCCATAGTAATGCGTCAGGACAAAACGAAATAAGAATAACCTGACTGTATCTGGACATAGTTGAAAAGTTATACGTCAAAGGAGGTCTTATGTTTTCTCCCATCTCAATAGATGATTTTGTGAAAGCGCATAGGAAAAACAATCCGACCGAGGACATGAAAACGTATCGGACGAATTTGGAACAGGCTGTTAATTCTAAAAAATCAGGCACTGTATGCTACCAATGTGGTAATCCAATATGGGCGATAGGAACTGGTACAGTCGGCTGGAGTGGATGCTTTGCTTGTATTACAGGCGAAGCTGACAATTCCGAGGATTACGAAATAGACAGCGTATGCTATTAACCGCATCCACCGCATCCACTGATAAATTATACTAAAAAGGGGATCTGCGCTTTTCTGGATAGTGCGCTATACTTAGGTTATAGGGACAAACTAAGAATATATGTATGGAAGCGCCGAAATGAAAGCACTACGGATACTCGCAAAGATAGTACTATTCCCCATCTCAATATGCTGTTACCGAGGTTAGTACACTCAAGGGTCCCAAAGAAGGCATTGCGCAGCTAGTATTGCTTGAACCAGGCTTGGCACTAAACACAGACCAGTACATTTTCCTTATTGAAGATCCTTCAGCTAAAGGGAATTATCTACTCTTCTCTCGTGATACCCAGGCGGTGTTAAGGGCAACAATTCGGGCAACCATGCAGGTGAGAAAGGAGTGTGTGTGGCGGAAAGTATGTCGGGGGCTAAACATGAGTAAAGCCAGCAAACGCGCATGTTCACTGGCTTTGAATGGTTACGGAGGGCGAGGGATTCGAACCCCCGTGAGCCGCAAAGCTCAAACGGTTTTCAAGACCGCCGCGTTATGACCACTTCGCTAGCCCTCCTGGTGTAGTTTGCCATAGATTGACTCATATTTCCACTTGGAAGTTGGGCAACCATCTAGGGCAACCATAGCAATAATTTAGTTTTCATTGTACCTTGAAAGCTATGCCTTCTCGCCTCCCACAAACCAGGCATCCACTTGGGAGCCGCAAGTAAGCCTCGGTTTTCATTCTAACTCAGAAATGCCAGAAACACAAGTCTTTTGTTCTACCAAAAAAACGGTTTTGTTCCACTCGTTTTGTTCTACTCAAAAGGTTGCGTTAATTGAAAACTGTTAAAATTGAAGTTGAAAATTGAAAAGGTAAGTTGTGGCAAATTGAAAAAAGTAGCCTTTTTAACCCAAACTATTGAATTGTCAAAAGAACTATTGTATACTTTGTTTTGCTGCATTATGATTTTATCATAAGTTTATAATTTATAGATGGAGGTATGTGAGTTATATGAGTATTAAAATTGGAATAAATGGGTTTGGCAGAATTGGACGCCTTGTGTTTAGAGCGGCTGTTGATAACCCCAATATTGAGATTAAGGGGATCAACGACCCGTTCATCGACCTAGAATACATGAAGTATATGCTTAAATACGACACGATTCATGGGAGGTTTAACGGTAGTGTCAGCGTAGATGGGGACAAACTTGTTGTGAACGGCAAAAAAATCTCTGTCTGCGCTTCGCGCAACCCTGACGAGATACCATGGTCAGAATACGGGGCAGAATACATTGTCGAATCGACCGGCGTGTTCACAACTACTGAAAAAGCTTCACTGCATTTCAAAGGCGGCGCAAAGAAGGTTGTTATTAGCGCCCCATCGGCCGATGCGCCAATGTTTGTCATGGGCGTTAACGAGGACAAGTATTCAACGGGCATGAACGTGGTGTCAAATGCGTCCTGTACCACAAATTGCCTTGCGCCACTTGCAAAGGTCATCAACGATAATTTTGGCATTCTGGAAGGCTTAATGACAACAGTCCACTCGACAACCGCCACGCAGAAGACGGTCGACGGCCCTTCAATGAAAGACTGGAGAGGCGGTAGGGCAGCAGCGGCAAATATTATACCGTCGTCTACAGGAGCAGCAAAAGCTGTCGGCAAGGTTATACCTGAGCTTAATGGCAAGCTAACGGGCATGGCGTTTAGGGTGCCAACGCTCAATGTTTCAGTGGTCGACCTCACGTGCAGGCTTGAAAAGGGCGCGTCATACGATGAGATTAAAAAGGCTGTCAAGGCAGCAGCCGAAGGCCCTCTCAAGGGGATCCTCGCATACACAGAGGACGATGTCGTATCGTCTGACTTCATGACAGACCCGCATACGTCAATATTTGACGCAAAGGCGGGCATATCGCTCAGCAACAATTTTGTCAAGCTGGTATCGTGGTACGACAACGAATGGGCTTATTCGAACAAGGTTGTTGACCTCATTATTCACATGGCATCTGTGGACGGAAAATAACCGCCCCATGTGGGCTGTTGTGTGGCAACAATATGGTTGTTGTGTTGGCAGTTGTGAGACAACAGTGTGGCAGTATTGCTCAGAAATTTAAGAATGCTATGATGGTCTGGACATATGTCCAGACCATTTGAGTTAGGACAAACGCAATAAAATCGACATTGAATTGACATGTAATCGACATAGAAACACACCAAAACACAACCGAAACACATTTGATTCAATATATAAACGCAAGCAATAGCATAAGCAATATGCATAAGCAATATGCATAAGCAATATGCATAAGCAATATGCATAAGCAATATACACAAGCAATAGCATAAGTGATATCAATAGCAATATCACGGGTAATATCACAGGTAATTGCACAAGTAATTGCAGACTATTCAGTGATAATAAAATTTGGGAGGGGCTTTTATGGCTTTATACAACAAAAAAACGGTTAAGGATATTAGCGTTGACGAAAAGAAGGTTTTAGTACGGGTTGATTTTAACGTCCCCTTGGATGAAAACCAGAAAGTTACAAACGACGGAAGGATTGTGGGGGCTCTGCCAACGATCAAGTACTTGGTTGAGCACAAAGCAAAGGTCATTTTGGTTTCGCATTTGGGGCGCCCAAAGAGCGGGTTTGAGGAAAAGTTCAGCACAAAACCTGCGGCACAGCGGCTGGGGGAATTGTTGGGGCAGCCAATAATTATGGCAAAAGACGTAGTAGGGGATGACGCGAAAGCAAAAGCAGCAGACCTAAAAGGCGGCGAGGTTATGATGCTGGAGAATGTGAGGTTCCACAAGGAAGAGACGGCAAACGACCCGGGTTTTGCTAAGGAGCTGGCATCGCTTGCCGAGGTATATGTCAACGACGCTTTTGGCTCAGCACACAGGGCCCATGCTTCAACTGTCGGCGTCACCGAGTACCTGCCCGCTGTCTGTGGGTTTCTGATTCAAAAGGAAATAGAATTCATGGGAAATATACTCGGTAAGCCGGATAAGCCTTTTGTCGCTATTTTGGGCGGCGCTAAGGTGTCCGACAAAATCAAGGTGATTGACAACCTAATTGACCAGTGCGATTCCATCATCATAGGTGGGGGCATGGCATACACCTTCCTTAAGGCAAAGGGTTATAAAATTGGGAAGTCACTTTGCGAAGACGATAAAATTGAATTGGCAAAGCAACTGCTTAAGAAGGCAGAAGACAAAGGGGTCGAGTTTTTGTTGCCGATCGGAAGCATTGTAGTACAAGAAATAAAAAATGACGCCGAATCAAAATATGTGCCTTCGGACGCTATGCCAGACGAATGGATGGGAGTAGATATAGGCTCGCTCACGGTCGAACAATACTCCAAGGTCATCAAAAAGGCCAAAACCATCGTTTGGAACGGCCCAATGGGTATTTTCGAAGTGCCTAGTTTTGCTGTGGGCACAAGGGATATTGCGAAGGCTGTCGCCGAATCGGGCGCAGTTTCGGTCATCGGCGGTGGGGATTCCGCCGCAGCGATCGACCAGTTGGGCTTCAGTGACAAAATCAGCCACATCTCGACTGGCGGGGGGGCATCCCTAGAGTTTTTGGAAGGGAAGGTTCTGCCCGGAATAGCAGTGCTGTGCGACAAAAACCCCCGGCCCAAGATTATCGCCGGAAACTGGAAAATGAACAAGACGCCCTCTGAGGCGGGCAGGTTTGTTAAGGAATTGGCTCCAAGGGTCAAAGACGCTGAGTCGGAAGTGGTAGTTGCCGTCCCCGCCGTGTGCCTCGAAAGCGCCGTACAAGCCGCGGCAGGCACAAATATCAAGGTTGCAGCACAGAACCTGCACTTCGAGCAAAGTGGCGCGTACACCGGCGAGACTTCAGCGCAGATGCTGACTGACGTCGGGGCCGAGTATGTAATAATCGGGCATTCGGAACGCCGCCAGTATTCCTGCGAGACAGACTCAACAGTAAATAAAAAACTGCACACCGCTTTAAACGCCGGTTTGAAACCGATAGTGTGCGTAGGGGAGTCCCTCGAGCAAAGGGAACAGGGCATTACGTCAGAGCTTGTGCGTATGCAGGTTAAGATCGCGTTCGGCGGCATAAGCAAAGAACAGGCAGAGAAAACGGTTATTGCGTACGAGCCGATTTGGGCAATTGGCACCGGAAAGACTGCCACAAGCGAACAGGCTAACGAGGTATGCGGAATCATTAGAGGGGTTTTGGCGGAACTATACTCCGACGACGTGGCAGAGAACGCCAGAATCCAATACGGTGGGAGCGTAACAGCAGATAACTCGAAAGAGCTGTTTGACATGGTTGAAATCGACGGCGGCCTCGTCGGAGGCGCTAGCCTAAAGCTGGACGACTTCGAAAAGATTGCGTCATATAAGAAGTAATGGACAGTTGACAGTGGACAGTTGACAGTTGACAGTGGGCTATGGACAATGTAATGCGTTTATGAAATAATAATCCCTGGCGTACGCTCTGACGCGCCAAACGTCGGGGAATGTCAAAAAAAGTTTGGAGAATGCCGTGCTAAAAAAAATACCCGGGTTTAAGAAGTACGATGGGCCAATATTGCTGGTCGTGATGGATGGGGTTGGCCTTTCTGGCGTAGATTTAGGCAATTGTGTAAACAATGCCTATAAACCGATGCTGGACTGCCTCATGGACAAGTACCCTTCGGTGAAGCTTAAGGCTCACGGCAAAGCAGTAGGCATGCCGTCTGACGACGATATGGGCAATTCGGAGGTTGGGCATAACGCCATAGGCGCCGGAAAGGTGTATAACCAAGGCGCAATGCTGGTTAACGACGCGATAGAAACCGGAAGGATGTTTGAAAACTCCAACTGGAAGGACATGGCAAGCAACTGCGTGGAAAACAGCAGCGCCATGCACTTTATCGGATTGTTCTCGGATGGCAATGTCCATTCCCACATGAACCATTTGAAAGCAATGATTGAGAGGGCGAAAAAAGACGGGGTAAAGAGTGTGCGCGTCCATATACTGCTTGACGGCAGGGACGTAGGCGAGACCTCCGCATTGGAATACGTAGAGCCGTTTGAGGGCTTCTTAACAGAGATGAACGGTGACGGGTTTGATGCAAGAATTGCCAGCGGGGGCGGCAGGATGAATATTACGATGGACAGATACGAAGCAGACTGGTCAATGGTTAAAAGAGGGTGGGATACGCATGTCCGCGGAATTGGCAGGCAGTTCAGGTCTGCGAAGGACGCAATCCTCGCCTATAGGTCGGAAGCCCATGTCATCGACCAGGATTTGCCGCCATTCGTAATCGTTGACGGCGCAGAAGCAGAACCGGTTGCGCCGGTTGGGCCTATTAGGGACGGTGACAGCGTAATTTTCTTCAACTTTAGGGGGGACAGGGCGATTGAAATCAGCCGTGCTTTTGGAGACGAGGTTTTTGACAAATTTGACCGCAACCCCATCCCAAAAGTGATCTATGCAGGAATGCTCGAATACGACGGCGACCTGCACATCCCATCAAGATACCTGGTGTCCCCGCCTGAGATAAAAAACACGCTGGGGGAACACCTATGCAAAGAAGGCATCAGACAGATAGCCATAGCGGAGACCCAAAAATTTGGGCATGTTACGTATTTTTGGAACGGCAACAGAAGCGGCAAATTTAACGAGGAGCTTGAAACATACATAGAAGTTCCATCAGACCGGGTGCCGTTTGAGCAGAGGCCATGGATGAAGGCAGCTGAAGTGACCGACGAGCTAATTAAGAAGCTACGTGCAAAAGAGGCGGACTTTGTCAGGGTCAATTTTGCGAACGGGGACATGGTTGGGCATACGGGCAATTACGCCGCCGCGCTCATTGCGGTACAAACGGTGGATTTATGCCTTGCGAGAATACTCCCCGTCATCGATGAATTGGGCGGAATGGCGATTATCACGGCTGACCATGGCAACGCGGACGAGATGTTCGAAATGTCGAAGGCTGGGCGGCCCGTTTTAGACGAGCAGGGAAAAATAAAAGCAAAAACCAGCCATACATTGAACCGGGTGCCATGCATATTCTACGATAATACGAACCCAGGCGCCTACGAAGTATTAGCCGGCGATGATTACGGGCTGTCAAACTTTGCGGCAACGTTGGCCAATTTGCTGGGGTTTGAATCGCCTGATATATGGGATAAGAGCATTATAAAAGTACGGCCTGTTGTTTAATAGGTCAAAATCAGAAACAACAATAGTTCAAACCCCCGCTTGAGGGCGTCTGAGGGCCGCCCCTATGCGCCGTTGCTAACAAGCGACAGAGTTGAGCGGGAATAAGGGGGAGGCGATGTATGCAGTGCAATTCTTAGAGGAAGGCCTAAATGAAGTGTTGCAAGTTGCGGTTTTGGTGTTTGACTACATTGGCGTTGCCGTAGTTCTTTTTACTGGCATTACGGGTTTAATCAACTATATACGCCGAGACCCGCTAACCCGGCTAAAGCTCGCCAAGGGCTTTGCAATGGGCCTGGAATTTAAGTTGGGTAGTGAAATCCTCCGCACAGTTGTCGTAAGGGACTTTCTTGAGATTGCCCTTGTTGGTTCGATAATTATACTGCGCGCTGGCTTGACTTTCCTGATACATTGGGAAATAAAACATGAGGAGCTGCATCAATTGCATGTCGACAAACATGTAGAGCGGAAACAAAAGAAATAACCAACAAGAAATAACTGTTTGTATTTTCTACTGTCGAATACAGAATGCAGAATGCAGAATGCAGGATTTATATTTTCTGTTGTAGGATACAGAATATTGAATGTGGAATGCAGAATTTATGCTTTCTGTTGTCGAATGCTATTGCAATATTCTCCATTTAGTTGCATAATCATATCATCCAGGTTTACTATTCCAAAGAAAGGCTCAATCTTGGCGACAAAATATAAAAGTGAGGAGTGTTAAAAGTGAAAAAGAACATCTTTAGGGTACTATCGGTTTTTCTAGCAGTGGTTGCGCTGATGGCTTTAGCCTCGTGTTCAGGCAGCGGAAGTCAGAAGCTTATATGCGGGGTAACTCAGTACGAACCAATGAACTACCTTGACGCGAATAACGAGTGGACCGGCTTCGACACAGAATTTGCCTTATTAGTGGGCGAAAAGTTAAAAATGGAGGTTTCTTTCCAAGAAATTGATTGGAACAAAAAGTTTGTCGAACTTGAGGCAGGAAATATCACCTGCATATGGAACGCGTTTTCCGCCAACACAACCGATTCCGTTACAGGTAGGCCCAGGGTTGAGGATGCGGATTTTAGCTATAGCTACATGTTAAACCAACAATGCGTCGTTATCAGGTCAGAAAGATCTGCCGAGTTTACATCTGTAGGGGATTTGATAGGAAAAACTGTCGCCTCGGAGAAAGGCTCGTCAGGCGAGACCGTCGCAAGGGAGGCTGTTGGGGAAAGCGGGACAGTGATTGACTCCAATGCTCAGATAAATACTTTTATTGAAGTAAAATCTGGCGCGGTGGACGGCGCCGTCGTGGATCTGCTTCTTGCACAGAGAATGACTGCTGGCGCGGACTACAGCGACTTGATGATAGCGAATATCGACATGGACTATGAAGTGTACGCGGTCGGCTTTAAAAAAGGGAGCGACCTGACAGCAAAAGTCAATGGGGCTATGATAGAACTGCTTGACGAAGGTAAACTAGATGCGCTCGCGCAAAAATACGGGCTGGAAAACACCTTTACAATAGATAGAACATTTAAAAGCTAATACTGCACGGGCGGATAACATCTATCGCCCGCACAACATGTAGTGGCGGATGCCATCTATCCGTCCGCCCAGCATACATTAGCAGGTGCCATCTGCCCGCACGCCGTGCAGCGGCAGATACCGTCTGCCCGTATAGCATACATTGGCGGGTACCATCCACCCGCACGCCGTGCAGTGACAGATATCATCTGTCCGCCCAGTGTACATTGGCGGGTGCCATTTGTACGCCCATGCAGGCAAGGGCAGTCCGCAAGAGTTATAGCAATGATTAAGGGGTCATAATTATGGGCTTTCTTGAAGTGAATCTTCGACTTGCTGGTGGTTTTCAAACCACCCTTCTGTTGTTTGCGTTAACGCTTGTGTTTTCGCTTCCATTAGGCCTTATCATATCCTTTGGCTCAATGTCAAAACTTCGTGCGTTGAGGTATGCCACAAAAACCTTCGTTTGGATCATTCGGGGCATGCCTTTGATGTTGCAAATATTTATTATTTTCTACGTACCGGGCTTCGTTTTTGGCGTACCAATTTCTTCGCGCTTAAATGCTGCAGCCATCGCCTTTTCCATCAATTACGCATGTTATTTTAGCGAAATATACCGAGGTGGCATTGAAAGCATCTCACGCAGCCAGTACGAAGCTGGGCAAGTGCTTGGCATGACGAAGGGGCAGATATTTTTTCAGGTAATTCTTCTTCAAGTAATTAAGCGCATCACAGCACCGATGTCCAACGAGGTAATAACGCTTGTGAAGGACACCGCGTTGGCTAGGGTTATCGTTGTGGTTGAGATTCTTAAAGTGGCAGAGGATATTGCCACAACAGGCTTGATATGGCCCTTATTTTTCACAGGGGTTTATTATCTGGCGTTTGTGGGAGGTTTGACATTGTTGTTTGGGCATTTAGAGAAGCGTCTAAGTTATTTCAGGGCATAGGGAGTCGGGCATGGCTATTTTGGAAGTCCAAAACGCTGGAAAAAAATTCGGAACAAATGAAGTTCTAAAGGATATCAATTTCTCGCTATCGGAAGGGGAATCTATTGCTATCATAGGCTCCTCGGGCAGTGGGAAAACAACGCTCCTACGCTGTTTGAACTTTCTTGAACGGCTGGATTCAGGCAGAATACTGCTTCGCGGCGAAGTTTTATTTGACTCGTCAGAGCAACACAGCTATAGCGAGCAGGCAATCCTTGCAAAGCGCTTGCATTTTGGGCTTGTATTTCAAGCGTTCAACCTGTTTCCACAGTACACCGCCTTGGAAAATGTTGTGCTGGCCCGCAAACTAGCCGTAAAAAAGCAGCCAGGGTATAATAACAACAAAAGTACCATCATTAATAAGATATACAGCGAGGGAATGGAGCTTTTGGATCAAATCGGGCTGTCAGCAAAACGAGACCAGTACCCGTACCAGCTTTCGGGCGGGCAACAGCAGCGGGTCGCTATTGCCCGCGCACTGGCGCTAAAACCGGATATCCTGTGTTTTGATGAACCAACCTCGGCGCTCGACCCCGAGTTGACAGGCGAAGTGCTAAATGTAATCCGCGGCCTTGCAGAAAAAAACACCACCATGATAATCGTCACTCACGAAATGCTGTTTGCCCGCCAGGTCTCGGACACTGTGTTGTTTATGGACGAGGGCATAGTAGTGGAAACTGGCTCTTCCCGGGAAGTATTCGATAACCCCTCAAATGAACGCACCAAACGCTTCATTGAGGGGCTAAGCAATAAATAAAATTACCTGGGCAAACAGTGTGCGAAACATACAACGTACGATGCATACAGCGTACGATACATACAACGTACGATACATACAACGTACGATACATACAACGTACGATTTAAACAATGTAGAGGACAACCCATAATATGGTATATTTTAACATTGTAGCATTTGTGATGATTTTTTTTATAGTTGTCTATTCCTCCCGCAAAGAACGGCACCCCTTATTCCAGGGTATGGAATTGGAGTTGATATTAGATGATTTTGAAAAAGCTAAGCCTATCGTTTTCATGCTAATATGCGCGTTTGCGCTGTTTTCCAGGTTGTACAAATTCCCCAACCTACCCATAGGCATTAACCAGGACGAAGCTATGGCAGCTGTCAATGCAAAAGCACTGTTAACTTATGGGGAAGATATCTCAGGGCTAGGGTTTCCCGTTTACCTTCCAGCGTGGAACACAGCGCAAATGAACATCCTAGAATCATTATTGATGATTCCTGCCATTGGCATTTTCGGGATGAACTCATTGTCTGTTCGCTTGCCAATGCTGTTGGCAAGCCTGGCTTCTATTGCCGTCATTTATGATTTCACCAAACGGATGTTTGGCGGTAGTGTTGCGGTCTTATGTTTATTCCTAGTTTCCATAAACCCTTGGCATATTATGCTTAGTCGATGGGGGCTGGAAAGCAACCTGTTTCCGGCGTGCGTCTTGTGTGCATTTTATTTCCTGTATCGCGGCACTACGGAAAAAAAGCCAGTATTTCTGTACATCTCAATGCTTTTTTGGGCCGCTTCAATGTATGCGTACGGAATTGCATATTTTGCAGTACCTTTTATTCTTATCGTTAGCGCCGTTTATTTGTTAAAAAATAAAGTAATCAAGGTAAAAACGGTAGTGATTTGCTTTTTTATCTACTTCACTATCAGTTTGCCGATATTCTTAATGATGGCCGTAAACTACTTTATACTACCATCTTTTAACTTAGGCTTCCTGACAATCCCTTACTTCCCGCATTCTGTCCGCATGAACGATCTGATTTTTGGTTCAAGCGATATCATTGAGCAGGCCCGAAACAATTTTATACATATTATTATAAACATTTTACAATTCCCCGATGTGCCGTGGAACTTGATGCCAGAGTTTGGGACATTGTATATTTTCTCGTTGCCTTTGGCTATATATGGCTATGCAAAAATGAAGGGCGGGGGCGCATCGGATTTTATTGTTAGACTTTGGCTCGCCGCATCCCTTCTAACCGGAATGATTATAAATTCGGCTGGAACCAACCAAATTAACATTCTATTCTTCCCGCTCATCATTTTATGCACAATCGGGCTCAACAACATACTGTCCAACAATAAAACTAACAACAGGAGTATTTCCCTTGTCGGCATTCTGCCAATTGCCGCTTATTTAGTTGCTTTCCTCGTGTTTTTGTTTGCATACCAAGAAGGGTTGCCAGGCTACTCTGCCTACCGTTTTTATGAAGGGTTTGGGGAGTCGGTTGTTGCCGCAGATCAATCCGGAAGCCCACGGGTTTATGTCACGTCTTGGACCCAGAATGAAAGCTCTGCAAATGTGAGTGAGATTTTAACCTTATACCACTGCGATATTGACTCAAGGTATTATAGGGGCGAAACAACAATAGAAGGGGTTCCCCCTTACTCGGAAAGGTACCTATACACAAGCTTTACAGGTACTCCGGGTTATGACTCTTCCGCAGTATACGTTATCAATATTTGGGGTGACGGTTATTTGTTTCCTCAAAACGAATTCTCTATCATAAGGTTCGGCGACTATGGCGTGGCAAAAAGAAGGTAGCTACATAGGGCCTATAGACAAATACTGTGGCATAAAAAACGAAAAAGTCTCGAAATCACCGTTAATTTGTTTCTATTCAAATACCCCCTCTTCGTCATTGCGAGGAGCGTAGCGACGAAGCAATCTAGTCTGTGAAATCTCTGTTTTAATGTATTTCCCGTTAATTCGGTGCCTGGATTGCTTCGCTTTGCTCGCAATGACGAGGGGTAATTGAATAGTCACGACTGGTTGGTTAGTTTAAAAGGCAGGTAAAGGCAGGTAAAGGCAGGTAAAGGCAAATTTAAAAAATTATCACTCCTCTTGAATAATAAACTTGCTTGTGGTAATATATGCAGGTGGAACGCGCAAGAAGCAGTGTATAGTGCAGAAGCGGTGTATAGTGCAGAAGCGGCGGGATGCGCAGAGGTATTCGGTGAGGACAATAAACTAAGCAAAGCCCATAGGATTGGGCATGGGATGACTATTGGGAGGTATAGGATGAACATTGGAGGAATTATTATAAATATTTTTCAATTGCTCTTTTCGCTGTCGATGATTGTGATCGTGTTGTTGCAATCGGGAAAGTCGGCAGGCTTGTCGGGTTCGATAGCCGGCGGTGCCGAAACTTTTTTCGGCAAGAGCAAAGGGAGAACCATTGACGCAATGCTTAGCAAGTATACATCATTTGCGGCAATAGCTTTTCTCATTACATCTATAATACTTTTTATCATACTTAAATAGGCCGAGTTGTTGTGAACATGTTGCTGTTTAGCATTTTGGCCGTTTTTAGGCGTTAGTATGTATTAATATTAGGGTTATCGTTGATTGTTGGTGCTTAGAAGGGGCTGTGTGCTTACCCGTTGCGTTGTTCAGCGGGCGGCACGGCCTTTTTTTGTGTCTTCCTAGTAGTTCCTTAAGATTATGTATTCATGGGTCATGGGTCATGGGTCATGGGTCATGAGTCATGAGTCATAGGTCATAGGTAATAGGTCGTAGGTCATGAGTCATAGGTCATGAGTCATGAGCGGCAGTAAGTGACAACGCAAGGAGAAGAAATAGTGCTACAAGCAAAAGGAAGGCAGCAACATTCAATAGATACAATGGAAAGGGAAACAGGAGTATTTGAATGGGTAAAAAAGACAAAGAAAAAAATCATTTGAGCAACAAGGCACACTCAAACGATGAGAAAAACATGTACGAAAAAACAAGTTCAAGCGAGGTAAAAAACACGAGTGGAAAAAGACGCATAAACGTGGGCAAAAAAACAAGTGCAGGCGATCCCCCAAGAGGGAAGACAAACACTAGCGAAAGAAATAGCATACGAGTGAAGGCTGACGCCAGCGAAAGAAAAAGCATAAGAGGGAATGCAGACATCAGCGAAAGAAAAATCTCAAGGAGAAAGGCTGACGTCAGCGAAAGTAAAACCCCAAGGGGGAAGGCAGACGCCATTGAGGGGAAACGCCCAAACGTCAAAACAAACGCTACTGAGGAAAAAAGCTCAAGAAGGAAGACTGAAACTAGCGAGGGAAGAAGTTCAAGGGGGAAGACAGTCTCTAGTGAAAGAAAAAGCTCAAGGGGGAAGACAGTCTCTAGCGAGGGAAGCAGTTCAAGGGGGAAGACAGTCTCTAGCGAAAGAAAAGGCGCAAGAGGGACGGCAAACACTGGTAAGGGAAAACGCACAACCCGTATGACTCACGCGAGCAGGGGAAATCGCTCAAATGGCAAGACAAGCACTGGCAAGGGAAAACAGCCAATAGATAGGACAACAAAAAGAAACAATACTAAAGCAGACACCCCACGTATGATAGAAGGCGCCCCACGCATGATGGAAGGCTCCCCACGAATGATAGAAGGCATCCTTGCCGCTAATGAACGCGGTTTTGGCTTTGTTGAAAGGGAGAACGAAGAGAAGGGCGTCTACATATCAGCGGATAATATGAACGGGGCTATACACTCCGATACCGTACTCGCGGAAATCATAAATGGCGGGGACGAATTAGGTAGAATTGAAGGCAGGGTAGTAAAAATAATTGAACAAGGCGTAACAACAATAGTCGGGACGCTTAAGAGGGTCGAAGACGAGTATTTTGCCATACCTGACAACAAAAAGTTTTGTTTTGTTGTTGAGGTGCCGAAAGAAGACCTTAACGATGCGCGCGAAGGGCAAAAAGTCTTGGTGGAAATAACCGACCGCTTTGGGTTTCAAAACAGTGAAATTTCAGACCTTATAGGAAACTATTCCGACGATAGCGTTTGGTCAACATTCCCGTTGGGAAAGGTCATTGAGGTAATTGGCTTTATCGGCGATCCGGGCGTAGACGTGCTTGCAATAATAAAAAGTCATGGCTTTTCAACAGAATTTCCAAAAAAAGTCATGAAGGAAGCAGACGCGATAAACGACATTGTAAGTGAAAAAGACATAAAAGGCCGCCGGGATTTGCGCGGTCAAAGGCTCATAACCATAGATGGCGCGGATTCGAAAGATTTGGACGATGCCGTGTCGATTGAACCGCTCGTGGAGGGGGGCTATCGGCTTGGAGTGCATATTGCCGACGTAAGCGCTTATGTGAAAGAAGGCTCCGCACTGGACAAAGAGGCACGCGAAAGAGGGACAAGCCTATATTTTGTCGACCGCGTTCTTCCGATGCTACCTCAGAAGCTTTCAAATGGGATTTGTAGCCTGCACCCGAACGTTGACAGGCTAGCGTTGTCGGTGCTAATTGACATTGACGCCAACGGGCGGGTCAAAGACTTCGAAATGTTTGAATCTGTAATAAAAACCACAGAACGCATGACATATGAGAATGTTCACAAAATACTAGAACAGGACGACAAGGAGCTGAAAGCGCGGTACGCCCATATCGCCGGGGATCTGGAGCTAATGGCGGAGCTTACTGAAAAACTGTGGAGAAACCGCCTAAGCAGAGGAACAATAGATTTTTCTTTCAGTGAAGCTAAGATACTGTTGGATGAGGCCGGCAAGCCGATAGAAATAAAAGTAGAAGAGCTTACAATCGCCAACAAGATCATTGAGGAGTTTATGATTGCCTGCAATGAAGCGGTCGCTGAGCGGATGTATTGGGCCGATACGGCATTTATATTTAGAACTCACGGCAAGCCTGATCCGGAGAAGATTATGGCATTTAAAATATTTGCGGGAAACCTGGGTTTTACCCTCAAAACAAAGGATGGCGGGGTAAACCCAAAAGAGCTTCAGGCTGTCGTTTTAGAAGCCAAGGGTTCGAAGTACGAAAAAGTAATAAACACTGTCATGCTTAGGTCAATGGCCAAGGCAAAATACACCAGGGCGAACATCGGGCATTACGGGCTTTCGTCAGAGCACTACTGCCATTTTACCTCGCCAATAAGAAGATACCCTGATTTGATGATACACCGGCTGATAAAGCTAGCCGTTAGCGGTCGGTTAAGCGGCTCAACCGAGAAAATGTATGAGCGAGTAATGCCGGGCATATGCGGGCATTGCTCAGACAGGGAGCGGGCTGCCGACGAAGCTGAGCGAGAGACTGAGAACCTAAAGAAAGTTGAATATATGAAACAGTTTGAAGGGAAGAAGTTTGAAGGCGTGATTTCAAATGTAACACCCTTCGGCATGTTCGTCGAACTGGACAATACGGTAGAAGGCCTTGTAAGGTTTTCTGACATGCACGACGATTATTACGAATTTATCGAAGACAATTACTGCCTGGTTGGAGAGAAAACAGGAAAAACCTACAGGATCGGGGATATCGTAAAAGTATTTCTAGCCCGGGCCAACGTTGAGGCCAGGCAAATTGACTTTGCATTACTAAACAAACCTGGATTCGCAAAAAGGAAACACTCCCGAGCTGCAGTATACGACGATTTTGATTTTTAGGGTCATTAGATGTGACACAGAATTAAATGTGACACAGAATTACAACAACACAGGGGAAAAATATTACGGGAGGGGCTTATTATGGCAGAACATTTTTTCGACGAAGGCATTTATGAAAGGCTTAAGAAGCTTGCCGATAAAGGCGTAACAGTAATTGACCCACGGCAAACATATGTTTCGCCAGAAGTTAGCCTTGACAGGGTTTATGGGGGGAGCATTCTGTTTCCTGGGGCGCGATTAACCGGGAAAAGGACGCTTGTCGGCTCATTTGCTAAAATTGGCTCAGAAGGCCCCGCTTCAATAAACAATTCCATTATTGGCCCCAATGCGGAGGTAGCAAGCGGTTATCTCGACTCCGCAACGCTTCTATCGAATGCGCATGCAGGGGCGAATTGCCATTTTCGGTCGGGCACGCTTCTAGAAGAACATGCTTTTACTGGGCATGCTGTAGGCCTCAAGCAATCGATACTAATGTACAGCGCTGTTACGGGTTCGCTGATCAATTTTTGCGACGCTTTGATATCGGGTGGGCGATCCCGCAAAGACCATTCGGAGATCGGGAGCGGCTTTATCCATTTTAATTACACCCCCTGGGGGAAGAGCGGCGACAAGGCAACCCCGTCGCTTGTTGGAAACGTCACGGAAGGCGTGTTTCTTGATCAAGAAAGAATTTTTCTTGGGGGCCTATCGGGAATGGTAGGGCCACGCAACGTAGGCTTTGGAGCCTTAACCGTTGCAGGCCAGGTTATAAGGGAATCCGTCTCAAACGCAACAATGCATTCGGAAACCGGAATTAAGCTTGACAGGGAGTGGTCGCCGTCTAAAGCGAGTCTTTCAAAAAAGCGGCTGGAAGCAACCCGCGAAAAGAACATTGAGTACATCGCCCAACTAGCAGCCCTCGAGAACTGGTATATACACGTAAGGCTAAAGCGGAGCCGTATTCAAAAAGACGAGGAGCTGTCACTAGTTCTAGCTGGGGCAATCGAGACCATCCAGAGTTGCATCAAGGAGCGGTTACTAAGATACAATAATTTTGCAGAAGAATGGTCACAACCCAAAATAACCTTGATGCTGTCACCCTTCGAACACATTGAGAGCGATGAAAACTATAAAAGAGATGAAAGCATTAATAGCGATGAGCGTATTAATACCGACGAGCGTATTAATTCCGATGAGCGTATTAATACCGATGAGCGTATTAGAAGCCTGGAACCACTCCTTGATTGGAAGCCGGAGCTAAAACATGACGAATGGGTCTTGGGGCTCTCCAAAGAGGAAAAGCTTTGCCTACACTCATGGATCAGCGAGCGCGCAACAAAAGTATCCGATGCCTTAAGAACCCCCGTAGGGGCGGATTCATTATCCGCCCGCCCAGCGTCAGGCGAACCCCTGCATGGGTAGATTCAATATCCGCCCGCCCAACGTCAGGCAAACCCCTGCATGGGCAGATTCAATATCCGCCCGCTAAGGAGGACAATCCATGGAAACTAAACTTGCATACGATGATACCCGCAATATACTTGCACTGTTTTCAGAATATATTGACATGCTATTAGGGTTGGAACCGGATTTCCAATGCTATTTGGAAATCCAGGATTACGATAGCGAAATAGAAGATTTAACGCAAAAATATGGGTTGCCCAACGGTAGGCTTTACATAGCTTATTATGAGGGCAATGTTGCTGGTTGTATTGCATTAAGACAAATGAATGACGAAGAATGCGAAATGAAGCGGCTATACGTGAAGCCGCAGTTCAGGGGCAATGGCATTGCCAAAGAATTAGTCAGGCTGATAGTCAACGACGCAAAAGAAATTGGGTACAAGAGCATGTTGCTTGACACATGGCCATCGCTAAATGCCGCAATAAAACTTTACGAGGGGTTTGGCTTCTATCGGATCCCACCATACAATGACAGCCCCATCGCCAACACGGTCTACCTAAAACTGGATCTGTAACCTCTTGCCTCTTATCTCTTACCTCCTGCCTCTTGCCTCTTATCTCTTACCTCCTGCCTCTTGCCTCTTATCTCTTATCTCTTACCTCTTACCTCTTATCTCTTCTCTTATCTCTTACCTCTTACCTCTTATCTCATATCTCTTACCTCTTGCCTCTTATCTGTACGAGTGCAAGCCTGGAAGCAACACGTTTACGCCAACAAAGGTAAACAGCACAATGCCAACGGCAACAATTGCAAGTACAGCCATGCGCTTGCCCTGCCACTTTTTGCGAAGCCGCTGGTGCAAATATATTGCATAGACAACCCATGTAATCAGCGACCAAAGCTCTTTTGGATCCCACGACCAAAATGTCGACCAAGCCGCCTCAGCCCATACCGCCCCCGAAAGGATTACTACTGTAAGCATTAGAATCCCCAGCGCTACAAGCCGATATGAGAAAAAGTCTATCTGACGCATGTGGGCACTGTCCTCCCGCTCGCCCTTCCTTAAAGCCATCAAGTATTTTACCCCCGCGCAGCCCGCTAGGACGAATGCGGCGTAGGAAATCACAGCAGCTCCGATGTGGAGCGCAAACCATTGTGACTGTAGCGCAGGCATGAGCTCGCGTATTTCGCGTGGCAATGATGCAGCATAACATTGCATCAGGGTGGCCGAAATCATCGCAAAGGGGGCTATCCAGTCGGCTTTAAACTTGAATTTTAGTATAATGTAAAGTAGCGATATGCCCCAAGCAAAAGACATGGAAAACTCAAACTGGTTGGACAACGGTAAACGGTTTGCAACCATGGAGCGCCCTACAAAATAGCCAGTATGCAACGCGAAAGCCGCTAAGAAAACAGATACCGAGGCCTGTTGCAAACGTTGGGTTTTTATAGCCAAACCAACAAGGATGAGTACGACAGAAGCGGCATATACGGCAAGGCTAGAGGAAAAAATAATATCCAACATAATTTTAAAACCCTCCTAATAAACTGTTGCATGTTTCTTGCGAGTTTGAAATGCATTTCACAGGCTAATGAACTGTTATGCAGTTCCTTGCCGCCAAGATCCCCTCTATCTCAAACAGAACCCCGCTACTTGCTTCTATAATTTTATACTTGCTACCGCTAATAGATATTACTGTAGGCTGATAGAAAAAGCAGAGCCAAAAGCCAACGGTCATTAGGACGAACGAAGCGTACAAAAGCTCCAAAAATGGATGCGGCATGCGTTTTACCCTGATACCCGGGTAATATGCCGGCTCGTTGAAGGTAAACTCTACGTCCCCAATCCATATCGCATCGCCAGGAAATACAAACTTTGACTCCCTGCCGGATCCGTCTGAAACCATCACATAATATACCGGGTCCGCATACACGGCAGTATTTGCAGCCAGTGGGGTAATGCGCCCGTCACCGTCTTCGACATAGCCAGGGAATAACGCTTCGTACCAAATTCCGGTGAGTCCGTCACCTGACAGAAAACTGCGCTCAGTAAGATAAAACACGTCCCAGCCACCAGTAATAACATTTACAGCGGTAACTTGCCCGGTTATGCCGTATGTGTGTTGATAGTACTTGTACGAATGGAATGTAAGCGGATGGTTTACCCTGATTTGTTGCGGACCTGACTCGTCTCCGCCTGGGGATGTAACCCGGATAATGCTTTCGTACTCGGTTCTTCCTGTATCATCGGCTATTCGAAAATTGTCAAGAGTAAGGGACGTGCCATCCTCAAAGATCAGGGTTTCGTTCGGCATTATTGTATGATCCGTAACAACCGTCAACCCAAGCACAGCCCCCCCCAATGCTAGAATGAGCAACATGGAAAGGTGTACAATGAAAGAGCCGTAGTACCCGGCAGTGTGTTTGTAGAAGACAGCCACGCCACTAGCTTCGTGCTGTTTGAACCGCTTGCTCACAAGAAAGGCGCGGAGCCTCTCGACTGTTCCAACCCCTGTTTCAGAGTCTGTTTCAGGATCCGCATCAACCCCTGTTTCAGCGTCTGCCATGAGGTTCGCATCAATCTCCGTTTCAACCCCTGTTTCGGAATCTGTTTCAGGATCCGCATCAACCCCTGTTTCAGTTTCTGCCACGGGGACAGCATCAGCCCCTATTTCAACCCCAGTATCAGGGTCAGCATCAGCCCCCATTTCAAGGCCGCCAGCGGCGCTCTCCAGCTCCAGCATGCTCACCGCCATGCGAAAGGCCCTCTCTTTTGAGCCCACAACCCGCCTAAAGCGAATTACAGAGCATAGCAAAAGATTAAGCCCAAGCAAGGCAATGAGCGTAACAAAATACCACGTGCTAAACAACCGATGGAGCCCCATCGCTTCAACAAACCCACCGATGTTATTGGGGTAATTCTCAATGTACCAGCCCGCCTCCCTGCCCTGGGG
>Ga0099364_10004219_pt1 | contig 21859 bp, 20 predicted proteins | sample TergutTh196P3_FD_73070 | JGI IMG/M metagenome (GOLD analysis project Ga0099364, IMG submission 73070) | Microcerotermes parvus P3 segment gut microbial communities from Pointe-Noire, Republic of the Congo - Th196 P3 | ecosystem: Host-associated > Arthropoda: Insects > Digestive system > Gut ... | reverse complement strand
ATAAAGAAGAATGCATGAAGAGGTATCTGGAGCTGTACCCGGAATATCAGAATGACGGACAGCTCTCTGTTGAAAAAGCCAGAAAATATATAGATAAGGCATTTGAAGAAGGTAAATGCAGTTTTGAGTGGACATATAAAATGCTGGACGGCACACTGATGCCGGCTGAGGTTTTTCTCGTCCGCGTTGAAGACGGAGACAGTTATGCTGTTGCAGGCTATACAAGGGATCTGCGCGAACAGATTGCACTTATTGAAGAAATGCGTAAAGCGGAAATTGCCGATGAAAGCAACAGGGCAAAAAGCAGGTTCCTGGCAAACATGAGTCATGAAATGCGTACTCCGCTGAACGTAGTTGTAGGGCTAACAGATTTAATGCTGGAAGATGATCTTACAGATACAAATTTATTAGAAAATCTAAAGAAGATAAGCACTGCAGGAAACACCCTCCTTGGGATAATAAACAATGTACTTGATATTTCCAAAATCGAAGCAGACAAACTGGAACTAACAAAGGTAAAATATGAAACACCCAGCCTCCTAAACGATATTATTACCCTTAACATGATTCGCATAGAAGAAAAACCTATTACTTTTAAGCTGGATATTAAAGAGGATCTTTTATGCAGCCTTTACGGAGATGATCTCAGGGTAAAGATGATAATCAACAACCTTTTGGGCAATGCCTTTAAGTTCACACAAAAGGGAACTGTAAGCCTTAAAGTAACCACTGAATGCATTGATCAGAGGGATGTCTGGATGAATATCACGGTCAGCGACACCGGTATAGGTATACGCAGGGAAGACATAAAAAAAATCTTTACCGATTACGGGCAGGTAAAAACACAAAAAAACCGCAGACTGGAGGGAACCGGTCTGGGTCTTGTAATTACAAAAAAACTCTGTGAAATGATGGATGGTGAAGTAACCTTTGAAAGTGAGTATAATAAGGGATCTGTTTTTCATGTACGCATTAAACAGGTTTTTGTGGACAACACTACCATAGGACCTGCAACTGCAGAAAATTTAATAAATTTTAAGTATACAGAAGACAAAAACAAAGTCAGTAAAAAACTGATACGTGCTGATTTAAACTTCGCAAAAGTCCTTGTTGTTGACGACATGCAGACTAACCTGGATGTTGCAAAAGGATTACTTGGGAAATATAAAATGCAGGTGGACTGTGTACTTAGCGGCGAAGAAGCAATTAAAGTAATGAGCTTCGAAAAACCTGCCTATAATATGATATTTATGGATCATATGATGCCGGGCATGGACGGTGTAGAAACAGCTGCTGCCATACGCGGTCTTAACTCAAAGTATGCAAAAGAAATTCCCATAATAGCCTTAACTGCAAATGCCATTCAGGGAACAGAAGAAATGTTTATTGCATCCGGTTTTCAGGGATTTATTTCCAAACCCATTAATATTTTGCAGCTGGATACCATATTAAACAAATGGATTACAACGGCGGAGGAATAGTTGTGGATAATATAAGGCCGAAAATTGTACTTATAGATGACAATATGGCCACCCTTAATCAGGGCAAAACACTGCTGCAGGAAAACTACAGGGTTTATACTGTGCAATCTCCCCTAACCTTCTTTGAAAACCTGGAATTTAATATTCCTGACTTGATTCTCCTGGACGTAGAGATGCCCGAAATGAACGGTTTCGACGTTATACGAAAGCTCAAAGCCGATGAAAAATACAGGGACATACCAGTCATTTTTCTTACTTCCAAAACCGATGAGGACAGCGAGAGGGAAGGATTCAGGCTTGGAGCAGTTGATTATATAGCAAAACCTTTTTCAGAACCATTATTGCAGAAACGTATCTCCAACCAGCTTCTTTATACCAGAGTACAGACAGCAGTGAGGGATTATTCAGAAAACCTGGACAACATGGTCAGTGAAGTGGAAGAATCAAATAAAAGACTCAGAATAATGCTGGATTCTCTTCCAATCTGCTGTCAGTTATTTGATTCCAGCTTTAAAAAAATTGACTGCAATGAAGAGGCAATTAAACTTTTTGGGTTTAAAGATAAAAAGGAATATTTGGAAAGGTATCCTGAACTTTATCCGGAATTTCAGCCTGACGGGCAGAGATCCGATGAAAAGGCTTTATACTATCTTAACAGGGTGGTATGGGAAGGCAGCTGTACATTTGAATGGACATACAGACTGCTTGACGGCTCAACCATGCCTGCCGAAGCGTCTTTTGTAAAATTAAAATACGGAGAAGATTTTGTAATTGCCGGTTATACCCGCGATATGCGTGAATATAACAATATGATTGAAACTCTGCTTCAATACAATAAAAATACAGAGAATATACTTAACAGCATAAATTCCATGATATATATAACATCACCTGAAACCCGTGAAATTTTATTCATAAATCAAAAAATGAAAGAACATTTCGGTCTTGAAGGAGATATAACCGGACAAACATGCTATAAGGTTTTACAGAAAAACATGGAAGAAAGGTGTGAGTTCTGCCCCTGTATACAGCTGGAGAAAGAGCCGGAAAAAATAATTCAATGGGAGGAGCATAATTCGGTAACAGGCAGGTTTTACCGCAATACAGATCAGTTAATACAATGGCTTGACGGTAAAACTGTTCACCTTCAGCACTCTGTTGACATAACAGAATTAATTGCCGCGAGGGAGCAGGCAGAACAGAGTAACCGTGCAAAAAGCAATTTCCTTGCAAAAATGAGCCACGAAATACGGACACCAATGAACGCAATTATCGGTATGACTGAACTTTCCCTTCGCGAAACCAACCCAAATGAAATAAAAGAGTACATTTCTTCTGTTAAACAGGCTGGAAATAATTTATTGGCCATAATAAATGACATTCTGGATTTTTCAAAAATAGAAACTGGAAAAATTGAAATAATACCTTCTTATTATTCTGTATCCTCTCTTATAAATGATGTAGTCAGCATAATCAGAATGAGGGTAATTGATTCACAAATCAGATTTGTTGTTAATATTGACAGTAAAATACCAGCTGTCCTCTACGGTGACGAAACAAGAATACGCCAGGCCATGTTGAATTTACTCAGCAATGCAGTCAAATACACTGAAACTGGTTTTGTAGCTCTTAATATTAATGCAAACCACACTGAGGAGAATAAAATAAATCTGGTAATTGAAGTAAGAGATTCCGGAAGGGGTATAAAACAGGAAGATATAGCCAGGCTGTTTACTGAATTTACACAGCTGGACATGGAAAAAAACAGAGGCATAGAAGGAGCAGGGCTTGGGCTTGCTATAACCCGCAGCATTGTAAATGAAATGGGCGGCAATATAAGTGTTGAATCGGAATACGGCAGAGGAAGCACATTTTCTATTATTATACCGCAGAGTTTTTATACAAAGGATATACTCTCACAGGTAATAAACAGCAGCAATAAAACCATGCTTCTTTTTGAACGCAGAAAAATTTACTCACAGTCAATTATATTTTCTGTCACGAATCTTGGTGTCAGCTGCACCCATGTTGAGAACGATAAGGATCTATGTGATGCATTAATTAAAAATACATTTGATTTTCTTTTTATATCATACTCACTTTATAGAATGAATGAAGAAATAATTAAAAATTACGGAAAAGATATTAAAATTACAGTTTTGTCTGAATTCGGTGAAGTAATTCCCAACCCGAATATTAATATTATATCCATGCCAGTATATTGTGTATCCATTGCAAATGTACTTAACGGAGAATCAAAGAATTTTTCATATACGACAAACAATATTTTCCATGTTAAATTTACCTCAGTAAACTCTAAAATACTGATTGTAGATGACGTAAATACCAACTTAAAAGTTATACAGGGCCTTCTTTTACCCTACAATATGCAGATAGATCTATGTAAAAGCGGCATGGAGGCAATCCGGTTAATTCAATCCAAAGAATATGATCTTGTCTTTATGGATCACAAAATGCCTGAAATGGACGGAGTTGAGGCAGTTAAACATATCAGGGATATGTCAATAAATGACCCATACTACGGAAAAGTTCCGATTATAGCATTAACAGCAAATGTAATTTCAGGTACCAGGGAAATGTTTTTAGAGAGCGGTTTTAATGATTATATATCAAAACCCATTGATACAATAATGCTGAATACAATCCTTGAAAAATGGATACCCATAGATAAACAGAATAATAAAACAGAAGATGATCATATTGAGATTAGCGGGCTTAATTACAGTAAAGGTCTTCACTTCTCCGGAGGGAAGATAGAAGGGTACCTGGAGATGCTTAATGCATTCCTTGAAGACGGCTATGAAAGAATCAGCGGGATATCCAAATGCCTGAAAGAAAAAGACATTTCGAATTATACAACCCATGTTCATGGTCTAAAAAGTGCTGCTGCATTAATCGGCGGGGAGGAAATTTCAAAACTGGCATTTGAACTGGAAAAAGCGGGTGATAATAATGACTGGGATTATATATACGGGCATAATGAAATTTTTATTAATGAACTAAAGTCCTTATTGGTCAGCATAGAAAAAACCGTTAACATGAAAAATTAAACCGCTTCTATACTTTCCTGTATGCAATGGCACGAAATCCCCTTCGTTTTATATCAGATATTCTCTGCATGGCTTTCGGTTTTTTCCTGTCAAAGCGTTCTGCTTCCATTGAATCCGCTGCAATAATTATTATTGCATCTGAGAGGGTAAGCCGGCATAATGCATCCCAGGAGGAAGCTATCCTGTCAGTTCCGCCTGCTCCATCGGAGAAATAGGCAATTAAGTTATAATTATCTGCAAATTTCCCGCTGTCAAAAAGAAGATCGGCAGCATAGATCATATTTACTTCCGGTGTTTTAGCTGCGCTTAGAGCGGCTCTCGCTGCGCTTAGAGCGGCTCTCGCTGCGCTTAGAGCGGCTCTCGCTGCGCTTAGAGCTAGGCAGTTTCTGCCAGAAAGGGTGAACTTCAAATTCTTCCCATCCAGATAATGATGGAGCCATAAGGCGAAATGTCCCTGCCCCGCATCGTGAATCAATATTGAAACATCATTGGTAATTTTGGAAAGGAGATTAATTTTTATAGCCAGCTTTGCTGCTGCCTGTACTTCTCCGCCCGGATTGTCAAAATCTGCAGCTCCATGAACAGTATCCAGTTTATAAATAATCTTTTCCATTTCATAAGAATTCCGGTTACGGATATAGAACGGATATTCAGCCGGGAATTTATCATTGAACTCAATACAGCTGCTTTTATCTGTCATATTACTGCTCCTGGTGTTTTTATAGGCCAGAACAGTATGATTAACAGTACTTTCAGTAAAAAATATTTCTCCCCTCTTTTTAATCCGTGAGATAAAAAAATCCTTTAAGGTATTTACGATTACTATAAAAACAGCTCCGTCTTTCTTTAAAAGCTTTAGGGAACGGTAAATATAGTCATCAAGTACAGGATTTCCTGCCTTTGCAGGAATATTTGAAACAATTAAATCCCAGGTACAGTTCCCGGCCAGGAGGGGTTCTGTAAATACAGCAAGATTCTCTTCTTTTATGCCATTACAGCGTTTATTATACTCTGTAAAAATCCGTGCCAGTTCATCCCTGTCCTGGCACCGCACATGGCAGGCATTATGCGTAATTTTACCTAGTGCTCCTGCAATGCAGACACCCAGAATCCCTGTCCCGCAGCCCGCATCCAGAACTGTGTAAGAATCTTCTTTCCTGGCTAGTTTTTCCCCATTATTATCGAGATACTTTGAAAGGGATTTCAATAAGAGGATTGTGCCTGAATCAACTCCGCTGGAACTAAAAAGCTCCTGGGAAAGTGCAAAGGAATAAGAACTGCCCCTGTAATTTAAACTTATATCTTTATTTTTATATGCCTCTATATAAGCTTCCGGATTAGAAGCAGCATTAATCATTTACCCGTTCTACATATTCGTTTGTTTCTGTATTAATCCGGATTTTTTCACCCTGTTTAATGAATAAGGGTACCCTTACAACAAGGCCGGTTTCCATGGTAACAGGTTTTGTTGCCCCGGAAACAGTATCGCCTTTAATATAGTTTTCAGACTCTGCCACAATAAAAACCATTTTTGTAGGAATTTTAATGTCAATAATTTCATCTTCAAAGAGAATTAATTCATAGGTCTCTTCTTCTTTTAAATAAAATTTGGCATTTTCATGCTTTGAAACCGGAACTTCATACTGTTCGTAGGACTCATTATCCATGAAGTGAAAATACTCAGTGTCTGCATACTGATACTGGCTCCTTCTGTATTCTACATGGGCATCTTCCACTTCCTGCTGTGTGGGAATGGTAAGACTGAGAGTGGAGCCGTCTTTTATGCTCTTTAGTTTAACTCTGGCAATTGCTGTACCCTTGCCCGGTATGTGAAATTCCCTCTCTACCACCAAATACGGCTGTCCGTTCTGCAATAGACAGCTTCCCTTTGTAATATCTCCGCCCCGTATCATATCATCTCCAAATCAATAAAAATTTATTAATTCCAGCCTGAGATTTTTTATGTAATAAAAAATCTCCAGCTAATAAAAAACCTTAGGGTTTTTTATTAGCCTGCATCCTCGATCAGGTTTTTCATAATATACTCCCTGCGTTCCGGAGTATTTTTCCCCATATAAAAAGTCAAAACTTGCGGCACCTGTTTAAGCACATTTACCGAAACAGGAACAAGGCGCATATCATCACCTATAAACTGCCCGAATTCCCTGGGATTAATTTCTCCAAGCCCCTTAAAACGGGTTACTTCCGCCTGGCTGCCCAGGGTTTTTATTGCTGCATCCCTTTCATTAATATTATAACAGTAAATTGTTTCTTTTTTATTCCGCACCCGGAAAATAGGAGTTTCCAGAATAAAAACCCTGCCCCCGGTTACAAGTTCCTCAAAGTATGAAAGAAAGAAGGTCATCAATAAATTTCTTATGTGAAATCCGTCAAAGTCTGCATCAGTTGCAATCACTATTCTCGCATAACGAAGACCTGATACATCGTTTTCAATTCCCAGAGCCATCATCATATTGTAGAGTTCTTCGTTTTTATAAATGGCAGCACGTTTTTTCCCGTGCATATTTTCCACCTTGCCTTTAAGGGAGAAAATTGCCTGTGTCATTACATCGCGGCTGGAAACCATGGAACCGGAAGCAGAATCCCCTTCCGTAATAAAAATAGTAGAGAACTCTCCGTTTAAACCATCTTCCAGATGAAACTTGCAGTCCTTTAATTTAGGTATCTTAATGGCAATTTTCTTTGCCGCTTCCCTTGCTTCTTTTTTTACCTGATTAAGTTCAGTTCTTAATTTTTCATTGGAAACAATTTTATTTTCCAGTTTTCTTGCAGCATCGGTATTTTTATGAAGCCAGTCTTCAACGGCACTTTTTACTTCCTGCACTATCCATCCGCGGATATCGGAATTTCCAAGTTTGTTTTTTGTCTGGCTTTCAAAAACAGGATTTTTCAGTTTAACGGCAACAACCGATATATTTCCCTCGCGGATATCCTCGCTTTTATAGTCTTTCTTGTAAAAAGCCTGGATCCCCTTTAAAAAACCTTCCTTAAAAGCGGAAAGATGACTTCCTCCGTCGCTTGTAAACTGACCGTTTACAAAGGAAAAATATTCTTCGCCGTAATTATTTGTATGGGTAAAGGCAAATTCTATAAAATCTCCCTTATAATGGGCAATTGAGTATATTGCCTCTTCTCCGGTCTGCTCTTCCAAAAGATCCATAAGACCGTTTTTGGAAACTATCGCTTTACCGTTATACGTCAGGGTAAGCCCGGTATTAAGATAGGCATAATTCTGAATCCGCTTTTCAATAAATTCCGGATTAAACTCGTAATTGTTAAATATTTCACCATCCGGGGTAAATTCCACAAAGGTTCCGTTTTCCTGCTTGTCCTTCAGGCGTCCCCTTCTCTCGCTTTTTAATTCGCCCCTTTCAAAAACTGCCTCGGCATATTCACCGTCTCTAATGGCAACAACCCTAAAGTGTACAGAAAGAGCATTAACTGCCTTTGTACCTACGCCGTTAAGACCCACGGAAAACTGGAAAACATCGTCATTGAATTTCCCGCCTGTGTTTATTATGGAAACACATTCAACCAGCTTCCCCAGCGGAATGCCCCTGCCAAAATCCCTTACCTTAACCATTCCGTCTTTCACGGTTATATCTATGCGCTTTCCATTGCCCATTATAAATTCGTCAATTCCGTTATCTATAATTTCCTTTAAGAGCACATAAATACCGTCATCGGGGTTAGAACCGTCTCCCTTCCTGCCAATATACATTCCGGTTCTGAGGCGGATATGTTCCAGGGAGGATAAGGTAGTGATTTTGGATTCATCGTAATCCTGTGAACGAACAGCTTTGGTTTCTTTATTCATGATTACTTTATTTTCGGCAGACTTTTTCGGTTTTGCAGCTATACTGGTTTTTTTCCCGGCAGGTTTTACCCTGGGTTTATCAAGGGCTTTATTTTTCTTAACTGTTAATTTTTTTGCTGGAATTTTTTTTACCGGAGATTTTCTATCTGCAGACTTCTTAACTGATGTTTTTTTGACAGAAGATTTTTTAACAGAAGGTTTTTTTACTGCGGGCTTTGCCTTACCGGTTTTTTTTAGGGTAATTTTCCTGTCAGAAACCGCTTTAACAGATGAAGCTTTTGCCATTCCTTACCTGTCGCTGCCGTTTTTTTGAATAAAAATGTCCAGTTCCTCAATTCTTTTTTCCGCCTGGCCTATCTCTTCTTCCAGGTTTTCTATTGCTTCCTCGGCAGCCGTGATTTTCTGTCTTTGATTTTGAATTGACTTCCTAGACTTTTCAATTTCGCTTTTCTCGTAATCAATACTGATGGAAGCATTAATAACACTGATCTTCAGTTTTCTTTCGGCAATTTCCAGGTTTAAGGTATTGGATTTTTCGATCAGTTCATCATCACTGCTGATTAAAATTGATCCGAATGAACCTTCAGATTCAGTTTTTGAAGCAGCCGCAGCCGTTCCAAAACGCCGGTGTACTTCAGGAAACTGGCTCTGGGTGTGCGCAATATGCTTTTCCTGACTCTGAATCCGCCGGGCAGGACTCCCCTCAGAACTAAAGAGATCACCCATATTACGGCGCTCACCCTTAAGCATGGCAAGGTTAACAGCCAGCTGTGATAATTGTTCCTTTAACTCTTTTGCTTTTTCTGCAGTATCGTTTGCTTCCCCTTCCAGATGATACTCATCACTGCCGGAAACATATTTTTCACCCGCACTGCGGTACAACCTTTGCAGGGCAAATCTATTTTTTAACAACAGGCCTTTTGAAACAGCCATTTGAGCGTTCTTGCCTATCCAGGCAAAAATACCGCCCTCCTTGCTTTCCAGCTCTGCAAGTTTCTTTTCCTGTTCGTCTATTTTTGCCAGGACTACTTCTTCCTGAAGCTTTAAGGAATCACTGGAATCGGCAGTTTCCATTAAAAACTTACCTAACTGTACATTTACCTCATCGAATTCATTTTCCAGCCTGGTCTGCTCGGTTTCTTTTTCGGAAATTTCTGCTTCCAGCTCTTTAAGACGCTGAATATCGCCTTCCAGTGATTTAATAATATCCCTTGATTCGGCAATTTCACTGTGCAGCTTACGGAATTCCGCGAGAATTCCTCCGGGACTATCTCCTTCACCATCGGCAAAAGGCTCCCCCTCCCCTATTCTCTGGAATAAGGCCTCACCCAGATCCTCGTAAAGTTTATTTACAGCCTGAGTATCTGCCTTGTTTTTATCTTCCAGTTCCCGAATTATCGCTCTTCTGTCTTCCATGGGCGATATTATATCACAATTTATTTTTTTTGGCTATAAGCAATTAAGCCTGTAAGGAATACCCGCCGTCTATGGTGATTATTTCACCGGTAATATGTGCAGAAGCAGGTGAAGCCAGGAATATTGCCAGTGCCCCTATTTCAATTGCCTCTCCAAGACGTTTTAAAGGCTGCTGCGCTTCCACGAGATCCTGAAGGAATTTCCCGGCATTGGCACCAAAACCTGCCCTGGTATAGCCCGGAGCAATGGCATTCACCCGGATATTATATTCACCCAAATCCACTGCCATGCTTTTGGTAAAGTGATTCGCTCCGGCCTTGGCAGCGCCATAAACAGTTAAACCTGCTCCCCTGTTTACTATTCCTCCGGCATTGGAAGTGATATTCACTATCGCTCCTCCATTGCCATCTTCTTTCATCCGCTTGCCAACCTCACGGGTTACAAACATCATCCCAATAAGGTCTGTTTCGATTACTTTTTTCCAGGCAGAAAGCTCGGGATCAGAATCCAGGAGCTTCGATCCCCCTGCTACCCCGGAATTATTCACAAGTATCCGGATATTTTCAAAGTCCTTCCAGGCCTCCTCAACTGCCCCTTCGACACTCTTAAAATCTGTAATATCACAGGAATAAGCCTTATACTTTCCGCCAAAAGGTTTTAATTCCGCCAGGGCATTCTCCGCCTTTTCCATATTCCGGCAAAATATCGCAATATTGGCACCAACTTCCGCCATTGCCTTTGCTATCCCCAGGCCAATTCCGCCGTTCCCGCCGGTAATAATGGCAGTCTTCCCCGCCAAACTAAACGCATCTTTCATGCTGGTTATTGCTGGTATCATATTAACCTCCTTGATCTATTTCTGCATTATACCATGTTTTGAAGGATTATCAATTTTCATATTTTTTTTTCAAAAATGTATTGACAATAATGATTATACAGTATATACTGTATATAGTGTAATTATACTGAACAAACTTAAGGAGGTTTCTATTGAAAATAATCGTTTCAAACCGCTCCGGGGTTCCTATTTACGAGCAGATTAAGGAGCAGATCAAGGCGGCTATTTTTTCGGGGGCAGTGCAAGAGGACGATATGCTTCCCTCAATACGGCAGCTTGCCCGGGATTTAAAAATAAGCGTTATCACAACTACCCGTGCATACAGCGATTTGGAGAAGGAGGGGTTCATTGCAAACGTGCAGGGCAAGGGATGCTTCGTCTTACCCCGAAACAAAGAACTCGCAAGGGAAAACATCATCTACAAAATAGAAGAAGGATTAAGCAATGCAATTACCGCGGCAAAAACAGAAAATATAACAAAAGAAGAAGTCATCGAACGATTAAATCTATTATGGGAGGAGGAGTAAAACCATGAACAATATTTTAGAAGTGCGTGGGCTTCGCAAAAACTACGCTTCATTTACACTTAACAATATAAACTTTGATGTGCCGCGGGGTTATATAATGGGCTTTATTGGACCAAACGGCGCTGGAAAAACGACTACAATAAAATCGATACTGGGCATCATAAAGCCTGATGCCGGAAATGTGAGTATCTTTGGCAATGAAAATAACTTAGCACAAAATGAAAATATCGGAGTTGTAATGGATTCCCCGATGTATATTGATGAATGGACTCTGGCGGATGTGGAAAAAGCCATATCCCCCTTTTACAAAGAGTGGGACAAAGGACTTTATGCGAATTATATTAGGCGTTTCGGTCTTGATGCCAAAAAGAAGGTCAAAGAGCTTTCACGGGGCATGAAGGTGAAATTGCAGATTGCCGCCGCACTTTCCCATAACGCACAGCTCCTAATCCTTGACGAACCGACCAGCGGTCTTGACCCGGTGGCACGGGACGAAATCTGCGATCTCTTACGTGAGTTTGTGAGCGATGAGAGTAAAAGCGTCCTCTTCTCTACGCATATTACATCCGATCTTGAAAAAACTGCCGACTATATCACTTTTATTTTAAACGGTGCAATCGTATTCACAGGCAGGAAAGATGATTTGCTTGAACAATACACCCGTATTACAGGCGGACTCGAGGAAATAAACGCAGAGGAAAAAAAGCTCGTCATTGGTTTACGCGAACATGGTACGGGCTTTGAGGGAATGGTGGAAACCACAAACATAAGAAAACTGCCGAAAACAATTTTGACCGAAGAAATCAGCCTGGACGAAATTATTATCTTTATGAACAAGGGAGTAGAATTATGAGCAAATTAAGAGAGTTTGTAAAATTAGATTACTTTACGATTAAACCATACTTCACTGTAAAAAATTTGTTACTCTACGGAGCAGTGGTGCTTTTTCTTACCATAATGTCTGCTGATATTTCGACAGGATTAGGTATTGGGATGATGTTCGCTACAATGCACACCGGATACCCTTTTATCGCCGGAGAAAAATGCAATATGGACGCACTGTACATAACTCTTTCAATCAGAAAAAAAATAGTTGTGCTTGGGCGGTATATTTTTACATTTATAATCAATATATGTTTTGTGCTTGCAGTTTTCGCATTCTCCTTGATCGTTATACTGGTATATGGTACATTTGGAAATGGATTACAGATGGCAGCAAACAGCAGCCTGTTACTCATAATGCCTGCGTTGTTTATGTCTATGCAAGCTATACAACTGCCGCTTTATTTCAAACTAGGTTATGCAAAGGCAAAGTTTATCAGCATTATCCCTTTCGCCATAATAATGGCAGGATATATGGTATTAACCGGCTTTCAAGGCGGGATTTCGGGATTAAGTGAAACACTTAACAGTGTATTCGCAAGCGGGTTTGCATACCTTGCTATTGGGGCGGTATTTATGGGAATAATGTATGCTTCTTACCGTTTATCACTTGTTTTTTATACCAAGCGGGAGTTTTGAAATTTGATATAAAAAATTATTACCCGCAATCTTCATATACTGTTGTTTGATAGTTTATACCATTCTGACCAGTTACCAGTATCAAGCATTTTTTGGTAACTGGCATCATATTGAGCTAAAAATGTTAATGCTGCTGGTGTATGTATGCTAATTTGAATTACGTTTGGGATTGCTCTTATCATTTTTACAGCTTCCTCTGCTGTAACTAACCCCTTGATATAATCGTCTACTACGAAATTAACTTTGTCATTTGCTATTGCACCAGAAACTATCCCAAAATTATGACGCATTATAATAGGGGTGCCCGAAAATGCTGCACGGCTTTTTGCCCATTCTCTGGCAACTTCAAGATTACTGCCCAAGTAAAATCCTTTTCCAAAATCGGTGCGCAGTCTGCCTCTGTTTAGATCAATTTCTCGGATAATTTGGTTTGTACCATGATAGAGCTCCAAAAAATCACACCTTTTGAACTTCTTGCAATTCTGATATCAGCAGTTCTGCCATATATTCGAAACCTTGTGTATGAAAGGCTTCGTAACCATCCAGCACTTTCCCGATAAACCCATATTTGTCCAAGAGGCGTGCTGTCTCAGTTATAGGTTTTTCAAGTTCCTCTGCTGTATATTGTATGACATATACTAACCACAAAGCCTTTTCAGCATCTGTATGACCGGTTTTTAATATTTTTTCAGGCTCTATCATATATATACCCCATTTCATTAGTACTGCACAAAATTATAGCATAATTCACCACATTAGTTCACCTGCAACCTTTCAACTAAACTATCTCTTATTAGCCATTTATAACAAATTACCGGCACGGCAGCGCAGATTATGAGAAGCGGTGCAAGGCTTAGTACCGAGGGCATTACCGTAAGATACGGCCTGAAAAACCAGGCTTGTCCAGCCATCACCCTGACAATCAACCAGGTTAATCCCAGCCCTGCCGTCAGCGTGAAAACCGCAGTGAGTGCGGTATGGCAGATACCCTCGAAAAATAATGTTCGGCGCAGCTGCCTGCCTGTCATGCCCACGCTTTGAAGCATGGCAAACTCGCGGCGGCGGGCTATGATTGAAGCTGCCACAGCATTGACGAAGTTCAAAATACCGATTAAAGCGAAGATGAATGACATGGAACCGCCCATTATAAGATAAGTAGATTGCATTGTGGCAAACTCAGCTTTGAGCGTATCGCGGGAAATATAATCAAGAGCAGGTGTGTTTTGGGTTGTGTATTCAGCAATCCATGTTTCGATTTCCTCAATCCTTTCTTCTGCGACATTAAAGTTTACCTGCATAAAACCCTGAGGCGCGAAAAACTCTGCAAAAATATTGTCCGCAAGCATAATGGTCTGACCGGGTATCATTCCATACTTTACGGAGAGATTGAATGAAAAATCTTTCACAATACCGATGATTTCAAACTCCTGGCTCTCTCCCGCGTCATTCGTCAGAATAATCACATCGCCTACACCATATACTGCGATGTCGCTGTGCGTTTGAGTGAGTGCATAATAACCAGATGATAACCTGTCATAACCGTTATAAAAACTGTCAATGGGAAGCCGTCCGAAACCGTAACTCATTGTCGGCAGCACGCCCTCCGCAATGCTCCGCTCGTATTCTGTGCCAGCCCAGCGCCAGTAGCGTTCTATCTCGGCACGTTCGGCTTCAAACTGCGCTATGAAGTTCTCATGGGCACGCGGTGATAATTCGTGTTCATAGTCTGCACGGTAGTATGTAATGCCCCTTTCCGTAATACCCTGCGCTGCCAGTTCATCCAAAAAATCGTAACCCAGGCTATCTGTTATTTTTGTGAATGCCGCGTTGTTGTACAGCGAAGCGTGGGCGACGGCGAAGTCACTTACCGCATACTCAGACATATATGTGTCCATATCGAAACTCTGCGACGCAGAGAATGCACTGTTCAGCAGAATCAATGCAAGCGAAAGTGACACAACGACAATGCAGAGTTTTCGCTTTTCCCTGGTGACATTTGCCCACGCCATAAACAGCGGCGATACCGTCCGGGTCTTTTTCGATTTTCTGTTACCGCCGCCCGAAACCCCGCTGTACTTAACGGCTTCCACAGGCGGCACCCGCGCTGCAATTTTCCCCGGCTTGCGTAACCCCATAAACACCGTCAGCAGACTGAACAGACCTGCGAAAATGAAAATCAACGGATTTGCGCTGTACACCGAGGCAGTTAGACCATCCACATTGCGCATTAATACCTGGGTAAGAAGCACCCCGCAAATGTAACCAAAGAGCAGCCCAAGCGGTATGCCAAATGCAGACAGGATAAATGCTTGACCGCGAACAACCCGCCGGAGCTGTTTTCCCGTTGTGCCGATTGTTTTTAACAAGCCGTAAAAATGAATGTCAGTGTTTACGGAGATGGCGAATACCGAATATATAATCAAATATCCCAAAAGCAAAATTAGTACAATGATGAGCAGCCCGATAGCAATTGTCCCCGGTTCAATATCGCCGGAAAAACCATAAGCCCAGTTTACGCCGAAGTCAATTTCGCCCTCGTCTAATCCGCGTTCGGCAAGCAAACGCAGCATTTTATTCTCCGCGTTAAATGAACTGCCAAACCAAAGATCAGCCATAATTGCCCCCGCCATAAAATCGTTTTCGGGATTGTAATAGGGCGCAATGCTGTCCACATAGTCCTTTGAAAAATATATATGCTGCGCTGGCAGTACAAGATTGCCAGTCCAATACCCGCTTAAGGTGAATGTATCAGAATAATCAATGCCTCCGATGGTATATTCTATAGTCAACTGTGCGCCTATTTGATGAGGGACGCCCATTGCGTCAAGCACTATTGTGCTTGTTGCTATTTCATTGAATTCACACGGCATCCTGCCTGTAGCTGGAAACGAAAACTGCCATGACGCAAATTTGTCTTCGGCATAACTTAACTCGGTATATACTTTTTCCAATTCCGCATTGCTGCCAAAGCCGATAACTTTCCTGTATGAAATATCGCTGTATAAATCAGATGCCGCGATGTGTTCATACTGCTCTATTGTCAGATACCTCAAGCCGCCATGTGCACTAGTACCTACCATGCGCATTGTTTGGTCTTGAATTGTGCTTATCATGTTCATGCCGATTGTAAATACGCTCGTAAACATCACCGATGTAAGTACAATGGCGGCAATGGCTGCGGTATTGCGCGTTCTGCCTGCTTTGAGGAACCGCGCTGTGAGTTTTCGGATAATTGCTTTGTTTGCTACTTTCATTGCACCGCAGCTCCCGCACCGGACATTCCGGAAACAATTCTCCCGTCCTCAATGCGGACAGTCCTGTCCGCCATTTATGCGACCTCCGGGTTGTGGGTAATCAAGACAATTGTTTGCCCGAACTTCTCCCCGCTGACTTTGAGCAAGCCCATTACATCCATGCCGCTCCTGCTGTCAAGGTTGCCCGTGGGCTCATCCGCGAGGACAATCGCAGGTTTGCTTGCAATGGCGCGGGCAATTGCCGCCCTCTGCTGCTGACCGCCGGAGAGCTGGTTGGGCATGGCGTTGCGTTTTTCAGAAATGCCGAGGGTTTCAATCACGCGGTCGATAAATGCCATGTCCGGCTTGTTGCCGTCAAGCTGAATAGGGAGCAGGATGTTTTCTTCCACATTCAGCACCGGTACAAGATTGTAGCTCTGAAACACAAAGCCGATATTGCGGCGGCGGAAAATAGTCAGCTCGTCGTCCTTCATGGAATAAATCAGCTTGCCGTTTATCTGGACAGTTCCGTCTGTAGGGCGGTCAAGCCCGCCGAGCAAATGCAGGAGAGTAGATTTCCCGCTGCCGGAACTGCCAACCACCGATACAAACTCGCCGGCTTCCACTGTAAAGTCCACGCCGTCAATCGCTTTAACTTCAGCATTTATACCATAATATTTTTTCAAATTAGATGTTTTTAAAACGCTCATTTTAATCCTCCATAAGCAAAAATAGCAGGCTAACCACTGGTAAAACAGTCAAGCTGCTAAAATTGTACAAACCGATTCTTTCAAGAATCTTTCGAGAGAATTACAATTTTGAAAGAAATACAGAAAATGTTGAGCCCTTCCCGGGTTCCGAGCTTACTTTGATATAACCTCCAGAAGCTGTGACAATTTCCCGTGCAAGGTATAATCCAATACCTGCACCGGGACTGTCCGCTGATTCAGGAGCCCGCCAAAACCGCATAAACACTTTAGTTAAATCTTCTTCACGGATTCCGCGCCCTGTGTCATTCACATCAATTCGGAGAAACATTTCATATTCCGTCACAGTAACAGTAATGCTGCCGTTTTCCGGTGTGTATTTAACGGCATTTTCGATTATATTAAAAAGAGCCTCCGCACACCAGCGCGGATCGTAAAGCGCAAAAACAGGTTCTCTGCTTTCGACTAACGAGAGTCTGATGTTTTTAGCATCTGCAAGGTTTTTTCATTCGGCTATAGCAGCATTAATTAACTCATATACATTTCCGGGTTTTGGCTCAATTTTTACAATGCCGCTTTCAAGGCGTGAAGTTTTAACAAGGGATTGAATCAGAAAGGTCAACTTGTCTGCACTGACTGAGATCTGCTCTGAGAGTTCCTTCTGCTCACAGGTCAAGTCCTGTTCAGCAAGTAACTGTGCATAGAGCGCTACATTGGCAAGAGGCGTTTTGGTCTGATGTGAAATATCGCTAATAAGTGAACGGACATGTTCCCGCTCGCCTTCGATTTGTTCACGCCGCAAGTGGGATTGTTTAAGAAACCGTGCCATCTTTGATTCGATTTTCGATAACTGGCTTTCATTATAAGATTCTGCTTCAAAGGTTCCTGCAATCGCCTCATCAAGCATTTTATCAAGCTTTCGCAGCATCTTATTGTTGAGTATCACAGTTCCGCCGCCCATTTATAACCGATGCCATGAACAGTTTTAATATACTGCGGGTTTGACGGATCAACTTCCAGTTTTGCACGAAGCCGCCTGACTGCCACGGATAAAGCGTTTTCTTCAACATACTGCATTCCATCCGGCCATATTAATTCAAGGAGCCGCTCACGGAGAAGTATCTGTCCCTTGTTTGCAAAAAGAATCTGCAATAACCTTGCCTCCGTTTTGGATAATTCAATAGCCTGACCATTTTTTTCAAAACGGTGAGTCTCAAAATCGAAGGCAAACACGCCGCCGGCAGTTAGCACCCCGCCATGTGAAGATGCACCGGAAGTTCCGGCACGCCGCAGCAAGGCATCAATTCGTGCCCTAAGCACAGCAAGCGAAAAAGGTTTCGTAATATAATCATCTGCACCGCTCTCCAGTCCATTTACCATATCAATTTCAGTATCATTTGCTGTAAGCATGAGTATGGGAGCAGTACAGCCGGCTCCACGCAGCTCGCTGCAAAACTCGGTTCCGGATCCATCAGGCAGGTTAATGTCCAGAATAAAAAAATCAGGTACGTTTGTCTGCAATGCTGTTTTTGCTTCGGTGATATTGTGACACGATATAAACTGCCTGCCGGGAATGGATAGAGCCAGACAGACACCGCTGCAAAGAGCGGTATCATCTTCGAGAATCAGAATGATCATTTATTTACGCAGTTTGACGCACTGCGATGAACTCGTCAATATCTTCAATAGTATATTGCCAGCCTGTCGTATGCAGGCTCTCATAAAAAGACATCACATATTCTATTACACCGTACTGATTAAATAGTTCCAAAACCTGCTTGCCAGTCAGGTTCTTTTCTCTTTTATATAGTTCCAGACAATAGACTAAAAATTTTCCCTCTGTGCTCATAATTAAGCTTCCTCCGGGTAAGTGATTTTTCCTGTAGATAGTTCTTCTTGTAACATCTCGAACAAAGCATGTGCACTATTTTGAGGAATAAGCTGCGGTTTTTCAACAATAATATTACTGCCATGGTACAGAATCATCTTTAAAATTCCAGCTCCCTTCGTTCATTTCTTTATTATACATGATTTACAGGAAAAATTCACACTTAACCCCTTATTAAGTTACTCCTTTTTCATTATAGATATTTTCAATGAATTTTGGTATTATAGAATAATCATTTTTAGGAGAGTAGAATGCCGCAGAACCAGACAATGACTCTAGACGAAAAATTAGCAATTTGCTGTAAAGCTGCTGAATTAAGGAATGCAGGAGATACTGAAGGAGCTACCCGCCTTATGAAGACAGCTCCTATACCCTACTATATAGCCAAGGTTATTAAGGAGAAAGTAGGAGCTGACTTTCTTATAAAAGAAGGCTGGAATCTTTCTGAAGCAGAGGCAAAATTTGGACCTGACTGGCTTAGTAAATAATATTATTTCTGCAGCTTCAAATATTGATTCTGGGAGAAAAGGATTTGCAATAAAAGGCAAAGCTGAAGAAGGCCGAATTTCTTATGAAGCAGGAATAGCTTTAGCAATGTCCGTTTTTCAGGGAGTCCAAACCTCAGTTGATCCTCATACTCTTATTCTTGCAGAATATACTTTTCTAACCCAGGAATTAGAACTATGTGAAAAGACCGACAAGCACACCATTAACAGCCTTACCAAAGCTGTACAGAGTTTTGAAGATGCTTTTTTAGCTCTGCAAGCTGTAAACAAACCAGGTTATAAGACGGCTGAAGAAACTTATCCCCATATCGGGAAATACCGTGTAAATGGTTTTCCGAAAGACGCTTACCACATAGCTTTTATATCCCATAAAACCAGAATACAGAATATACTCCGAACCCCCGGTGTTGACCCTATTGAGAAAGCCTTACTCGAACAAAGGTTAAGTAATTTGGCAACAGCACAGGATAGCTACACAGAGAAACAAAAAAAGGCAATAGAAAAACAAAACAACCCCAAAACTGCATAAATCTGTTTTATATGTTACAATAACTGCATGTTCACTGACTGCATAATCCTGGCTGGGGGTTCCGGTACCAGGCTCTGGCCGGCGAGTACTTCAAAGAAGCCCAAGCAGTTTCTGCCTATGCCCGGGGAGGGGGAGAAAACATTTTTTGCCTCTGCCCTGGAAAGAGCTCTGGCTTTAACAGAGGGTTCCGGAAATGATCCTGCAGGGAACAGTCTGACTGCCAGAGACAGCCTTACAGAAAAAGGCCTGGTACTGATCATTGCCGGGAAAAACCATACAGACCCAATTTTAAGGGAATGTGCCGGGCTTAGAGAAATAGACCGCAAGCGCATAGTTCTAATTCCAGAACCTCTGGCAAAAAATACTGCACCTGCAATTGCCAGCGGTCTTGCATATATTTCCAAATGCTTCCCTTGTGAAAACAGAAAGATAATGGTGCTTACAAGCGACCATATAATAAAACCGCTGGATGCTTTTTTAGCAGACGGGAAAACAGCGGCGGAGATTGCCGGGGAAAACAGACTTGCGGTATTCGGGATAAAACCGGACAGGGCAGAAACGGGTTTTGGCTATATAGAAACTACCGGTAATGACACAAGCAGTGAAAACACCGGTAGAAATAACAATGTATACAATGTTATTTCCTTTCACGAAAAACCAGATCAAAACAAGGCAGAGACTTATTTAGAAGCCGGAAACTATTATTGGAATTCCGGCATGTTTGCCTTCTCATTAAACTTCCTAATGGAAGAATTCAATAAAAATTCTCCCGAAGTAATTATACCTTTTGCCGAACTTGGCGCCCTGGATGAAAACTCCTATAAAACCGAATCCGGTACCAGGGTATTGGAAAACTGGGAAAACCTGGATAGAGCATACAATAATACAAAGGCTATCTCTTTTGATTATGCAATCGCAGAAAAGTGCAAAAACACTCTTATGGTAAAAGCTGGTTTTTCCTGGAAGGATGTGGGAAGCTGGGATGATTATGCTGCCCTCAAAAAAGAGGCAGGGGCAGAAATTTTTGGCAGTGAAAAAAGTAAAGAAAGCTGCTTTGTAGACTCGGATATTCCCGTTGCTCTGGTGGGGGTGGAAGACCTCATTGTAGTGGTGCGAACCAGAGCGGAGGGAAAATCTATCCTTATATCCAAAAAAGGTGAGAGCCAGGGAATAAAAGACATAGTAGAAGAAATAAAGGCAAAGGGACGCTCGGATTTACTGTGATTTTAACTTGTCAGATCAAAAAGATTGGAATATAATAAACTACAAAAATACCGGAGGAACAAAATGAAAACCCTTTGCGGAATAGATTTAGGAACACAGAGCTGTAAAATAATTCTTTACGATTATACAAAAAAAACCATAGTAGAAACTGCACAGATCCCGATCGATATAATTGCAACAGCCGACGGCACCAGGGAGCAGAAAACCGAATGGTACGAAAACGCCTTAAAAGAAGGTTTCAAAAAGCTCAGTAAAGAGGCAAAGAAAACCATAGTTGCCCTGGGTGTCTCCGGACAGCAGCATGGCTTTGTTCCCCTGGATGCAAAGGGCAAGGCTCTTTATAACGTAAAACTCTGGTGCGATACTGCCACCCAGGAAGAATGTGAAGAAATCACCGCAGCAGCAGGGGGAGAGAAAAAACTCATTAAAACTGCAGGTCTTCCAATGCGCGTGGGCTATACTGCTCCCAAGATACTCTGGTTAAAAAAGCATAAGCCCAAGGCCTTTGAAAAACTTGCACATATACTCCTCCCCCACGATTACTTAAACTTCCTTTTAACTGGCAGGTACACTGCTGAATACGGTGACGCATCGGGGACTGCGCTCTTTGATGTGAACGAAAGAAAGTGGTCAAAAAAGGTTTGCTCCTATATAGATCCGGCAGTCTACGACTGCCTCCCCGAATTAATTAAACCGGGACTTCCCTGCGGAACAGTGAGCGCCCAGGCTGCCAAGGAATACGGGATCCCCGAAGGGGCAATAGTTTCTGTAGGCGGCGGAGACAATATGATGGGGGCAATCGGCACCGGGACTGTAAGGGACGGCTTTTTAACCATGAGCCTTGGCACCTCAGGCACCCTCTTCGGCTTTTCCAAAAAGCCGGTAATAGACCCCACAGGCAACCTTGCCGCATTCTGCTCATCCACAGGAGGCTGGCTGCCCCTTCTATGCACCATGAACTGTACGGTGGCAAGCGAGGACTTTAGAAAACTCTTTGACCTGGATGTAAGAACATTCGACAGCATAGCAAGCACTGCTCCCATAGGAGCCGAGGGCATCTGCGTACTCCCCTTCTTTAAC
>Ga0099364_10004218_pt1 | contig 21862 bp, 24 predicted proteins | sample TergutTh196P3_FD_73070 | JGI IMG/M metagenome (GOLD analysis project Ga0099364, IMG submission 73070) | Microcerotermes parvus P3 segment gut microbial communities from Pointe-Noire, Republic of the Congo - Th196 P3 | ecosystem: Host-associated > Arthropoda: Insects > Digestive system > Gut ... | reverse complement strand
CGAAGCGGTAGGTTACATGGAACGCGCCGGCTACACCAAAGAACAGTTGGATGCATATTACCAGTGGAAAATTGATTCTATGACAGCGCGCGGCATGTTGGAAGAAGCCGAAATAAGAGGTTTGGAAAAAGGCGAAGCAATCGGCATGGAAAAAGGCGAAGCAATCGGCATAGAAAAAGGCGAAGCAATCGGCATGGAAAAAGGCGAAGTAAAAAAAGCCCTTATCATCGCGAAAAAACTGCTAAATAAAGGTATGTCCATGGAGGATGTATGCGATACAACAGGTTTAGCAAAACAACAAATCGAAGAAATCATCGGGTGCATTTGACTGCGTCGAGGGCTGTGCCGTTCAAATTGTCGCGCAAGTAAAAACCTAATTTCCCGCTCATTAATTAGGTAATTAGGTTTTTGGGGGACGGGGCATTTTCGTGCTACTGATGTAGTTTTGTTGGTAAAATTAGGTAAAAATGAGGTTTTTATACCTTTCCTTCCAAAAAAATCCGTAAAAATCAGTCAAATCCGTGTATCCCCAGAAATATAAAGAAAAACGACAATTTGAAGTGCGCCCTCTTTGTATTTTCATTTTGCTTTTTCGTAAAAAAACTGTTTCTTTGCGGTGTACCATATAATATAATGTATAGCTGATGAAAAATGAAATTTTGATTGTACCCGACGTACACGGGCGGGACTTCTGGCTGCCTGCGCTTAATTATCAAGGCGAGGTGGTGTTCCTGGGCGACTATGTCGACCCTTATCCGCAGGAAAATATCACCGAAGAAGACGCTTATCAGGTCTTGCTTCAAATAGTGGAATTTAAGCGGCAAAATCCCGAACGGGTGACTTTGCTGATTGGGAACCACGAGATGCACTATTATGACGACCGCTTTGGGGCAGGACGTTTTTCTAAGGAATATTTTCCAAAAATCAACGAGATTTTGACGGGCGACGCCACTAAAGGGCTGTTTCAAATCTGCAAACAGGTTGAAAATTACCTGTTCATACATGCGGGTGTTACAAAGGGATGGTATGATCTCCACTACCCTCAGTTCCAAAATCTTGGCGAGACCTTGGAAGAGCGGCTCAACCGTATCTTTTTTGAAAAAATGTATGTTTACCATGAAGCGTCATGGAAGTTTCGCGGAGGATTGGATGAATCCGGCAGTCCGCTTTGGGCGGATTTTCGTGAATTTGACGATGAACCGGAACGTTTTGCGCCCGGAATCATCCAGATTATAGGGCATACCCAAACCATGAAACCGGATCCCATCATCAAAGAAAATATCTATTTGCTGGATAACAGGCAGTTGTATTTGTTGCGCAATGACGCAATTGAAAAATACAGCGCTTAACGAATGGTAGCAAAGCCTGTATAGGGATGCAACGCTGGCGGAAGTTGTATTCCGTTGGCTGTCTGTCCGTTTTCGAGCAAGGCTGCTACGATGCGGGGCAAAGCCAAGGCGCTGCCGTTGAGCGTGTGCGCTAATTGCGGCTTTTTGCTTTGTTCGTCGCGGTAACGCAATTTGAGGCGGTTGGACTGGAACGATTCGAAATTGGATACCGAACTCACTTCGAGCCACATTTTCTGCGCCGCCGAATACACTTCGAAATCGTAGGTCAACGCCGATGCGAAACTCATATCGCCGCCGCAGAGTTTGATGATGCGGTAAGGCAATTCCAATTTTTGTACCAGCGATTCCACATACGCCGTCATCTCTTCCAACGCTTGATACGAGCGTTCAGGATGTTCGATGCGCACTATTTCTACCTTGTCGAACTGGTGCAGGCGGTTCAACCCGCGCACATCCTTGCCGTATGAACCGGCTTCGCGACGAAAACACGGCGTGTAGGCTGTCATCCGTACCGGAAAATCAGCGGGATCAAGAATCATGTCGCGGCAAATATTGGTGACGGGTACTTCGGCTGTGGGAATCAGGTAAAAATTATCCAAGCCCACATGGTACATCTGTCCTTCCTTATCGGGCAACTGTCCGGTGCCAAATCCCGAATCTTCGTTGACCATCAGCGGCGGGATCACTTCAAGGTAGCCCTCATCCTGCGCGCGGTCGAGGAAAAAACTGATCAAAGCGCGTTGCAGGCGAGCGCCTTTGCCTTTGTAAACGGGAAAACCTGCCCCTGTGAGTTTTACGCCCAATTCAAAATCAATCAGTTCGTATTTTTTTGCCAATTCCCAATGCGGCAACGCATCGGAAGGCAAATCCGGCATCATACCGCCCGAACGTACCGGCAGATTATCTGCGGCGGTTTTTCCAAGCGGCACCGATTCATGGGGCAGATTGGGCAACAAGACCAATAAATCCTTCAGTTTTTGTTCGGCGTCAGCCTGCTCGCCGACTAATCCGGCGGCGCGTTCCTTCATCGCAGCAACCTCCTGCTTGAGCGTTTCGGCAAGTTCCTTTTGCCCCGACTTCATCAAAACGCCAATTTCTTTCGCTTGGACATTCAGCCCGGCTTGAAGATGATCGGCTTGCGTTTGCAGTTTTTTGCGCAAGGCATTGATTTCGAGCAATTGCGCAACGAGATCGCTTGCCTGAAATCCCTTCACAGCCAAACGTGTAATTACCTCGTCCTTATGCTCTTCTATTAATTTTATGGTCAACATACTTCCAAAGGAACAACCGATACAAACGACTTGTTATCTGCCTTTTTGCGGAATTGAATTGTGCCGTCAATCAGGGCAAACAGCGTATGATCGCGTCCTATGCCGACATTTTCGCCGGGGTGATGCACCGTGCCGCGTTGACGTACCAAAATATTACCGGCTTTGCATATCTGTCCGCCAAACAATTTGACGCCTAAACGTTTACTTTCTGATTCGCGTCCATTCCTTGAGCTGCCGACGCCTTTTTTGTGTGCCATTTTATTCTATATTTTCTTAACCTTCAACTATATACTATACAATAATATCTTCGACCAACAATTGGGTAAAATCCTGACGGTGTCCGGTCATTTTTTGGTAAGATTTTCTCCTTTTTTTCTTGAAAATCAAAACTTTATCGCCGCGAACATGTGAAACGATAGACGTTTGAACTGAAGCGCCGTTGACCACGGGCATCCCCACCTTGATGTCATTCTCGTTTTCAATCAGATACACCCGATCGAATGTTAATTTGTCGCCTTCTTCGCCTTCCTGACGATGGACATATATTTTCTGGTCTTTATTGACTTTAAACTGCTGACCTGCTATTTCTACGATTGCGTACATTTGTGTATTTCTTTTATTTTTCGGGCTGCAAAAGTAGTTTTTTTTTATAAGACTGCAAAAAAAACATTTTTTTATTTGTAATTTTGCAGCCGGATTCAGATAAATATATAATATCGTGTGAAATATTTAGTTGCAGGTTTGGGGAATATTGGCGACGAATACGCCAATACGCGCCACAACATTGGGTTTATGATGCTCGACCGGCTGGCTGCGGACGAAAATCTCGCTTTTGCCGATAAACGGTATGGTTTTGTTGCAGAATACAAACACAAAGGGCGTATTTTCGTGCTGCTGAAACCGTCTACTTATATGAATTTGAGCGGACTGGCGGTGAATTACTGGTTGCAGAAGGAACATTTGGAGCCTGATCGCTTGTTGACGCTGGTTGACGATATTGCCTTGCCATTCGGTACGCTCCGCCTGAAAGGAAAAGGCGGCGACGGAGGACATAAGGGGCTGAGAAGTATCAACGAGACGCTGGGTACGCAGGAATACGCCCGCTTGCGCTTCGGCGTGGGCAACGATTTTTCGGAAGGACGACAAATTAATTATGTCCTGGGCGAATGGTCGGAAGAGGAAGAAAAAAACCTGACAGACAGGCTCAACCTGACGTCAGACATCATTCGAGGCTTCGGAACAATAGGACTCGAACTCACCATGAACACGTATAATAACAAATAGTTCCGAGTTCCGGGTTTCGGGTTCCGAGTTCTGAAAACTGAAAACTGAAAACTGAAAACTAAACACTGAAAACTAAAAAAAATGGATTCAGTACGGATAGACAAATTTTTATGGTCGGTGCGGATTTTCAAGACGCGCACGATAGCCGCCGAAGAATGTGACAAACACCGCGTGTTGGTCAACGGCGCGGAAGTGAAGCCTTCGCGGCATCTCAGGCTTGGCGACAAATTGACGGTGAAAAAGTTGCCGGTGGTGCATACCTATGAGATCATTCAATTGGTAGACAAGCGGCAGTCGGCTTCGTTGGTGAAGAACTACCTCGTAGATACTACGCCGCAGAGCGAATTGGACAAAGCCGAGATGGCGCGAATGACCGCTTTTGTGCAACGCGACCGCGGCGCCGGACGTCCTACCAAGAAAGAACGCAGGGTCATCGAAAAAATGGGGCAGTAAATATTTTTTTGCAACTTTAATTTGGTATTCCAAAAAACCATTGTATCTTTGCAGCCGTAAAAACAAAGGACTCGTAGCTTAATTGGATAGAGCATCTGACTACGGATCAGAAGGTTGGGGATTCGAGTTCCTCCGAGTCCGCTTGAAAATCAGGAATTGATAGCCGACGAATTTTTCATGCGCGAAGCCCTCAAGGAAGCGCTTCAATCCTTTGCAAAGGATGAAGTTCCCGTGGGGGCTGTGATCGTTGTAAACGACAGAATCATCGCGCGCGCCCACAACCTTACGGAAACCCTCACCGACGCAACCGCCCATGCCGAAATGCAGGCAATTACAGCCGCAGCCGCCTATCTTGGCGGAAAATACCTGAAAGAATGTACGCTGTACGTAACGCTCGAACCCTGCCTGATGTGCGCCGGAGCGCTCTATTGGGCGCAAATCACGCGCATAGTATACGGCGCAACCGATGTCAAACGGGGCTTCTCATTGTCTCCTACATCCCCCCTACACCCTGCCACCAAACTAACCAGTGGTATCCTCGAAAATGAATGTGCCGCCATACTGACCGCTTTCTTCAAAAACAAACGAAAATAGTGAAGTCGGGCTACTGCCAAAATTTTTTTACTGACTTTCGTTTGCTTTTCAAAAAAAACTTTATCTTTGCCCACCAAATTTTAAAAATTTATTAATCCATTAATATTAATCCAAATATCAAGAAATCAGACATGAGTCAAACCAAAAAAACATCTCACAAGTTGCCTGACGACCATGAGCAAAAATTGGAACAAATTGCGGAGGTAGTTGCCCAATACGAGGCGAAACCGAGCAATTTAATCACGATATTGCACGCGGCGCAAGGCATTTACGGCTATCTGCCCTACGAAGTCCAAAAATTTATTGCCGAAAAGATGAACATTTCGGTATCGGAAGTGTCGGGGGTAGTTAGTTTTTATTCGTTCTTTTCCACCACGCCCAAGGGGAAACATTCGATTTTAGTATGTATGGGTACTGCGTGCTATGTACGCGGTGGCAAAAAATTGTTGGACGGTCTCGAAAAACACCTGCATGTGGATTGCGACTGTACTACCGAAGACGGCAAGTTCACGTTGTGCAAAGCGCGTTGCATCGGCGCATGCGGCTTAGCGCCCGCCATGATGGTCGATGAAACAGTGTATAAGGCTGTGAATCCGAATAAGTTAGAATCCGTACTGTCTAAATACTAAACACAAAAGATTATGGGTAAGACAATTAAATCAATTGCTCAATTAGAAGCAATTAAGAATGAGTTTCTTAAAAACAGCGAGAAGTACAAATTTCAGGTTTTGGTGTGCGGTGGCACGGGTTGCGTATCATCCAATTGTGCCGATGTGGAAAAAGCGGTGAATGAAGCGCTTGTGGAACAAGGCATTGCCAAAGACGCGCGGGTATATCAAACCGGCTGTATGGGCATTTGCGCCTTGGGACCGGTGATGTTGATGCTCCCCGACCGGACTTTCTACACCGAGGTCACACCCGAAAAAGCCAAAGAAATCGTACAGAGCCATATCGTTAATAATAAGCCGATTGAAGAATATACCTTCTACGACAAAACCTTATTGAAGTATGTGCCGAAAATAGATGATATTGAGTTCTTTAAGGCTCAAGTGAAGATCGTTCTGGACTTGTGCGGCATCATTGACTATACGGACATCAAGGATTACATCGCTCACGACGGTTATTTGGCTGCCGCCAAAGCAATTACCGGAATGTCGCAGGAAGAGGTGGTGAAAGAAGTAGAGGCTTCCGGGCTTCGGGGGCGCGGGGGCGCAGGTTTCCCGACGGGCGTCAAACTTCGCGCAGGCTTTTCGCAAAAAAGCGACATTAAATATATGGTGTGCAACGCCGACGAAGGCGACCCGGGCGCGTTCATGGACCGCAGCGTCATTGAAGGCGACCCGCACTGCCTCATCGAAGGAATGATCCTTTCGGCGTATGCCATTGGCGCGCAGCAAGGTTACGTGTATATCCGCGCAGAATATCCGATTGCCATCGAACGATTGAAGGTGGCGCTGGAACAGGCGCGCGAATATGGACTTTTGGGGAAAAAATTATTCGGAACGAGTTACAATCTCGACCTCGAAATCCGCATTGGCGCAGGCGCGTTTGTTTGCGGCGAGGAAACGGCGTTGTTGGCGTCCATTGAGGGAAAACGCGGCGAACCGAAACAAAAACCGCCATTCCCGTTCCAGAAGGGCTTGTTTGGCTATCCCACCATCATCAACAATGTGGAAACTTTGGCAAATATCCCGAAAATCATCCGCAACGGCGGCAAATGGTACGCTTCCTTCGGCGTGGAAAAAGCGCCCGGAACAAAGGTCTTTGCCCTCGCCGGCGACGTGGTGAATACCGGCATCGTCGAAGTACCGATTGGAACGCCCATAGGCACCATCATCTACAACATTGGCGGCGGTATTCCCAACAAAAAGGATTTCAAGGCGGCGCAAATCGGAGGACCCTCCGGCGGCTGTCTCACAAAAGAAAACCTCAATGTGTCAACGGATTACGAATCGTTGAGCAAAATGGGCGCCATCATGGGCTCCGGCGGGTTGATTGTGATGAACGAAGATACCTGCATGGTAGATACTGCGCGTTATTTCATGGATTTTATCCGCGACGAATCGTGCGGAAAATGTATTGCTTGTCGCGTGGGAACCATGCGGATGTTGGAAATTCTGGAAGATATTTGCGAAGGAAAAGGAAAACCGGGCGATATCGAACTTTTGACCGAAATAGGCGAAGCCATTCAGGAATCAGCCATGTGCGGTCTGGGACAAACGGCGCCCAATCCTATCCTTTCGACCATTCGTTTCTTCCGTGAAGAATTTGAAGAACATATCCATAAAAAATATTGTCGCGCAGGCGTTTGCGGGGCTATGTTCACTTCGCCGTGCGAAAATACCTGTCCGGCAAATATCAATGTACCCGGCTATATTTCACTGATTTCCGCAGGTCGATTCCAAGACGCCTACAATTTAGTGATGCAGGAAAATCCGTTCCCGGCGATATGCGGTAGAATATGTACCCGTCCGTGCGAGCGCAAATGTCGTCGCGGCACGGTGGACGAAGCCGTAGCCATTCGCGACCTGAAACGCTTCGTGGCGGATTACGCATTCAAAAACGAACTTCCTTACAAGATGCAACTGACGTATGCAAAAAAAGGGAAGCGCATCGCCGTTGTCGGCGCCGGTCCGTCGAGTTTGACCTGTGCATACTATTTGGTGAATATCGGTTACGACGTGGATGTTTTCGAGGCTGAAAAAATTGCCGGAGGCGTATTGGCTTTTGGCGTTCCCGAATATCGTTTGCCACAGGCAATTATCCAACACGAAATTGATTTAATTCGTCAGGCAGGCGTCAATATCTATCTGAACAAAGAAGTAGGCAGGGATGTGAGTTTCACGCATTTACGCGAAGGTTACGACGCCATCTACGTAGGCACCGGAACACAATATCCTTCAAAAGTGAATATCGAAGGCGAAAATTTACGAGGTGTGATGCACGGCGTTAATTTCCTGAAAGACACCAATTTGCGCGACGATATTAAACTGTACGGAACAGTAGCCGTGATTGGCGGCGGAAACACTGCCATTGACTCGGCGCGTACTGCGCTCCGTATCGGCGCCAACCGCGTCATTATCGTCTACAGACGAACCATTGACGCGATGCCCGCCGACCCCATGGAAATACATGAAGCCATCGAAGAAGGTATCGAAATCATGGAATTGACGGCGCCCGTTAAATTTATCGGGAAAGACAATAAAGTGATTGGTATGGAATGTGTTAAGATGAAATTGGGCGAATTTGACTCTTCCGGAAGAAGAAAATCGGTAGAAATCAAAGGCTCTAATTTTATTTTAGATGTTGATTATGTGATACCTGCCGTGAGTCAATATGCCGACTTGCCGTTTATCAGTACGGACGAAATCGGCGTAACGAAATGGGGAACGTTCATCGTTGACCCCGACACCCAGATGAGTACTATGGAAGGCGTCTTTGCCGGAGGCGACATCGTCAGAGGTCCCGACACGGTGATCAGCGCCATTGCCGACGGTAAAAAAGCCGCCTCGTCCATCGACTTGTATCTCGGCGGAAACGGTCTTCTGAACAAAGGCGCGCCCATTGAAATTCCGAAAGTGTACGACGAAGAAGAAGTGGTCGAACACTCTCAATTCCACATGGAAATGTTGACGCCGGAAGTAAGAAAACAATCGTTTGACGAAGTAGTAAAAGGATTTCATAAAATTAACGCCATAGCCGAATCCATGCGGTGTCTGCATTGCGAGAGGAGGTAAAAAACTGTTTAGGAAACGAAAATGGTCATAAAATTTGATAAAGAGTATTTGGAGGAATTGTACAAAGTCGGCAAGACTACGGACAAGAAATACAGATTTCAACCGAGTGTTGTAAAAAAATATCAATCACGTATTGATACGCTTGAAAGTGCTGAAAAGGTTGAAAACTTGTTCACCATCAATTCATTACATTACGAGGTGTTGAAAGGAGAAAAAAAAGGAATATCCTCTATTCGCGTCAACGATCAATACCGGATTGAATTTAAAACAATACAAGTAGTTTCCGAAACAGTTGTAACGATATGTGATATTTTGGAATTATCTAATCATTATAAATAAGACGATTATGGATACATGCAAATGTGCCCGTCCGGTTCATCCGGGCGAAATACTAAAAGAAGAAGTTGAATACCGCGGCATATCGCAAGGCAAACTTGCCGCGCAAATGGGTATATCGTACAAAATGCTTAATCAAATATTGAACGAACGCCGCCCGCTTACAGCCCAAACGGCAATGTTGTTTGAAGCGGTTTTAGGTATTGATTCTAACTTGTTGATGCGCATGCAATTGAAGTACAATATGCTTGTTGCCAATCGCGATAAATCCTTTTTAGACCATATTGCCAAAATCCGCAAAGCGGTGGCTGTGCTTTAACAACACCATAAATTTTAATGTAAAAATGATAGAATTAACAATAAATAATAAGAAAATCAGCGCCGAGCCGGGAACAACGATTCTCGAAGCCGCCAAACAAAACGGAATTAACATCCCCTCTTTATGTTACATGGAGGGCGTTCACAAATTTGGCTCATGCCGTATTTGCTCGGTAGAAGTAGAAGGCGCTCGCACGCTTCAAGTTGCCTGTATGGCAGAAGTCAGAGACGGAATGGTAGTGCATACCAATTCCAAAAAAGTAATCAAAACACGTAAAGTGCTGTATGAGTTGATGTTGTCCGACCACTCCAAAAATTGCTTGAGTTGCGTGCGCAATCAATCCTGCGAGTTACAGCAATTGGGCGATACTTTGTGCATTACGGAAAATCGTTTCCATTCGGGCAGCGTTCGCGAACAGTTGGACGTGTCGCCCTCCATCACGCGCGACCTGTCGAAATGTATTCTTTGCCGCCGTTGCATAACAGTATGCAAAGGCGTACAGGGCATTGGTATCCTTGATGCGCAAAATCGCGGCTTCGACACCTTGATTGCGCCGGCAATGGACCGCCCTCTTAATTACGCCAAATGTGCGTTCTGCGGTCAATGTACCGTTGTATGCCCTGTTGGAGCGTTGAAAGAGACCGACCATATCACAAGAGTATGGGAAGCCATCAACAATCCCGAAATCCGCGTGGTGATGCAACCTGCTCCGGCAGTGCGCGTAGCCTTGGGCGAAATGTTCGGCTACCCTGTTGGCACGTCGGTAACCGGAAAAATGGCAGCCGCCATGCGCGCTCTGGGCGTCGACGACGTGTTCGACACCAACTGGGCTGCCGACCTGACCATCATGGAAGAAGGTACGGAGTTCCTGCAAAGAGCGATAGACGTGTTGTCGGGTAAAGATGCGACGCTTCCTTTGGTGAGCAGTTGTTCGCCGGGTTGGATCAAATACATTGAGTCGTACTACCCGAAACTCATTCCGCATCTGTCTACCTGCAAATCGCCCCACATGATGCTGGGTACTTTGGCAAAAACGTACTATGCCGAAAGCATCGGTCTTGACCCTGCGAAAATGTACACGGTTTCAGTGATGCCCTGTACGGCGAAAAAATTTGAAGCCTCCCGCGAAGAAATGGAAAACAGAGGCGTTCGCAATGTTGACGCCGTGATCACTACCCGCGAGCTGGGACAAATGATCAAACAAGCCGGCATTGATTTCCGCAGCCTCGAAGACGAAAAGTTCGACGACCCGCTGGGACAATCCACCGGCGCCGCCGACATCTTCGGCGTTACCGGAGGCGTGATGGAAGCGGCTATCAGAACCGTTTACGTCATTATCACCGGCAGAGAATTGCCCTTTGAAGGCTTGCACGTGGCGCCCATTGTAGGGCTTGACCAGATCAAAGAAGCAACGTTGAAATTTGAAAACGTACTTCCCGAATACAAGATGTTTGAAGGCTTTGAAGCGAAAATAGCGGTAACCAGCGGCTTGGCAGGCGCAAAAATCCTGATGGATCAAATAGCAGTTGGCGTTTCGCCCTATCATTTTATTGAAGTGATGGGCTGCCCCAGCGGCTGTATCTGCGGCGGCGGACAACCCCGAAGCCTCGACCCCGATGTGCGCGCGAAACGTCTGAAAGCGATCTACGCCGAAGACGAAGGAAAAACGCTCCGCCAATCGCACCTCAATCCTTCTATCACCGCGATATACAAAGACTATCTCGGCAAACCGTGCGGACACCTGTCGCACGAACTTCTGCACACGCATTATGTGGACAGGAGCGGGGAGAATAATTGAGAATGGAGAATGGAGAATTGAGAATGGAAAGGGCTGTTCGATAGGGCGGCTCTTTCTTTGGCATATACAGAACTCCGGCTGTGGCGCAAACTAAATTGTCGCGATTTTATAGCCCGGATTATTCATACATATTTATAAATTTATAAATAGAACGTGGATAATCGCGGATTACCTGCAGTGATGCACTTCGCTAAGTTTACACAGATATTTAAAATAAATCCGCGCTTATCCGCGTCATCTGCGTTCAATTTGTATATGAGGATGAATCATCCGGGTTAGTAGAATTCTCGCTTCCGGTCCCGTGTTGAACAACAAATCCAATATGCTCAAGTTGGGTTTGAATCCCCATCTATCGGCAAAAACCTGCGTGTATCGCGGCGGGACAAAATCTGTGTCTGTTCCCTGCTTGCTGGGTTTGGGATGCAGGCTGTTGCGCAGGTCAATGTTTCCGGCGCCGGAACGAATATATTCATTGCTTTCCTGCACGCGGAACGGTATTTTCATCAAACTGCACATTGTGCGCATGATCTGCATATTGAACTCAAAAAGATAACGATGCCGGCAATTGAAAAACGCCGTCAGATCGTCGATGTAATATTCGTAAAACGGCGAGCGCCGGTAAGCCGATTCAATGGCTTTGAAATGCTGTTTTTGCCAAAGCGTGTCGTAAGAGATTTCCACTTCGGAGACGAGTTGTTTGTGCATTGGCGCTTTGGCTACCGGAACAACGAGATCAAGCAAACCATTAGCCGAATAAATCGTACAGCGGTTGCGCCACGATTGCTTGTTGTAATGCTCAAGCCGCTCTATAACGACCTGCTCATGCCGAAGCAATTTTGAATAATACTGTATCGGAGCAAAATAAGCAGTGGACAGCAGAAGCACTATTTCTTGTCTGCTCTGTATTTGGCGTTGATGCCATCCAGTACCGATGCGGTGATGTCTAATGCTGGATCGGCATACAAAATTTTCGCGTCGAAAGCATTTCCCAGTATGTACCTGTACCCCTTTTCCTTGTTGTATTCTTTGAGGTAGTCCATAATCGCCTGAAGGATTTTTCGCTGCATGACTGCTTGTTCTTCAGCCATTTCCATGCGGTATCCTTCTGCCAACTGCATGAGATTCTGCTCTTCGGTGGCAAGCGATTGCTCCATTTCGGCTAATCTGGCGCGTGTTTCAAGACCTTTTTCGTACTTGTTGCGGAAGTCGTTCACATTGTTCTGGAATGTTCTCTGCCTGTTGGTCAAGTCAGTATCCATTTTTTTCATTTTTTCCTCCAACTCTGCCGACAAGTCTATGGTCATCTGGTAATTTGCAGTTAAGGAATCGAGTTCAACGTACACAATGCTGCCATCTGCAACGGAAGGGATGGATTGCGACGCAAAAGCGCCTGTTTCTTCTGCCTGTTCCGGAGCCTTTTGATTTTTGCAGGAACCCAACAAACACACGCCTAGTACGACGGGCATAAAAAATAATATATGTCTTTTCATTCGAATGATGGTTAAATTTTTAAAAACGGGGCAAAGATAAACATTCAAATGAAAATAATATCTTAAAAAAACGTAAAAAAATATTTTTGAAAGAAAAAATCCTGTCAGTTAGGATTTTAGTCGTGTGGCTTTAAGTGGGTTGGTTTTTCTTTTCCGACAGATACCGTTCGGCGTCAATTGCTGCCATGCACCCGCTGCCTGCCGCTGTTACGGCTTGCCGGTAGAACGGATCCTGCACGTCGCCGCAGGCAAACACGCCTTCAATTTTGGTTTTTGACGAGCCGTCGATGGTTTTGATATATCCGTTGGCGTCGGTTTCCAACCATGGGTTGAATAGTTCGGAGTTGGGATGATGCCCGATGGCAAGGAAAAAGCCGTCGACGGCAATTTGTTTTTCGCCTTCCTTTGTGGATAATAGCGCGCCTGTTACGGTTTGTTCGCCCAGCACTTCTTTCGTTTGCGTTTCCCACAGGATTTCAATATTGTCCGTATCGAATACTCTGTTTTGCATGGCTTTTGACGCCCGCAACTCATTTCGGCGAACAATCATGTATACTTTGCGGCACATTCCGGCAAGGTAAAGCGCTTCTTCGCAGGCTGTATCTCCGCCGCCCACTACGGCTACATCTTTTCCGCGAAAGAAAAACCCGTCGCAGGTAGCGCATGCCGAAACGCCTGAACCTTTGAATTTGTCTTCGGAAGGCAAGCCAAGATATTTGGCTGTGGCTCCTGTGGCGATGATCAGCGTTTCTGCTTCAATCATGTGTTCGCCGTCCACGGTAACTGCAAAGGGGCGTTTGTCTAACGCTACTTCCGACACGGCGCCGAAACGGATGTCGGCGCCGAAACGTTCGGCTTGTTTTTGCAGGTCGTCCATCATTTGTTGTCCGGTGACGCCTTGCGGATAACCGGGGAAATTGTCGATTTCGGTGGTGGTGGTTAACTGCCCGCCGGGCTGCATACCGGTGTATACTACCGGCGCAAGGTTAGCGCGCGCCGTATATATTGCCGCCGTAAATCCGGCAGGACCTGAACCAATGATCAGGCATTTCATTTTTTCAACTGTTGTCATTTCATCAAAATATTTTAATGCAAAGTAACCCATTTTTTTTGAAAAAGAAAAAAATAACTTGGGGTCATCTGCGAGTACGTAAACTACAATTATCTTTGGGTACTCAATCCCTACGCAAAATGAGTAATAATGCAGAAGTGATCAGCAGGTGTGACAGGAAATAAGTTGGCATCATCAAGAAATATAAGTCACTGTAACCCAGAAACTCTTTGAAAGCGATGATGGTATCAGAAAACAGGAGGGAGGCGATGCCCGCAACAAACATCCATTTCGGGAAGGTTGTCCATCGGATGCCTGTTGCTGCTGCTAACGAGATACACGATATCAGCAGGTAACAGAGTACCGCTATTGTCAATGCTTGATTGTCGATATTGGGATAAAGCATCAGAATGAAAAAAGCCAAATATACGATGAGCGCGCTATACAGAATCCATTTTTTTATTTTCCCGTTTTTCAACGAGAACCACAGGAATCCCAAATGAGCAATGAAATAGAAGACTATTCCATAGATGAACCTGATATTCATTCCTTTCCTGTTGCTGAGAAACCATCCGCCAACAATGGAAAAAAGGAAAGCGGCAATGATGATCCAAACATCTTTTTTAACATTGCGACCATATGCGACACACAGGATGATTCCACACAGTAGGGCGACTCCATATTTGAAATTACTTCCGTATCCTTTCAACGACAACACAGCGCAAACGAACGGAAGTAAGATCAATAAAATTTGATTTATTTTTGTGTTCATTTTGATTCGAGGTGCGATATCGGTTAGTTATTTGGAAGATACATAATTAAATTCAAAGTAGTAGGCAGAGATGGCAGGTTTTGAAAAGTCGGGCAAATCCGTCGGATTGTTCTTTATCAGAAAAGTAAAAGGTTTCAAAGGCATCACCGAACAGCGATTTTTGTCTTTGCGAAGCGTTCTGCTGCGCCGAGTCAACTTTATATCGAACAATACATCTGTCATCTTGATGAATATTACGGATTTACAAATGAAACAAGTTGGTGCTCAAATACTTTTCGCCTCTATCGGGAAAAATCACCACCATCACGCCGCTATCCATTTGCTCGGCTGTTTTCAACGCTGCCAGCATTGCCGCCCCACTGCTCATTCCTACAAAGATTCCTTCTTCATTCACAATGCGCCGCGACATTTCAAATGCCTCCTCCGATTCAACTTTGACGCTCACATCAATCTGCGATGGATCGTACAGTTCGGGAACAATGGCTTCTTCCATGCTTTTCAGCCCCTGTATGTAATGCCCCTTTACGGGATGGGCTTCAACGATTTTTATCGATTTGTTTTTTTCCCGCAGTCCCATGCCCACGCCCATCAACGTACCCGATGTACCCAACGAAGACACAAAATGGGTGATTGTTCCCTGTGTTTGCGTCCATATTTCCTCTGCCGTTGTTTTGTAATGCGCCAATTTGTTGTGTTTGTTGGAAAATTGGTTGGGATTGAAATACTTATCAGGGTTTTCGGCAATCAATTCTCTTACTTTCATGATTGCCCCGTCCGTTCCCAAATTGGGATCGGTCAAGATGATTTCGCCGCCAAAAGCCTTCAGCATTTTTTGTCGTTCAATGGAAACAGCCGAACTCATCACAATCTGCACCTTATACCCCTTCACGCGCCCGATCATCGAAAGCCCAATACCGGTATTGCCCGAGGTCGCTTCAATGATGATCTTGTCCTTGTTCAGTTCGCCGTCTATTTCGGCTTCCTCTATCATTTTCAGCGCCACCCTGTCCTTGATGCTACCTGTGGGATTGAAACCTTCCAGTTTCGCATAAAGTTCAACGCCGGGATTGCTATTCATGTGGTTGATCCGCACCAACGGCGTATTCCCTACTGTCCATAAAATATTATTAAAACGCATACAATAAAAATTTGACGTGCCTCCTTGTATACGTAAGTTTGTATAAAAATGTTACATGTTTTTACGTATATCCTTCCAAACATTCCGCCAATTTTTTTCGCGTGCAGAAAATTCTGCTTTTCACCGTACCTATATTCAGACCCAGCAGGTTGGATATTTCCTTGTATTTGTATCCCTGATAGTACATCCTGAAAGGCACTTTATACTCGCTGTCCAGGTTATCGATCGCTGCATCAATTTCTTTTGCGCAGACCGTAGACGCCGGATCATAGTTGATACACTCCTTGTTCTGCTTGTGGAAAAACATGTCGCTGGAGGAATCGAAGGTGGTTTGGTACTTCACGTTTTTCCTGTAGTTGTTGATAAACGTATTTTTCATGATCGTACACGTCCAAGCTTTCAGATTGGAAGATTCCACAAACTGATCGCGATGCGTCAAAGCTCGCAAATAAGTTTCCTGCACCAGATCATTGGCGTCATCCCTGTTTGCCGTCAATTTCAACGCAAAACGGGACAACATGCCTTCAAGGTAAATTAATTGACTACTAAATTCTTTTGTTGACATAATAAATACATTTTAAAAATTTGACGCTGCAAAGATACGAAAATTATTTTTATAATTTTCATTTTATAATATTATTTTTATAGTTTTTATTTTTTGATTTTCAATTCTGATTTTTACAATATCATTATTACCTTTGCGGCAAGATAATTTGCATGAACGATTTCATTTTTTCTATCAACGCCGTAGCGCCGCTTTTTATCCTGATAGCCGCAGGGTACGTTGCGCGGCGGTTCAATTTTGTTTCGGACAATTTTTTGTCGGAAGCCACTCATTTTGTGTTCAAATTTCTGCTTCCCGTGATGCTGTTTCAAAACATCAGAGAAGTATTTCACGGCAGTTTTTCAAATACATATTTGATTTTCACCGCGATGTCCGGCATCATCCTCATCATCGCCTTGTCGTTATGTATCGTTCCGTTGTTGGTCAAAGGCAGCGGGCAGCGCGGCAGCATGATACAGGGAATTTACCGCAGCAATTTTGTCATATATGGCATGCCTCTGGCTACCAGCATGTATGGGCAGGATGCAGCCCATTCCGTTGCCATGTTGCTGGGCGTGGTGACTCCTTTCTACAACATTGCCGCGGTCATTCTTTTGTCGCTCTTTTCCGAAACACGCAGCCAACGCCTTTCCATCATGCAAACGCTCCGAGATATTGCGCGTAATCCATTGATACTCGGATGCGTGGTTGGCATGATATTTGGCGCGTTTCAAATCAGCCTTCCGGTTGCCATCAACAAGCCCATAAGCGAACTGTCGGCGGCAGCGCCATTGCTGGCTTTGTTTCTGATGGGCGGAGAGTTTAAATTTAGAAGCCTGAACAACAATTTGTGGAAAGTATTATCGGCAACGGCAATCCGTTTGCTGTTCATTCCCCTGATAGCCATGCTGGTATTCATTCCCATGGGGTTCCGCACCATCGAGTTGAGCGTGTTGTTGTGCGTGTTTGCTTCCCCCACGGCGGTGAGCAGTTACGTCATGGCAAGCAAAATGGGTTGCGACGGCGAATTGGCGGGACAAATTGTGGTGTTGACCACTGTCGCTTCCGGCTTGAGTATTTTTCTTTTTATTTTTGTACTTCGTTCTATCGGAGTTTTGTAATTGATATTAAATGATAGATTTCACCGACGGTAAACCATGGAAGTTGTTGCTTCAGTTCTCTATTCCGATGCTGATCAGCAATGTGTTGACCCAACTTTATCATTGGGCGGACTTATTTATCGTAGGCAACTACATCGGTCCCGAAGCTATGGCTTCGGTGGGTACCACCATGCCCATTCTGTTTGCCTTGGTATCCTTCATCATTGGTATCACGATGGGAAGTACGGTCATTGTTTCGCAATATTTCGGCGCTAAGGATTTTGTAAAAGTGAAACGGTCGATCGACACGGCGATTATTTTTGTGGTGGTGTCAGCGTTGATCGTTCTGGTGGTAGGACTGATTTTTTGCGTTCCCCTTCTGCGCCTGGTAAAAACGCCTGACGATGTATTCGACGGCGCGCGCATCTTTATGCAGATCGCTCTGATAGGAATGCTACCCATGTTCGGCATCAATTGCCTGAACGCAATACTTCGCGGTTTAGGCGATTCCAAAACGCCGTTGTACACCATGTTGATTTCATCGGGCATCAACATCATCCTTTTGTTGGTTTTTGTTCCCGTAATGGGATGGGGCATTGCTGGAGCCGGCTGGGCGACAGTGCTGGCGCAAGCCATCACTATGGCGGGTATGATTTTGTGGCTCAACCACAAACACCCAATTATGAAAATTAAAATTTGCAAACTTATTTTCGATAAGGCTATTTTTCGCGATAGCGTCAGGATAGGATTGCCCAACGGCGTACAACAGGCATTGGTTGCCGTCGGACAAATGGCTTTGCTGGGCATAGTCAACAGGTTTACTACGGAAAACAGCGACGTCCTCTTTGCCTATACCATCGTCAACCGTATCGATGCGCTGGCTTTTGCGCCGGCAATGACCTTTTCGATAGCCATAGCCGCCTTTGTGGGACAGAACATAGGCGCGCGAAAACATCACCGTATTTCGTCGGGGCTAAACGCCACACTGCTGATGTCGGCGCTGCTTACGGTTCTTATTTCCGCAGGAATGATGATTTTTGCTATTCCCGTCATGAAAATGTTTTCGACGGAAATTACGCATGAAGTGATTGCTATCGGAAGACGTTATCTGCTGATTATCTGTCCGTTTATTGTCGTTTTTTCCACCATGTTCATTTACACCGGAGTGATGAGGGGCGCAGGCGATACTTTAATTCCCATGTTTATTACCTTGCTGTCGCTCTGGTTAGTACGCATCCCGCTTGCGTCAATTATGTCGGATTTTATGGGTACCGACGGCATCTGGTGGTCGTTGCCCATAGCGTGGTTTGTGGGCGTGACTTCTGCTTACCTGTACTACCGATCAGGGCGCTGGAAAAACAAGGGAGTAGTCACCTAAGAATTTTTGTCCACGAATGAACACGAATTGGCGCATCATTGGCATTTAGTGTAAATTCGTGTAATTCGTGGACAAATCACTCATTGAAAAGTCATTTTCAGATTCGGTAAATTAAGCGTCTCGTGCGGCGTTACAGGATTGCCCAATTTCCATTGTACCTTAAAATATTCCCCCTTGCGGAAATTTACCGGCTCCAATTTTTTAATGTATATCCTCTGCGGAACATCAATACTAATGCCCATACGCGCCTCTTTCTGAAAACAATTGAACACCTTTACCAACAACTGATTTTTTCCTTTTTTCAAATCAAGTAAGACCAAATCTTTCATACTTTCCGCTTTGTACGGATTGTTGCGCAGAAGCAATGTTTTTCCGTTCAACCATACGGTTACGGCGTCAGCCGAAGTCACCGACACAAGTATCTGCTGGTCTGCCGGCGAATTGACTTCTTGCAGCAGATACCATGCTTGCGATCTATCGCCCGGCATGGCATGGATTTCGTTGTTCTTCCAATGGGTGCGTTCCCAAATTCCGGCAGCGCGTCCTCCCCAGGGTACGGCAGGATCAATATTCACACTTGCGCCATGAATACCGCCAATGCCCGAAGAAATGGGACCTAACAGATATATCGGTCCCCACGCCAAACCGGCTATATTGTTTTTCAGTTTTACTTCCGCATCGCCATCCAAAGTTATTTTTAAAGTTTGTTCGTTCAAATTCAGGTCAATAGCGCGTCCTTTTTCCTGATCGGTATAGTACAGCGCGGGCGCGCGTTTCGCGTTGGCGTCGGCAAGGATCGTCCATTCCTCCTGTATCGTGCTTTGGTAGCGCGAGTTATAATCAATGCCGCTGTTGCTGTAATATTTAAAGGCATTGTGCTGGTCGAGTATCAGATTTTTGGCATACGGTATGATGTTGATGGGTGGAACCGTATAACCGCCATCAAAACTTAATTCAATCACCTGATACTCCTGATTTGGATTGTGCGAAGGCGGTAGTTGCACCGTCACGCCTTTATGGTCTTTCTGAAATGTGCAGGGCGTACCGTCGGATAATACGTTCGCATGAAGGATTTTCCCTTCCAATCCGGGCAAGAAAATGTTTCCGTCGTTGGGTTGCGCCATGACGTGCAGGTACAATTTATCTTTACGAGAAGTGATTGCGCCCCATTCAAAAGACACGTGGAAAGGGTCGGGGGATGTACCGTAGATAGCCTCGCCATTGCGGGCAAGCCAGCGACCGATGTTCTGCAGCACATTCTGTTCAAACTCCACCACCGAACCGTCGCCTCGCGGTCCGATGTTCAACAGGTAGTTGCCTCCGCGACTGCAAACTCTGATGAGGCTGGCGAGTTTTTCGCGGGTTTTGTCGCTTTCGTTGCCGCGCTCCTGCCACGAACGATAACCCCATGTTTCGTGGAAAAACGACGCCGGCGACTGCCAAGGAGCGCCAATGATATAGTTCGGCTCCTGATTATCGCCCATCACCATGAAATCGCACATATCATTACCCAAACGACTGCCAATCATACAATCGGGTTGGAGCGCATGAACCAACCGGCGCATTTCGAGACTTTGCGCAAAACTTTGCGAACCCATATCAAACCAAAGTTCTGATACGGGTCCATAATTTGTGAGCAACTCGGTAATTTGTTTTTTGTTGAACTCGAAATGTTCCGGCGTGATATAGTCTGAATTATGGCTCGATATGGGCGATGCCTGCGGGTAATGCCAGTCGATAAGCGAAAAATACAATCCAAACTTCAATCCGTGTCGGGCGCAAGCTTGAGAAAGTTCTGCGAGTACGTCTTGTTGGTAGGGCGTGGCGTCTACCACGTTAAATTCAGTGTGTTTCGAGTGGAACATGCAGAAACCGTCGTGATGCTTGGAAGTGATGACAATGGAACGCATCCCTGCCTGTTTTGCCAAGAGCGCTATCGAATCGGGGTTCCATTTGACGGGATTGAATCTTTTGGCAACCTGCGCATAGGTATCGCTGTATATACCTGCATGAGCCTGAATCTGTTCGCTCAATCCGCGCGAAATCTGTTGACCATTCCACACTCCGCCCAATTCCGAATAAATACCCCAGTGGATGAACATGGAATATTTTCGACTTTCCCACTGCTGCAATGCTTCCGGCGAAATCTGTCCGAAAAGTTGACGCGCTACAAACAGGACAATAAATAATGTAAAAAATCTACGCATAACTTTTTGTCTTTTGATGCAAAGGTACGCGCATTTTAGAAAAAAACAAATGAAAGCGCAATTTTTGGCGATTATTTTTCCCAGTCCGGAATTTTCGGACTCTTTTTGTTTACCTTTGCCCCCAAAATGTAAATTTTATGAATCAGATAAATAAACTCAGTAGAGTACAAAAGGGAATTGATACCATAGATAAGGTAGTTCCGATTGCCTTACAGTGGATGGAAAATGATCGTTCAGTCACCTGTTCCGTGTTTCACAAGGTATTTTGCAGTTTGGGCGAACAACTTGTGAACCACTACATTGGCAAATGGGAGGAATACAATGATTTTGCCCGTTTCTATTTGGACATGGACATGAATATGGTACAGTTGTTTTTCGCATATTACGACATACCATTGGAACCCGACCCATACAACGCCGACGATGGCGCCAGGGCATCAGCGCAATTACTTGAAGGGAAGGACGGATTTGATTTTTATCCGTTTGAAGCGGAGATTACGCGCCAATTTTACCTGACAGGCTATATCAATCCGTTGGATATTTTGATTGACATTGCGCCTAGAACCTTGAGAATGGTGAAAAGCAAAAAGATTGATCTGTACGGTAGCGGGACGAGTTGGTCGAAAGCATGGAAACTGGCTGAAATAGAAGACAAAATGAGTTTGATTCTTTTTTTGATACAAAACCATGAGCCAAACCACGATACCAAAAAGAAAACATCTAAACTTTTGGTTGTCAACGAATCAGCGAATGAAACGTTCTCCCCGAGAACTCTGTTTCTGGCGGTTTTGGAAAAATACGGCGCGTTTAAATCAAATGGTTCGTTGTCGCAAAAAAGACAGCTTCCATAATATTATGGACGTTAAGGAATTGTCGGGAAATAAATATTTCAAAATTCTTTTTCCTACACTCCACATTTTACACTCTACGTTATTGCGTCCTGAATCAAGTTCAGGACGCAATGACGCCAAGCGGTTTGCACATACAAATTAAATTGAGCGTAGAACATACAAAAATACAACATTTTGGCACATTTATTCA
>Ga0099364_10004217_pt1 | contig 21864 bp, 22 predicted proteins | sample TergutTh196P3_FD_73070 | JGI IMG/M metagenome (GOLD analysis project Ga0099364, IMG submission 73070) | Microcerotermes parvus P3 segment gut microbial communities from Pointe-Noire, Republic of the Congo - Th196 P3 | ecosystem: Host-associated > Arthropoda: Insects > Digestive system > Gut ... | reverse complement strand
TAAAACGTGGTTTCGCTTGAGCCTTCCATTACGCTTGCGACGCGCCCGATAAAGCTGTCGGGACCAAAGCGCTCAAGGATGTCCTTGTAGATTGCAATCGCCCCGCTTCCCGATACGGGCCGCAAAACTGCAAGCGGCACAACCTCGGGCGGAAGTCCAATCACTTTTGAAAACGGCCCTGCCAAAGCAGTTACGTAATCAAGCGCGCCCGACGCCTTGAACATTCCAACGCACGTCATGAGCGCGACCAGCGCCGGAAGCACCGCCACGCTCGTTTTAAACCCCTCCCTGGCGCCCTCCAGAAAAACGGTGAAGATATCGATTTTATTCCATATGCCGTAAAGGATGATCCCGCACATCACGGCGGGGATAATCATATTGTCAAGCGTCAATGGCGGGACCCCCTCCCCGTTTTTGCGAGCAGCTTCGCCACAACGACCCCCGCCGCAAGCGACGCGATGGAGGAAACCCATACCGCAGGCATGATGTCGAGCGGGCGCGGGCTTCCGGCGGCTTGCCGCAGAATCGCCGTCGTCGTCGGGATCAACTGAAGCGACGCTGTGTTAATCACAACAAACATCGCCATATTGTTTGTGGCGACGCCGGGGTTCGGGTTTGTTTTTTCCATCTCGCGCATAGCGGCAATCCCAAGCGGCGTAGCCGCGTTGCCAAGGCCTAACAGATTTGCCGACATGTTAAGCGTGATGGCTTTTGCGGCGGCGCTTTTATAGTGCATCCCCTCGAACAGAACACCGATCAGCGGGGAAAACATGCGGCTTATCTTTTCCGTAAGCTTTGCTTTGTCCGCGATTTTCATAAGTCCGCTCCAAAGGCACATGGAGCCCATCAGCGTAATCATCAGCCCCACAGCTTCGCCGCAGGACGAAAGCGCCGCGTTTGACACAGCGTCCATGCGCCCGCTTATCATCCCGAAAAAGACGGCTGAAATCACAAGCCCCGAAAAAATCCATTTCATCACGATTACTCACCAATACACTATATGCCGCGCTTGTACCCGTAATACTAGTATTCCTGCAAAGGATTTTACTTTTTCGCCGCAAGGATATATAATATAGTCGAGACTGTTTAAATGGAGGCGGTATTTTGATGGTTACGACCGTTACGCTAAACCCATGTATTGATTTGACGTTATATTTAAACGGGCTTGCCGCCGGGGGCCTGAACATGGTGGAAAGCTCACGCTCCGACGCGTGCGGCAAGGGTGTGAACGTGGCCGTCGTTTTAAGGGCGCTCGAGGTGTCCACTATGTGCACGGGAATCAGCTTCGACGGCAACGGCAACTTGCTCGACGCGTTTCTGGAGGAGCAGTGCATCTCCCGCGATTTCGCCATTGCGCGCGGGAATATCCGCACCAATATGAAGCTGATGGATACCGTAAAAAACGAGATGACCGAAATAAACAGCCACGGCGACGAGGTTGACGCACGTGTTATCGCGCAATATCTGGAAAAGCTTAAAATCCACGCGAAAAAAAGCTCTATCATGACGTTTTCGGGGCGTATCCCGAACGGCGGAAAGGTATCCTTTGCCGATATTTACGAAAGATCCCTTGAAGCCGTAAAGGATTTCCCGCTCATCACGATTGTTGACGCCGAAAAGGAACCGCTGCGTCAGGCGATATCCGCAAAGCCTTGCATGATAAAGCCGAACACATACGAGCTTGAGCAAACTTTCGGGTGCAAAATCCACTCGAAAGGTGATATTGTGGAGGCTTGCCGCGACATCATCAAGAAAGGCGTGAAGGTCGTCTGCTGCTCAATGGGAGGTGACGGAGCGCTCATCGCCGATGAAAAGGAATCGTGGTTCGCACCGCCCATGGACATTGTGCCCAGGGGCTTTCAGGGCGCCGGGGATTCCGTAGTCGCGGGCATGTGCAGGGCAATCCGGGATAAGCGCGAGCTAAAAGACCTGCTGCGCTACGGCGTGGCCGCGGCTGCCGGGTCGCTTTTGCGCGAGGGCACGCTGCTTTGCCGCGGCCCTGATTTCGAGCGGCTTTTGCCGCTTGTCAGGATCGAGGCCGTTACATGAAGAAAAATCATAAAACATCAGCTTATATTTTCATTGCGGCAGGTTGCTTTTCGCTGGTCGCCGGTATCCTGCTCGCGTTGGCGGTGGGCGGCGTGTCGGTGCCTGTATTTATCATTTTGTCTATCCTTTTAAACTCAATCGGCGTGACGCTGTTAAAGATGCCGAAAGATGACCGTTGAGCGGTGCGGAACACAGGCTCTAAATCTTTTCAGGGAGAATCATATGCATTATCAAACAAGATGCCGGGCTTTAATAAGCCTTGACAACCTGGCGCACAACGTAGCGGAAATAAAGAAGCTCATGCGTCCCGGCTGCCTTTTCATGGGCGTTGTGAAAGCCGACGCATACGGGCACGGCGATTTGCAGGTCGCAAAGGAGCTTGAGCGTCTCGGGGCCGATATGCTCGGCGTAAGCTGCTTTGACGAAGCGGTGTATCTTCGCGAAAACGGTATCGGCGCGCCGATTCTCGTGCTTGGCCCCACGCCGCCGGAATATGCCGCTGACTTAATCCGTTACGGTTTAAAGCAAACCGTCCATTCAGCCGGATACGCAAGAGCTTTGTCAGCAGCGTGCGTGAATCTGGACGAAAAAATACCCGTTCACATCAAAGTGGACACGGGCATGTCGAGAATCGGATTCCATTTTGGCGGCGGGGAGGAAATCCTTGAGTCGGCGTCCTGCGAAAGCTTTGACACCGAGGGGATTTTTACGCATTTTGCATGCGCCGATGAATCCGATGAAAGCGCCGAGGTTTACACAAGGATGCAATTCAACCGGTTTTGCGGCCTGCTGCGGTCGCTTGGCGCCGCCGGCTTGACGTTTAGGATAAAGCATTGCTGCAACTCCGGCGGGGCTGTCCGGTATCCCGAAATGCACATGGACATGGTAAGGATAGGGATTGCGGTATACGGCCTTCATCCCGGCGCGGACTGCGCGGGCTTAATCGATTTGCGCCCCGTGATGGAGCTTTATTCAAATGTCGCAGCCGTAAAGGAAATCGAAGCGGGAGTGCCGGTAAGCTACGGAAGAACATTCACGGCGGAAAAAAAGATAACCGTCGCCACCGTTTCCACCGGATATGCCGACGGGTATCCCAGAGCGCTTTCAAACGCCGGCAGAATGCTGGTTCGCGGCCAGTACGCCCCGGTTATCGGGCGTGTCTGTATGGATTATCTCATGCTCGACGTCACGCATATTAGCGGGGTGTCATCCGGTGATTTAGTAACGGTCGTGGGCAAAGACGGAGAAAATGCCGTTACGCTTGATGAAATCGCGGAAAACTCCGGCACCATAAACTACGAACGCGCCTGCCTCGTGGGCAAGCGCGTGCCGCGCGTTTACATGCGCGAGGGCCGGGAAGTAAGCGTAAGAGATTATTTGAACCGGATTTGACCTGATGGGCTTGATTTGTTTTTTCTGTTGCTTATAGGAAAGACTATCACCGGTTCGGATCATAGCTGCCGACCGGCCTTATAGGCTGAATGCCGCGCGATAATCATCGTATTTTTGCTTTACGTAATTATGCACCTGATCTTTGCTGTGAAGATCTAAGGAAAAATACATAAAAGACAATAAAAAAAGCGTGTTTTTCAGTTGTCCTAGAGGGTTAATCTCCGCCAATCTGGCAAGCGAGAACATAAGGTTGTCGGGTACAGAATTAATGTCACTCACTGTGTCTGGATAAGAGAATTTTTCTTTTACTTTAGGGAATATTTCGCTTCGAAACGTTCTGTCTGATGCGTCTCTTGCTATTTGATATGAGATGAGGACGTCTAACCCGACAAGGTACGCTAGTTCCCCTACAAGGCGATTACGCCAAGCAGCATCAGAATCGAGGTTTTCAAAATAAACAGGTTGATTGCGAAGAATAAGCGCCGAGGCAACCGCGGCGCGTTTATGAGGGTCAAGGTTAACGTCGTATCCGTCCATGCGCTTACGCATGGACTCTAAATAATCGCCGGTTTTGCTGAGCATATTATCCCGGCGCTTTCCACTGACTCCAATGTTGTAACCTGCTTCTTGAAATTCACGAAAGCGGTTAGAAAACCTAACAGATAAGAGTTTGTTCATATCTTGAACGTCTTTTTCGTATGGCGTCATTTTAAGGATTTACCTTTCGTAGCAAGTATTTTCTTCTATATACTTCAGAGCCTCTTCATATTGTTCGTCTGTAAAACAAAATACCTCGTCGGGAGACGGGCCCCAATTTGCCGGGGAAAGAACCACATTCTCAGGCAGGGTGTCGCCTTTTTTATAGTTATTCACTATATGGGGCGGCGGCAAAATCCTTCCTATAATATCCCCAATCGAGACTTCAGATAAGCTTTCCACTACCGTTGCAGGTTTGTCTTTAAACGTCGTTTCCACTTTGTCATCCTCCAAAATAAAATATTGACCTTTGTCCAATGCCAATCACCCTTTGCAGCCTTATTATAAAACATATTCACGGTTGCGCCGGGAAATGCCTGGATTTTTAAATAAAACCCAAAGGATTGCTATTGATTAAATTGTTAACTTTAACGTTGCCTTGTTGACTGTAACATACCGCCCGGGCGCTTGTCAATAAGTTTTTGCGAACAAATGGTTATCGATTGGCCAGATTGGCAGATCTCTATATAATCATTGTGATTTATTGACGAATATTGTTTAATTTGCACAACTATCTTTCGACCTCTCGAATAAATCCCGCATGCATAATTATAGAACATATTTTCGTTTTTGTCAAGCCGCGAAGCAAAGACCGCCGCCTGACCCGCCTTAAAACAAATCATAATTTCCTTTTGCGAAATCATTCTCGTCTAAGATAACGGTGCTTTCAGACAGCCGCCGTTCAATATATTCGGGCAGGATGCGCGTTAAATCATCAGCTAAGGCAGGCTTTCCGGTATATCTGCCCTGGACGATTATCTTTGTATGAATGCTTTGCAGGGCAGACGCCTGATCCACTTTATCAACGCCTTCAAACATGGCCTGCGCGCCGATTGCTCCCGCCCTGTCAACGATTTTGCGGCATTTGTCAAGGTTTTCAGGCGATGAATCGATGCCGTGCACGAAGCTTCTGTGCAGTTTTATAAAGTCAACGGGAAGCCCTGACAAAAATTCAAGGTGCGTGTATCCGATATCCATATTGAAAACACAGACCTTGACGCCAAGCTCCTTGATTTTTTTAATCTGCTTTGAACATGTATACCAGTCAAGCCGCACGATTGACGCGTCTATTTTTACGATAAGGCTTGTCGGCTCAACCTGGAATTCCATCAGGCACTTGCCGATAAAATCGTCGATGTCGGCTCGAAACAAATCCGTTACCGGAAGCTCGACCAGAACAGGGATTGCTTCGCGTCCCGCTTTTCGCCAGCGGCTTGCGGCGCGGCACGCCTGATAAACTATTTTTTCGTTGTTCGTTGGGATTCTGCCGGTTTCCTGTGATATGGAGCCTGACCCCTCGCCGCTAAGCTCGTAGTTCCACCGGGCAAACGTATCGCAGCCTACAATTTTTTGCGACATTAAATCAAGCTGCGTCTCATAACACACCGTAAAATCGTCGGCATACTGGCAGTCGGAGTAGTTTTCCATCAGCGTGTCGCCGAAAAACCCGCTGGAACACATGGATTCATCATATGTCTCAAACCGCTCCGCCTTTGTGACCTTAGCGCAGTGCCTTGCCACGTTCGCCCGTGAAATCAGCACGTTTATATCATAGCTTGTATCGTTGTCGGTGGTCGCAAACCCGAGGCTGATGCGCATTCCGGCCTTGATTGCGATATCGCTTCTTATTTTGTCGCACATCCGCCTTAGCTGCTCGTAGTATTCATTGAAAAGATTTAAATCCATAAGCGGGAACAAAACGACAAAATGGTCGCATGAAACCCTCGTAATCATCGCGTTTTCAGGGAATATCCGCCGGGATTGTATGGCTGTTTGCGTCAATACGTAGTCGCTGGTCGCCGCACCCTTTAGGCTGTTTAAAAAGCGGAACCTGTCATAATCAAAATAAGCGGCGCAGTAAATATGCCCTTCTTGTTTTGCTTCTTCGAGCACTTTTCTGCAATCGACAAAGAACGCGCGCCCTTTTTTTAAATCCGTAAGCTTATCCGTTGCCGCAAACTCTTCGCCGCCGCCGCCGCTTTGCAGGCTTTTCTTTTCCTCTTTTTTCTCAGTGTCCTTGCTTTCCTCTTTTTTCTTTTCTTCTTTTTCCTTTTCCTTTTCACCATCGTTAAAATAGTCAATCAGGTTGATGAGATCAGGCTCTTTTTCCTGTTGCCCGGGATTCTCCTCCCCGCCGTCCGCGCCAAAATGCAAGTCGGGGAGCGAATCGCTTTCCGGCCTTATAATTGTAACTTCCTTTTCGATTTTAAAGTAGCGGGTAAACAGCACAATCAGCACGATTACAAAAGCCAATCCAAAAAGGATTATTATCAGCGCAACCATGATGTCACCTCCACTTTAAAAACGTTAGCATGCATTTATCATAACAGATAAAACATGTAAATTCAAGGTGAAATAAAAATCGGGCCCGGTCATGTGGATACAGGTTCTAAAGGTTATGGTTGCCAGTGCTGCATGCGTGAGGATTACACAACCATGTGCGCACATTTTCCATGCGTCAGCACTTCTATCAGGTTCTCCACCGACATGTCCGACATGTTTTTTACAGCATCCAGCGTATGCGACGCGGTATGCGGTGTGAGCACTGTGTTCTCAAGCTCGAATAATGGAGAGGCTTTTGGCGGCTCCTGCGCGTAGGCGTCAAGACCAAGGCCGCCCAAATGCCCGGATTTGAGCAGCTCATACGCCGCGTTCTCGTCGATAAGCCCGCCGCGCGCGGTATTGACGATGATTGCGCGTGGTTTCATTTTGCGCATAACATCGCCGCTGATTAGATTTTCCGTTTCATCAGTAAGCGGCAGATGAAGACTCAAGACATCGGCCTCCTGAATGATTTCATCGAATGTGGCGGCCCGGATGTTGTTTTGTTTTGCATACTGCGTATCTAAATACGGATCGTATGCCATGACGTCCATCTCAAACCCGCGCGCGCGCCGGGCGACGGCTTTCCCGATTGCGCCCAACCCCAGTATGCCGAGCGTTTTTCCGTATATCCCGGTGCCGGTAGCCCGCACCCATTCCCCGCCGCGCGTTTTCTTATCGAGCATCGGTATTTTGCGCGCTGTGCCGAGAATCAAAGCGAACGCCAAATCCGCGACGGCATTTGTGTTCGCGCCGGGGGTGTTGCACACCTTTATCCCGTGTTCTTTTGCGGCGGCAAGGTCAACGCGGTCAACGCCCACGCCGTACCGGGACACCACCTTCAGTTGTTTGCACTGTGACAAAACCTTGCCGGTGACAAAATCAAGACCCGCGATATATCCGTCGCAGTCACGCAGCAGGGGCGTCAGCTCGTCTTCCGTAAGCGGCTTGCCTTTCGGGTTGAACACGATTTCATCGGCAAACCCCTCAAGGCGCAGAAGCGCGCCGGTCTTGTTTTCCGGCTTAAAAGAAGTGGCGGTAACTAGAATTTTCATCGAAAAACTCCCTTTAAATGTAAGTATGTATTATCATTATATAATATTATCTTTAAATCATCAAGAGTATATTTACTTTTTATTCAAACGTGATATACTATATAAATAGAATGAAATATGATAACGGGGTGAAGTGCGCATGAAATATGTATTGGCTCATGATTTGGGGACAAGTGGCAATAAAGCCGCGTTATATGGCACAGACGGCGTGCTTGTCGAAAGTATGGTTTGCGATTATCCTACCTATTACCCGCACAGCGGCTGGGTAGAGCAAGACGCCGACGACTGGTGGAAAGCGGTTTGCGATTCTACAATACAGTTGCTTGAAAAATCCGGGACAGCCGCATCGGATGTGCTGTGCGTCAGCTTCAGCGCACAGATGATGGGCTGCCTGCTCGTCGATAAAAGCGGCGACCCGCTTCGCCGTATGATGATTTGGGCTGACACAAGAAGCTCGAAGCAGGAAAAATACATGCTGTCTCAGGTCGGTATTGAAAACGGCTACAAGATAACCGGACACAGAATCAGCGCGTCTTACTCGGCGGCAAAATTGCTGTGGGTGCGCGACAACGAGCCGGAGCTTTATAAAAAAGCTGAAAAAATGCTGCACGCGAAGGAATACATTATCTTAAAGCTGACAGGAGAAACCGTGACGGAGTATTCCGACGCCTCCGGTACGAACCTGCTTGATTTAAGCAAAAAAGACTGGTCGGAAGAGCTGCTGAAAGCGTTCGGCATTAAGCGCAGCCTGTTGCCGGACTTGTATCCCTCGACGCATATCGCGGGCAAGGTAACCTCCGGGGCCGCCCGTCTTTGCGGACTTTTGGAGGGCACGCCCGTCGTTATCGGCGGCGGCGACGGCTCATGCGCCTGTGTGGGCGCGGGCGTCGTCAAGGCCGGAAAGGTTTACAACGTCATCGGCTCGTCCTCATGGATTTCCACCGCCGCTGAAAAACCATACTTCGACCCTGAAATGCGCACATTCAACTGGTTCCACCTCGATGATGGCTTATACACGCCTTGCGGTACCATGCAGGCCGCCGGGTACTCCTACGCGTGGTTCCGCGACACGCTTTGCGCAGAGGAGCGCTATGCAGGTAAAATCGTCGGCGTCAGCGCGTATAAGCTGCTTGACAAAATGGTTGCAAATACGCCCCCCGGCGCGAACGGCGTATTGTTCCTGCCATATCTGCTGGGAGAACGCTCACCCTTGTGGGACCACAATGCGCGGGGCGCGTTTGTGGGCTTGGGCGTTTCATCCGGCAAAGCGGAGATGGCAAGGGCCGTTTTGGAGGGCGTGGGCTTTAACCTGAAAATCATTATGGATATTTTGGAGAATTATGATAAAATCAACGACGTCGTGATGATTGGCGGCGGCACAAAGGGCGACACATGGCTTCAGATACTGGCCGATATCTGGCGGAAGCCACTGCTGATTCCGCGATATCTTGAGGAGGCTACCTCAATGGGCGCCGCTATCTGCGGCGGCGTGGGAGTCGGCGTGTTCGACAGCTTTGCCGTTGCCGGGGAACTCAACAAGCCTGTAAGGGTTATTCAGCCGGACATGGAAGCCTCTGCTGTTTATGAGCGTTATTACAAGATATTCCAAGACGCGTATGTGAGGCTAAAGCCGATTTATGAAGAACTTTCCGGTATTTAGAACCCGTCTTCAATACTCAAAGCACCACCTCAGCGGCGATTTTTCCGTTATTGAAGATAGGGCTCTTAAAATATAATCGTTGAAAGGTATGGCCATATGGAAGACTACATTCACGAAATAAAACTGGATAAAACAATCCCTATACCGCTTTATTACCAGCTGAAAAAAAGCGTGCTCGCGCTGCTTGAAGAATCAAAGCTGAAAGAGGGCGACATGCTCCCGCCGGAAAGCGAGCTTTGCGTGATTCTCAACGTGAGCAGGCCAACGATTCGCCAGGCCTTCAACGAGCTGATGTCGGAGGGTTATCTAAGCCGCTATAAAGGCCGCGGGACATTCGTTTCAAAGCCTAAGGTTGAGGCACGCTTTTTGCGGGCGCTCGAAACCTTTAACAGCGAGATGCGTTCAAAAAACATGACGCCGCATACGGAAGTGCTGGCGCTTAAAAAAATCGCGGGAGCCGGCGAAGCCAGCGAAAGGCTGAACCTGCCGATTCATACGCCGCTCATTTATCTAAGCCGTCTGCGCTCCGCTGACGATAACCCGCTTGTATATGTCGAGACATATATCCCATACGAAAAATATTCACGACTGATAGACGTTGATTTTAACGAAAATTCACTTTATGATTCGCTGGAATCCATTTACAAGGTTTACATCACCCGTGTGCGGCGCGAAATTGAGGCGGTCAACGCCCGCAAGAGCGAGGCCGAGCTTCTCCAAATTTCCACGGGCAAGGCGGTAAGCCTTGTGAAAACCGTCGCTTTCGCGGACGGCGTGCCTGATCCGGTTGAATTTTCAGTTGCGCGGTACAAAGGCGACATCAACAAGTTTACCGTAGATATTTACAGGTAAATCAAAACCACCAGTTAAACTGGTGGTATGCACCAGCCCTAAAAGGGCATATTACAGGCAAGCCTCTCAAGAGGCATTGAAATTCCGTCAATCGCATTACCAGCCCCACAACCCGTAAACGGGTGAATCATCATAGCGTTCGCTTTATGACGGCAACAAATGAGTGTCAGTTTCTCCGCTTCGCTCCGAAGAAACGAAAAGCTATAAGCATTTTGATTCTCACCAGCATAGCTGGTGGATTATTAAGCTAAAGCTATCATAACGAATCCCCTGCGGCACCGGCGCAGGGGATTTTAGACTGCATACAAAGCTATCAATAATCGTATCCGTAATTCCCCGCAGGCGAATTCATTTCGCCGAAGGGCACCTTAACCCGCGCCGGCAGCGCGGAACCGGGGGAGTATTGAGGGGGTACCCAATACCCCCTCAAAAGAGTGTTGACTTTGTCAACACTCCCGAATCCCCTGCGCCGGTGCCGCAGGGGATTTTTTGTTATTCGTATTTGACGATACACTTTAGCGCAATTTCGCGGTTTTCAAGCCGTTCAAACGCATTGACGGCATCCGCAAAATCCACATAATCCGAAATGTAATCCTTGAGGCTTATCGCCCCCGAGCGCAGCCACGCGAGAACCTGGGCATAAGCCTCGCCCTCCTCGGCCTTTGACGGCATTTGCTGGAAATTCAAAACCCAGTTATAAGGCGCGCCGCTCCAGTCAAGCTGCATGGAGCATTGCGGTGAAATGCCGTAACAGCAGATTTTGCCCCTGTCCCGGATGAGCTTCAGGCTTTGGTTAATCAGCTCGAGATGTCCGACGGCATCAAGGGTGAAGTCAACGCCGTCAGGGCAGATTTCACGCACACGGGCCACAACGTCGGTTTTCTTGCTGTTGTACGCATATGCCGCTCCGTTCGCGGCGGCGGCCTCCAGCTTTGAGTCGTCGATATCGAACGCAATAACCGGATGTACGCCGAGCAGGCTCATAAAACGGATAAACGTCAACCCGACAGGGCCGCAGCCGTAAACCGCTACGCTGCTGTTCCCGGTGATTCCGAATGTTTTAATCGAGCTTAACACCTCGCGCAAGGTAATAATCATCGCCGCGTCAACGGGGTCGATGTCCGGCGGGACGATATTTTGCGCGAGCGCGCATTCCGGAAAAAGCTCGCTGCCGGCGGCAAAACCCGCTTCTGCCATCGCTTTCGCGTCATTCACGACGCCGTATTCCGAATACGCGCCCCAACCGCAGGCGAACCTCCCGGAGTCATCGCCGGCAAACGGGAGCAGCACCACATCTCCAACCTGATAGCCTGTTACCTTCGCGCCAATCTCAACTACGCGCCCGACGCCCTCGTGCCCGAGCATTAAAGGATAATCGCGTCCGTACTCAAAGCCTTTAAACTTCCCGTGAACCAGCTTCGCGTCCGTGCCGTTGCACAAACCGCAGCTGACGGTTTTGACAAGCGCCTGATACTCGTTGTATTTCGGTATCGGGGCTTCGTCGATGGAAAGCTTGCCGTTATGATCAACCACTAATGTTTTCAATATGCTTCCTCCCTACACATTTCGCGCAATCTCGCTTAACATGTCTAAGCATTCGCCCCCGATCGGAATATGGAACACCTCGGAGATAACCTGCGTCCACCCGTGGATAAAGTAAATCCAGCCGTCCTCCACGTGCAGTCGCCGCCCTTTCTTCTGGGCGTTGGCCTGATCCATGAAGATCAAATCCCCGCGGTAGTTTATTTCCCACACCAGACTGTTTTCGGGATACCGCACATCGCCGGTAGTAGGCGAGCCGGGCGCATCCTTGCCAAGCCCCGTCGCATTTACAATCAGGGAATACGGCGGAAGCTTCGCGATTACCGCGTCGTTGCCGGTCGGGAACGGGTTGTGTATGTATTCGATCGGGAAACGCCCCGCCACGCTTTCAAGGTGTTCTTTTGCCGATTCCAGCCGCGGCACGCTTCGGTTGCAGATGATGATTTTTTTCGGAACATTATCACCGTGGCGCTCTTGCCCGAAATACAGCGTCATCGCAAGGGAGCTTCCGCCCGCGCCGAGCAGCGCGACCTCCCCGCCATGGTTTTTCCAGAAATTCTCCGGCACAAACGCTTCCAGCGAAAGCCCGCTTGAAATAGGGTCTTTCGCGTGGGCGCAGAATGCCCCGTCCTTTTTGGAAAGGGACGACACCTCGCTCAACGCCTCCGCGTACGGGTCGATGTAATCGAACATATCCCTGCAAGCGTTGAAGAGGTCAATTTTATGTGTTGTAACAAGGGCGCCCATCGAAAGCGGGTCGTTTTTTATAAAATCGACAACCTTGCGGTAATCCTCCACCGGCGCATGTAACTTCAAGTCTATGCCTTTGATGCCGGTGTTTTTCAGATTCAACGCCTCCGCCCATTTGGGAAACACCTTCATAATGGAAGATTTACCTGTTGTAACGCCAATGAAATACAGTGTCGGCTGTGTTGCTTTTTCAAAATTAAACATTAAATTCTCCTTTTGCGTATATGCTACATATCAAGATACGCGAGCGTAGCGGGCATCTCGTGGCCGGTATTAATCTTATCGGGGCCGGTCACAAGGTCAAAACAGGACGCCACAATCTTGCCGTCATATATAATCGGCTCGCCCGGCTGCTCAAGGCCGCCGCCAAAGCCGGATTTATCGGGCGACTGCGCGAGGCGCTCGACCTTTTTTCCGTCCGGCGAAACGCGCGCGATGGAGTTCGCCGAAAAATCAGCGATGTAAAGATTGCCCGCATCGTCAAAAATCATACCGTCGCATGTCTGGCATTGCGCTTGATCCTGCGACCAAAGCTTGTTTTCCACAACAGAGCCGTCATCACTGAGCACAATCCTGAAAACAGAGCCGTCGCCGAAGTTGCCCACGTAAAGGTTGCCGTCCTTGTCAAAGGCGATGCCGTCTGCGCCGTACTGGCATTCGGGGTTTTCCGTAATGAACGTGCACAGCAGGTTTTTATCCTCAAGCGTGTTTTTGACGTCAATGTTTTCGTCATCCTCGTGGAACCTGTAGACGCCGCTCACAAGCTTGCCGCCGGGGTCTTTTACGTTGACCATCAGGCTTTGGGTTACATAAATATAACCGTCCTTGTAGCGCACGCCGTTGGGGTGCTCCATGTTGTCCGCCATCGTCACCCATTTCACAATCTTGTCGCCGTCCATTGTTACTTTGAGCATCCTGCCTTTAAAAACAAGATCTTCATCGCCTGACCACCCCTGGTTGTCGCAGAGGTAGACGTCGTATATCTCATCCTTTTTATGGATGACCGCAATACCCATGTTGCGGGCGACCTTTGTGACGGGGTGCACCGGCACGTCAAACCATTTGGTGACCTTGCGCTCATCTTTTGAAATACGGACGACGCAGCCGCTGCTTGTTTTCGGCTCCGCGAAATTCGGGCATGACAGGACAAGACTTCCATCCTTGTCAATATCCATACTGTCGGGCGTGCAGATATACTCCGGCAGGTGCAGGAAAAGTTTTGGTTGCCGCATAATATTCTTCCTCTCTATCATTATTGAGCAAATGTAATAACGTCATGTCATTATACGTATAAGTATATTCTATCCATTTATCGGGCAATGTCAATACATTTTAGCAAATTATCTGACAGAATAACCGCCGTCAACAATAATATCGCTGCCTGTCGTGTAGCCGGAAGCGGAGCTCGCAAGGTATAAAATGGCGGGCATAAGCTCTTCCGGCTCGCCCATGCGACCTTGCGGTATCAGCGGCATCCATGCGTCGCGCAGCTCCTGCGGCGTATCGGCGGACATAGGCGTATTGATATAGCCGGGGCTGATCGTGTTCACCCGTATACCATATTTTGCCCACTCCACCGCCAATGAGCGCGTCATGTGGATAACCCCCGCCTTTGAGGCATTGTAAGACGCTTGCCATTGCGGCACGTTGACCGTGGAGCCGGACATGGACGCCATGTTGATGATTGAGCCCTTTATTCCCTTGCCGAGCATCATTTTCGCGGCGGCGCGCGCCACGATATATTCGCCCGTCAGGTTTATTTCAATGATCTCGCGCCATTCGTCAATGGTTGCGTCAAAAGTATCCTTGTGCAGGCAAACCCCCGCATTGTTGAACACCACGTCAAGGGAGCCGCAGCGCTCTAAAAGCTCGTCAAGGCCCTTGTTCACCTGCCCCTCGTCGGTGACGTCAACGATCAGGCTGTACGCTTGCCCGCCCCCGGCTTCGATAAGCTTTACGGTTTCATCCGCACCTGTCCTTGAAAAAATCACAATTTTGGCTCCGGCCCTTGCAAGCCCCAAGGCAACGACCTGCCCGATACCGCGCCCGGCCCCTGTAACAAGCGCTGTTTTCCCTTTTAAGCTGAACATCTCGTCAAGATACATCAAAAACACTCCATTCATTAGATTAGGGGCTGTTGACACGAGAACGATCTGGCGCCTTTTCGGCACATTTCGCGCCTTTTTTGCTCGTCGTCCTTACCGGGCGAAAGCCCGCCTGCGTCCTCCTCACTAAAAACGCATCGAAATCTACTATAAAATTCGCCAAACAACCTCATGTCAACAGCCCCTAATGATATGTTGTAACAACATTTTATCATTATAAAGTATTGTTGTCAACAATGGAAAGCTATTGACACAAAAGAATAAAAAGAATATAATAAAAAATAATAATGATACTATGTCATTACATATAGGAGCAAGGAGTGCGATGTCCATGAAAAAACTGGGCGTATGTGTGATTGGTTCGGGTCGCGCCGGAATGATTCATGCTGTAAATTTTGCAAAAAACATACCGGGCGCGTATCTTGCGGCGATGGTTGATCCGGTCGCCGAAGTAGCGCAAAGCGCATGTAAGGAGCTTCAAATTGACACGTATTACACAGATTACAGGCAGGCGCTTGAAGACAAGGGCATCGACGCAGTGGTAATTGTCACACCCACAAAATTCCACATGGATATTGCCGTATCGGCGGCAAACGCCGGCAAGCATATCCTCTGTGAAAAGCCGATGGCGATGACGGAGGAAGAATGTCAGCGGATGATTCACGCAGCCGGGGAAAACAAGGTCGCGCTGCAAATCGGCTTCATGCGCCGTTTTGACAGTGGTTTTATGCGCGCGAAGGAAATCGTTGAGCGCGGCGATATCGGCGACGTGGTCATGGTGCGATCCAATACGCGCGGGCCCAGCGTGCCGCAGCCGTGGATGTATGACTTAAAAGCTTCTAACGGGCCGCTTGCAGAAGTCGGCAGCCATGACATCGACACGCTGCGGTGGTTCACCGGCAGTGAGTTTAAGACCGTCTACGCCGTTGGCGGCAATTACCGCAGCCCCGACGCCAAAGAGAATTATCCTGATTTTTACGATAATGTTGCGCTTGTCGCGAAATTTGAGAACGGGATGCAGGGGATGATTGACGGCGCTCAGGGCGTCGGCTACGCCTATGACGCCCGGGTCGAGGTGCTTGGCACAAAGGGCTGTGTGTTTATCGGCAGACTGGGCGATGACGCGGTGGTCGCCTGTACGGCGGATTCGAAGCAGGCTGTTTACCCGCTGATGGCGAGCTGGACGCAATTGTTCAAGCAGGCATATCAAAACGAGGACGCCGCATTTATCGAGAGCATCCAAAACGCAACGCCTCCAAAGGTTACCGGATATGACGGGCTGATGGCTGTCAAGGTGGTAAACGCAGGCAATGCCTCAATCATAGAAAAGCGCATTGTGACGCTGTAATAATAGATTAAGGAGCATGGTTTCATATGGAAATGCTGGCGGCAAGGTTATACGGAAAAAATGATTTAAGGCTTGAGAAGATTCCCGTCCCCGAAATCAGGGAGGGCGAAATCCTGCTTAGAGTCAAGGCGGCGGCTGTATGTGGCACCGACCTGCGTATGCTGCAAAACGGTGCGGCAGGCGTTGACGAAAACCATCCGCTTGTTCTGTGCCATGAATTTGCGGGAGTGATAGAAAAGACCGGCGGCGGCGTTGATTGCTGTGAGGCGGGGCAGCGGGTGTGTATTGCGCCGAACATCGGCTGCGGCATCTGCAACTGGTGCGTATCGGGCAACGGTCACCACTGCAAGAAGCTCACAGCCCCCGGGGTGCATATGGATGGCGGTTTCGCTGAATTTGTGCGGATTCCCGCAGCGGCTGTGCGGCTCGGCAACGTGACGCCCCTCGCGGACAACGTCAGCTTTGAGGCGGGTGCGGCAAACGAGGCGTTTGCCTGTGTGTACAACGCGTTTGAGCGTTATCGCGTGGAACCCGGCGATACGGTTGTCATTATCGGAGCCGGAGCAATCGGCGTCATGCACGCAAAGCTTGCGAAAATGGCGGGAGCCGCTAAAATCATACTCAACGACCTGTCGCAGGAACGGCTCGACGAATGCGCGAAAGCCGAACCCGGCGTTATCACGGTGAGAGACAATCTTTTAGAACGGGTGCTCGAAGAAACCTCCGGGGCCGGCGCGAATGTCGTGGTTACCGCGTGCAGCGCGGCGGCGGCGCAGCAAGCCGCGTTTTCGCTTGCGGCGCTCGATGGCAGGGTCAACTTTTTCGGCGGTTTGCCAAAGGGCAGGGAAATGGTGGAGCTTGACACAAATATCATCCACTACAAGCAGCTTTCCGTAACGGGGACGACGCGCTCGTCGCTTTCCCAATACCGTCAGCCGCTTCGCTTTATTGAGCGCGGGATTGTTGATATCGACCCGCTCGTCACGCATAAGTTCCCGCTGCGGGAAATTCAAAAAGCATTCGGTAACGCGGCGTCAGCCGTAGGGCTAAAGCAGGTAGTGACTTTTTAAGAAGCTGTGAGGTGGTTTCATGCAATATTTGATTGGCGTTGACCTCGGAACACAGGGGACAAAGGCAACCCTTTGCGATGAAAACGGCACGGTTGTGCAAGAGGCATTCGAGGCGTCACGGCTGATACACCCCGAGCCGGGCGCTGTGGAGCAAGACCCGGAGGAGATGTTAAGCTCCATCTTAAACACCATAAAGCAGGTGGCTGAAGCATCGGGAATACCGCCCGGCGACGTCGCCGGAATCGGCATTGACGGGCAGATGGCGGGCACCATGGGCATTGACATTGACGGTATGGCGGCCACGCCTTACGATAGCTGGCTTGATACCCGCTGCGGAAAATACCGCAGGCTGTTCCTCGGCGACGGCCCGGATGTTGCGGAGGATACTGTCATCGGAATCACCGGTGCGCCCGTCACCTACGCCCACGGCCCCAAGGTGCTGTGGTGGAAATACGAGCACCCGGATACATACAAAAAAATCCACAAGTTTCTTCCGGCAGCCGCCTACTGCGTCATGCGCATGTGCGGGCTTCGCGGCGAGGATGGCTTTATCGATCACACCTACCTGCATTTCACCGGCTTTGCCGACACCGGGCGCGCCACATGGTCAAGGGAGCTGTTAACCGCGCTGGACGTTGACGCTTCAAAGATGCCGCGCATTGTAAAACCGTATGACAAGATGGGCGCCCTCACGGATGAAATGGCAAAGCGCTGCGGCCTGCTCGCAGGCACGCCGGTTGTCGCGGGCTGCGGCGATACGGCGGCTTCAAGCTTCGGCGCCGGTATTGTACGCCCCGGGCTGCTGTTTGACGTTGCCGGAACCGCGTCGGTTTTCGCCTGCGCCACCGACGTTTATAGCCCTGACCGCGAAAACAAAACCGTCATGTTCCCGAGGTCGGTCGTGGACGGCCTTTACACGCCGATGGCATATATCAACGGCGGCGGCATGTGCCTGAAATGGTTCCGCGACGATGTGCTCGGCAAATCCAAAAGCTACGGCGAGCTTGACGCGATGGCGGCGGACATCCCGCCCGGCAGCGGGGATTTGTTTTTCCTGCCGCATTTCTCAGGCCGCGTCTGCCCCAACGACGCTCTTGTGCGCGGCAGCTATGTCAATTTAAGCTGGCAGCACAAAACGGCGCACATGTACCGGGCAATTTTAGAGGGAATCGCCTATGAATATCGCATTTATGCTGATATAATCAGGAGGCTGGCGCCCGGCACCAACCTTGAGAAAATCATCACCGTTGGCGGCGGCGCGAAAAGCGAAGTATTCAGCCAAATAAAAGCCGATGTGCTCGGCGTACCGGTCTGCGGGATTAACCGCCCCGACACGGCGGCAATCGCGTGCTGCGTCATCGCAGGCTACGGTGTGGGGCTATACGACAGCCTGACCGATCCTGTCGAGCGCCTTGTAAGGCTGCAAAGCCCCGTTTTGCCGGATACCGGTTTGTTCACCTTTTACGGAAAACGCGCAGACATCTACGCGGAGATTTTCCCATCGCTTCATGACGTATACGAAAAACTTCTTGCGCTTTAGGGCTGATATAAAAAGGCCGGACCCTCCCGTTTTTCATAGCGGGAGGGTCCGGTATATATAGTCGTTCTATCTGAAAATCATCCAGCCTTTGCGGTATTTTTTGCGTCAGGCTGTGTAATCGCTTCACATCCCCCTTGCCGGGCGACAGCCCGCCTGCGTCGGAGGCCTTGCCCGTCATAAAAAATCCTCGCAAATTCCTGGACGCTTTTCAAGTAGAACAACTATAATGGCCTGTATCTTGCGGAAAGCCTCTTTTCCGTGAGCCATCCCAGCGATTTTTCAAGCATGATGCCGTACCGCGTGTCGGAGCCATAGCTGTAGGTGGTCTTTATCGCAAGCTCTAAAAAGCTGGAGGCCGCGTCAATCGCGATTGGCAGGCTCCCGCCGGTCAGAAGCGAGCCTGTTGCGACGGCGGCGAAAATATCGCCTGTGCCGGGGTATGCGGCGGGCACATATTCGCAGTCAACGCGCCAGTAAGCGCCGCGCTCCCTGTCGTAGCCGATGTTTGCAAACGCGCCGTCAGAGAGCCTTACGCTTGTCACGGCGACGAAGCGCGGCCCTTTTTCGCCAAGCCTTGCCAAAATACTTCTGGCTTCGGTGACGGAAAGCGGCGCGTGGTCGTAATCCTTGTTTAAAAGCATGCACACTTCCGTTACATTAGGCGTGATGACGTCCGCCTTTGCGACAAGCTCGACCATCCTTTCGCGAATCTCCTTTGTACATGTGCGGTACGGCTTGCCGTGGTCGCCCATAACCGGGTCCACGACAAAGAACGCGTCGGGGTATGCCGCGAAAAACGCAAGGCACCGGTCAATCTGGCTGACGCTGCTTAAAAAACCGCTGTAAACGCAGTCGAACGCAAATCCTATGCTTTTGTAATGGTTGAGCGCCGACTGCATGTAGCTTGTCAGATCCATGAGGGCTACGTCGCCAAAGCCGCCCGTATGCGTGGACAGCACAGCCGTCGGGACAGGGCACGCCTGAACGCCCATCGCCGAAAGAACCGGCAGGATGACGGAAAGCGAGCACCGGCCCACGCCGGAAATATCATGGATTGCAGCGACGCTGGGCTGATTTTTGTTCATACCGTTGTTCCTTCTTTATTATTACAAAAAAAACCAGGATTAATTATATAAACTGCGGACAAAATATTTGCACAGATATTTATAAGGGAGGTAACACTCAATGACAAGAAGAACAAACGCCGCATTAACAACCGCCTGCATCGGCATGGCTGTGGGTGCGGCGGCATATATGGCGTCAAGCGGCAAGGCCGGCAAAACAAGGACAAAAAAGCTTAAAAAATCAACAGGCAAGGCGCTTCGGCATGTCGGGGAGTTTATCGACAACGTCTCTTACATGGTGAGGTAGCCTTTTCCAGAATGACCGCCTGCGGCGAAAACCGCAGGCGTTTTTGCGTTTATGCCCATATACCGTGTTCGATTAAATATTTCTTTGCGCCTTTTAAAAGCTGTTTATCATTATAATACGTCAGAAATTCATGTGCCGACGTCAAATCAACCCATTTTATTTCGCTTACTTCCTCCACCTGTATGTTGGTGGCTTTATTCTCCGAGAATCCTAAAAAGTAAACGACGTCTTTTCGGACGCCGGGCTTTGGCGAATAGGAGACCTTTTCCCTGAAATTCTCAAGGATTGCAATTTTTATGCCGGTTTCTTCAAAAACTTCGCGCCAAGCGGTCTCGCGCTCCGTTTCGTTGTCCTCGACATGCCCTTTCGGAAACGACCAGTGTCCGCCAAGGCGATGCTTTAAAATAAGCAGCTCCGTCTTATCGCCGTCCTTGTAAAATACAAGCGCGCCGCATGACTTTTCTTTTGTCATCGCCACATCTCCTTTTGAGAGCTTTATGCCAACAGGCCTTAAGAACCTGTATTCAATACAGGCTCTAATATGTTATCATATCATTTTTTCGCTGACAACTCAAGCATTTCTGCGTTATTTCTTATTGTATGGAATAAATACTGCTGCCCGAGCCCCGCGACGTCTTTAATCCCCAACGGTATTCCGTTTGGATAAAAACGCTCCATCACCCGGTTGATCCAAACGTCGCGCGGAACGCACTGAGCGCGGCCAAAGCCGTAAAGCAAAGCACATGCCGACACCTTCGGCCCGACGCCGCTTATTGCCTGTAAATGTTCGCTTGCGTCTTCAAGAGGCATGCCGCTGATTCCTTCAAGCGAAACCTCGCCCGAAGCGACTTTTCTCGCGGCGTCAAGCACATACTTTGCCCGAAACCCGCTTTTTACCGGAGCCAAATCCGCTTGTGTCATTTTCGCAAGCGTTTCAGGCTTGGGAAACGCAAAACCCCCGTCTATTTTTTCGCCGAAGCTTTCGCAAAGCCGCAAAACGAGCCCGCGTATACGCTTGATATTATTGTTCTGGCTTAGAATAAACGAGCAAAGGGCTTCCCACGGCTCCTGGTTTAAAACGCGCATTCCCGGCGTGTAAGAGATAGCGCGGCGCATCACCGCGTCTTTTGACAAGACTTCTTTTACCTTGCCGTAGTCGCGCCCGAAATCAAAGTACCGGTACCACACCTTGTCAAATTCGTCTTGGGAAGCGCCATAAAAAATAAGGGCCGTGCCGTTTTGCTCCACCGTTCTTGCGTATTTCGACACAATCCCGCGCCAGACGCCGTCTTTAAGCTTCTCCCACCTGAAGCACTGCCCCGAGTCAAGTATATCGTCAAGGCAGAAATTACAGACGCCTGTTACGATTATATTATCTCCCGATTGTTCAATTTTTATATAATCCATCATTTTTACCCGCTCAATTTTTTCGTAAAGGCAAATTAACTATTTGTTATTTTTTTGCCTTATGCATTGAATATGAATAATATATTTTTTTAAAATTTTTCTTCTGCACGCCGGAAAGAGCGTTTTCCACACTTTCAACTGAGTTTTCAACAATTTTACCCTGTTTTTGAGTTTACAACTCGTATAATATACAAATACGGGCTGAATATCTGCTAACGCTTCCTATTTAAAAAGTTTTTCCGGTTTTTAAAAAATACAAAATATATATTTGAAAATGCCTGTCAACTACTACAGCTTGTTATTGTATATTTATCCGTCAGGAATTTCCCATATTTTTCTATACCAATCCGCAATAAAAACCGAAACATATGCGCCATGCGAACATTTGCTTTTAACAAAGAATCATATAAGACCGGAATATCACAATTCATATTTGCCTATAATTTAGGCGATAAAAAACATGGGGGAAGTTAAAATGGTAAAGGGAGTCAACAAAAACGTAATTGAAATCTGCGACACCGGCAACGATTACTTTGAGCGCGCTATATTATTTGTGCGTCCGAACAGCGCCGCCAATCACGACAGCGACGCGCTTCGCCTGCAAGCGGACCAGTTTTTGACAGAGCTTAAAGTCAGATCGTGGTG
>Ga0099364_10003382_pt1 | contig 21867 bp, 6 predicted proteins | sample TergutTh196P3_FD_73070 | JGI IMG/M metagenome (GOLD analysis project Ga0099364, IMG submission 73070) | Microcerotermes parvus P3 segment gut microbial communities from Pointe-Noire, Republic of the Congo - Th196 P3 | ecosystem: Host-associated > Arthropoda: Insects > Digestive system > Gut ... | reverse complement strand
GTTTGGATTTTTGCCGCCCCGTTCAGACGCCCAAGGCTTACGTCTTGGGGAGGGGTTCCAGCACAATTTTTAATACTCCCTAAAAGACCATTTTTTTGACTTCGATTCCCGGCAGGGCGGTCAATTTTTTGGTCATTTCGTCGGCCTTTTCTTCGCCGATGAACTCAATAAGAATAAGGCCGTTCGGTGCGCAGACATCATCGGAAACATCGTGCAGCCCCAGTCGGGTGCGGATGCAACAACCATATTCGCTGAACACCTTCTGTACTTCGCCGGAATTTTTCGCAAAACTCGTAATGTTGACGCCCAGGATGATTCGTTTCATTGTGTGTGTAAGTAAAGTGTAAATTGTAAAGCGGAGGAGAAGGGGAAACTCACCCCCTTGGTGCATTTGAGGCATTCTACCACCGTACTATTAAAAATCAACCACTTCCCACTCTGCCAGGAAATTCAGCCGTACGTCTGCCTTGAACCGCCAACAAACATCCTTTTTAATCGGTCAGTTTGTCGATTTTCTTGACCTTTCCGTTACAACGGCCGGTAACGGCAAAACGAAACTGTCGTTCATGTTATCGAAAGAATGGCACTTTCTACTTGGGCATTACGCTTGTCAAATCGTTCAATACCTTCGACAATGCGTCCGCTTCGTCCTCTGACTCCTCGTCGTCCAACAAGGAGTCGCCAAACAGTGTAAAACGATACTCTGGTGACGTGAGGACAAATGGCATAATGGATTTCAGCCACGAGTTTGCCCACTGATGAACCACTGCATTGTCACAATGCGGCAGGAAAATGTCGTAGCCTGCAAGAAGCCGCTCGGAAGAGTACCGAGGAAATGTTACCTTGTTGGAGTGCGACGTCAACGAGTAATTTCCGTCAATCGTCCACATCCAAAAATCATACGCGGGGTCCCCTAACTTGTCTAAGGAGTCCAACCTTGTGCGAAGACCATTGATATTCAAATCAAGGCGTCCCGGAAGAATGAGTCCGACACGTCCATCAACGATGTCCAGAACGCCGCCGATGCCGTCAGAGAAAATCATCGCATCGCTTGAATAAAGTTGCGCAAAGGTCATCGTACCGGGTGTCGTGATATTACCAATCACTGTCGTATCAGCAATCCCGTTATTTACTCCGACGTGCGAAAGGGTCATATCTCCGCTGCCGCTCAATGAATCTGCGGCAAAATTATTGACCTCAAAGAATCCGTCGGCAAGAGCAAGGGAATCAATTTGAGTTTGACCACCGAGTCCTCTATTAACAACGTTGATGTTTTCAACCTGGCCGTCGATGATCCGCAACATACCGCCGATGCCGTCGGTGAATATTGTAACATCAGTGGAATAAAGTTTCTCTATCGTTGCGGAACCGGGAGTGCTGATATTGCCGATCACGGTCGAATCGGCTATTCCGCCGTCTACGCCGACGTGAGAAAAGACAATATCCTTGCTGCCGCTTAACAGACCGATTGCAAGATCGGTGGCTTCTGCATAGAGATCAATGCTTCCTTTCCTGGCAATGACCTCGTTAAGCTGTTGCAGTTCCGAGTAGAGGAAAGCCACAATATCGTTATCTGCCGTCAAGGAGACGGTTGCATTTTCGGCATGGAAAATCACCACCGACAGGTTTCCGGCGGCGTCAATATCGACAACGCTTCCGCCTGCCAACAGGTCGGTAATGTTGAGTGAAGTCGTTCCATAGATGTAAATATCGCCAGCCGCATCCAAGGTGACGGAACCATCGTGTAACTGATTGATCCGCAGAGAATGTTCATCGTTTCCAATAGAACCACCCACTGCAACAAGAACGATGTTCAGTCCGCCGACCTTTGCCATATTGATAAGTTCCGGCAACCTATTTTCCGGCAACACACTTTCGGCGAAAGCATCGACAAACGACCAAGCAGTCAGATGAACGTCGCCCCTCGATCCGACCTCACGGAGATAGGCGGCGGACGCATTTCCGCTACCATCAACGAAGGAGAGATAGACTCCATCCGTTCCGCGTGCCGTGATCCAGCCATTGTCGGCATCGCCACCGGTCAGGTTGATGATGAACGGCGACTGCTGGGTTCCGAGCGTTCCCCAAGCGGCTTCGAGAATGGCATTACTCGCCCAAATAGCAACGTTGTTATTGTTGAGTGCCGTAATGGAACCGCTGCTGGTTTTGAGCCGCAGTTCTTGGTTCCCGGTACTGCCGGATACGATGCCGGGACCATTTTCGTTGTCGATAGTAATATCTCCCGACGAACCGGCATTGATCCAACCGGTCCCCGATTGCAACCTCAAGTTTTCCGCAGCATCGATGTTAATATCGTCGAAACGATAGATTGTCATTGAACTGCCATCGTCTGAGAATCTAACGTCGTCCCATTCCGCATCGGCAAGCAGACGGCGTATTTCTGCGAATTTTATCGGATCATCCAAGTCGCTTTTGGAGAACGTGTAGGGATCGCTGTCGTTGTTGCCGATTGCTCCGGCAACAGTCAATGTGACGTTACGTCCGGCGATATTCGGGGCTTCGAGCATACTCATTGTGCTGTTGCGCGTTCCGGCATCGCTGAAAAAGATACTGCCGACGAGCGTTTTTTCGGAATCGATAAACGTCCAAGCACCGTCTGCGATCCAATGTGTTGCTTTTTCTTCGTCGGACAAGGCTAACCACCGTGTTGCCACTTCTTCGTCAGACAGGTTTGTCCACAGCAGTTCTTCCTTTTTGTCATTGGTTAGGTCTTGCCACAGATTGGCTTTATCAGTATCGGACAGGCTTCCCCATTGGTCTGTTCTTGCTTGCTGAGTATTGGTGGACAGGCTGTCCCAGATTCCTTGAGCATTGTCGGACAGTGGGTTGGGCGTTTCGACATAGTTTGCATCGAAAATACTGCCGTTCACGAGCAAATCGACGTTGCCGCCGGTGCTGACGATGGCGTCGGCGTACAAATTGCCGGCGAACGATGCGGTGACGTTTCCGATGGCTTGGATGTTTGTGTTGTTTCCGACCGATAGATTCATTCTACTGGAGTCTTGGTGCCTGACATCTCCTCCTGCGGTCAGAGTGAGGTTGTTGGTTGCAATGATAGCGATTTCTGTACTTTTTTGCAAAATATCGCCGTCGGAGCGCAGGGTGACGTTGTTGCCGCTTACACTATCGACGAGCATACTGCCTCTGGTAGCGTAGATATTGGCATCTCCGCTTCTTGCGGTTACGGAGAGACCAATGCCTTCGCCGGGCAAGGCTTCGAGTATTAACGCGTTGTGTTGGGTGCCCGTACCGTAGATGTGGTTCGCGGCTAACGATACGTGTTGTGCGTTGATTATTGCATCTGCCCCGTTACCAATAATGTTTTCGATGGCAGATATCTCTGCCGTATTTGCAGACCGCACGAGATCGTTAATTGTTACGGATTTTGCGCCGGTAATAGTAACGCCAGTAAGGGCGGCATTTTGATTGCCGGTAAAGGATATACCAATCGCTTGCGAAGCACTCATGTATGTCTCAAACTTATCGGTGAACGTTTGGTCGACCGTGAGATTCCATGTGTATTCCCTATTTCCAAATCCCAAAAACGTGTGGTCTTTTGTTGTCGGTGTCACATCTCCTGGTTTTGGGCTAAAGAATTTATCAATTTCACGTGTAAATACTTGTAATAACAAGTTCCCAGCACTTGTGTTAAATTGAGATGTATCATCAATCCCATTCATATTAATATCAATTTTATCAACAAGAAAAATTCCCTGTGGTAAAGATGCAACTGTTCCAGTGCCATTTCTGTCCGTGATGGCCTCCCCCGGACCCGGCACCCACAATTTCCACCAGTCGGCTTCAAATCCTATGATCATTGCTACCGATTTGTTTACTTTATAATCAACTTTCAAATTATAGGTACTCCCGCTAACCATTTTTAACCATCGGTCTTCTTTCGGGGCGTATGCAGTATTCGTTCCAGAAATAAGTTGTTTCTCTCCAAGTGTTTCGTAGCCCGTTTGTATGTAGTAAGTGTCCACCCCATTTTCATACGCTCTTGTGTAGAGGGTGGTCTTCGATAAGCCGTCGTCGTTTTTGTATGAAGCGTCCACGATACGAATTTTCCCTTCGGAATCCAAGCCGGCATCAATGCGGTTGAGAACAAGGTCGTAATTGGGATTGCCTGTGATATTGATAGTTCCATAGCCGTCGGAGACCTCAATTCTTCCATTTCCCGTACTGATAATTTGCCCGTGAAGCGTAATATCACCGCCATTTGCCTGAATGTTTTCAATTTCGATATGTGTGTTGCCGTATGAGTCCTTGACGGCATAGACTTTGGGTTGTCCGAATATTTCCCGAGTATTGTCACTCATTATCAAAGCGTTCAGAATAGTCACTTGTTCCGCAGTCAGATTGCCACCTGTATAGGTTTGGTCTTTGGCATCTAACGCGTTTTTTTGCGAAACCGTGAGTGTACTGCCGGGATTCATTGCGGTCGTGTAGTATATTCCGGCATAGACTGCGGCAGAAATATCAGATTTGCCGTCATTAACAATGCTATCAATGGCTTGTTGCATCGCATTTGATAAAGCAACGTCCGAAGGGTTAAGATTGATATCGTAATCCAATGCACCGCTCTTAATTGTTCCGTTAATGTTTAACATTTCAGCAGAAATGAATACCGACCGACCGCCGTAGATCAGTCCACCGGTGTCAATCGTTCCTTGAGGCACGGTGTAAACATCGGTTATATGACGTGGTATGCTGGTAGCCATCGTTGCTGAGATATCGCCGACTGTGTGTATATTAGAGACAAGATAGTCCTGTGCCGCCTTCGTTAATGCGTCATTATATGCCGCTAAGGATCCTACAGTTGAGGCACTGCCGGAGTATACAGCAATATTATCATCTAAAATTGTCTGCATGTTCGGCAAAGCGCGGAGTGCCGACAAGTCAAGCGTTACTTTACCACTTGCATCAGGTTTATTGGCCTCAAGCCAGGATTTCGAAGTAACACATGCCTGCAAGTTATCTATGGTAATTTTATACTCCTCAAACTTTTGCTGTAATATTTTACTGCTATTACTGTCATTTGAAGCATAGTCAAACATGTTTTTTGCTCCGTCATACGAAGCCTTCTTTCCATTGAATTCAGCAACGGCTGTTTCGTATGCAGTCGTTGCATTGACATAAGCAGTAGTATTTCCGCTCAAATTAGAAATTTCCTGTACCAATGAGGCATAATTATTAAAAATCGTTGTTTTGTTTTCTAAATCCATCTGCAACGAATTATCCGCAATTTTGATTTTGGCAATCTCAAATTCGTCTTTTTGTGCTTGTGTAATGTTTCCTGCATTTGTTCCTACTGTTTTTGCCGTTAGGTCGGACACATTTTTTCCTTCTTTCAATGAACCATCCGCATTATAAACGCTATCATAGTTTGACGCGTAATTTTTGATCGCATAAGTTGCGTTATTGAATGCCGTCGATGCATTATTTCTGTTGGTTTCTGCGTTTTCTTTTTTCGTATTTGCCAACCCTGCGATTACAGTCAAATACGTTCCGTTTTCACGTGCTATAGTTAAGGATTGCGACACGTCTTGCCCGGCAATAGTTGACCATAACGAATTGTCATCCGTTGCATTTTCCGTTAATGTGAGTATTTCACCTGTCGTTTTATTGGAAACAGTTGCCAATGCGAACACATAGCCTGATTGTGCAGACTCATAAGATTTCTTTGCTCCATCCAAAGCATCGTATGTAATTTTAATATCACCGATAGCAGTAAGGTCGTTCAATGATTTCCCGTTCTTAAATGTTCCGTCTGCGTTAAAAACCGTGTCCCAATTACTAACATATTCCTTTAACGCATTAGCGGCCTTCTGCAAATTTTCTTCTGCTTTATCTTTGGAGATTCCGCCGAATAACATTTGTCGATTCATCCATTCAAGAACTTTATCGAATGCTTCCGTTCCAACGGCAAGCGGATTACCGGCAGTGCTGTATTGTTGTCCCGAATTATCTAAATAGAACGAACCTTTGGTCCGCATTGAAATATCCCTTGCGCTGACATTTGCTCCGACAACCCAGATGCTGCCACCGCTTTCAATATCAATGGCCCCCCCCGGATTGACGAGTTGTGCACCATACAAAAATAAATCTCCCTCTCCGTTCACGATTCGCATAAGCGGCGTAATTCCCGTGTTTCCGGCAGTTTCGAGCGTGTCATTCCCAAGTTTGTAGTCGCTCTTGTTTGTGCTGTCCACGATAGTGCCATTGACAAACAAACGCCCACCCAATCGATATGGAATTTGAATGTCCAATCCTTGCATTTCTAATGAATTGACAGAACTGTTAGTAATGGTTAGTCTTGGGGCATCATGGGCAATAAAAGTATTATCGCCAGCACTTGTAACCAAACCATTGAGAATAATGTCTCCTGCCGAAACATCAATTTTCCCTGTTAATTGAAAAAGGGTTAGATCCTTGTAATTACTCCAGTCAGTTAAGTTTCCTGTTGAGTCGATTACATAATGTTTTAATTGATCTTGTAGATAGGCAATTCTTAATTTGTATGCTTCATCGTAGCCGGGAAGATTATCTTTTTCTTTTTCTGCCTCTTCTAATTCTTCCATCAATGCATTAATCATCTCTGTGAATTTAACATAAGCGTTGATCTTTGTTGGCTCTGCGCTAATGTCTTCGTCTGTTATCCAATTGCTAGACGTGATTTTACCACTTTCGTCAATAATGATAAACGTGTCATAATGACTGCCCGCTTCAAAACGATTTTCGCCTTTGAAGTTGATATCCGCACCAGTAATCTTGATGTCTCTCCTTCCGCCTTTGAGTGTAAAATCGACATCCGCACCGAAAAATCCGGCGATCTCCTCCGCTACCTTTCTATACGTGTCGATTCCTTCGGAATAGCCGACGACCGTGTTCGCTCCTCTACCGGCTTCGGCTAAAATGTCGCCGACACTACTTATGGTCGCACCGGTAAAATTGATGATGTCACTTTTATTCAGCGTTGCCGTTGCGTCCGGAGCGGAAAACAACGGAAGTGCCGTGAAAAGATTGAGAAAAGCCGTTGCATTCAGATTGTTGTTTCCTCTGCCGGCAATAAATTGCACAGCATCTCCCGTGCCCCATGCGTCAATGGTAGTGCCGCTTAAATTGATAGAGTTTTTCACATCCGCTTTCAATTCGGAACTCGCATCCGGAAGGGCAAATCCGGCATGAACCTCAAGAAAGGCATTAGCAAATGCCTTCTCAAAGATTGCGTCGCTTGTCAAAGCAATTCTGCCGGTACGGAACGTCGATGCGCCAAGCGTAATGTCCGTAAGAAGGTTCAAATTCGATCCGGCGTTGTTGTAACCGTAAGCCGCCAATCCCGCCATCCGAAGTGCCGATTGGTTGTCAAGATTCTTTACCGTTGCCAATGCGTTTATGTTAATCCTTTCATTTCGGTCCGGTCGGTATCCTTCTTCAGTCCCGATTTTAGTACCATTACCAATGGTTACCAAGGTACTTCGATTGATATTGATTGTGCTTCCCACTCCGGATCCGGCATAGACTCCACCGCCCGCACCGAGAATGTCATTTTCAAGTGTGTGATATGTATCTTTGGCAGTGATGTCAATTGTACCACCGGCAATATTACTGCTACTAAAAATCTTTGCGTTTTCTGCTGCACTGACTTGTGTTATGCCGTGGAAGTGCATTTCTCCCACCGCTCCACTCACCCCTATCGCACCAAACGCACCTGATCTCGCCTTCACAGATGCCTTTCTGACATCCATACCGGCATTCAGAGAAATGTCGCTACTTCGCAGTGTCGCATTGCTGCCGATATAAGTTGTGGTATTTCCCGTAACATTCATCACTCCAACGGCGGCCCCCGCTCCGAAAAGACCGGCACCACCCGCGACGATGTGTTGGGATAGATTTCTTTGTTCTACATTGGCATTGAAGTTAATGGCCCCCGCATTGAGCGTTCCGTTGTTGTAAGCAAGATTGACCGAATCGTTCAGTGAAAGCGTTCCCACTGCCGCTCCGGCACCGGCAAACACACCGCCGCCGAGGCCCCAACCTTCCTGTTTCACAGTGTTGTCCACATTTGCCGTCAACGCGGCAGCCCCGGTAATAGTCCAATCCCCACCGAGGCTTACTCCGGCAGTAGTTCTATTCGAGGTGGAACTGTCTTCAATCGTTGCGTTGTTCCACGATTCGCCGATGGCTGCATATTCGTCCTCTCGGACACCTTGGTCAACAAAATCCAAGTCGGCATCCCCTCTATTAATGCTGCCAGCGTTAATGACGTTAACCGTCCCGGCCAATCCAACGAGACCGCCCGAACCGGCAATCGAAATACGGTCGATGTTCCTAATTACAGATGCGTCAACAACGAGCGAAGAACCGGTGATGTTTGCCGTTCCCGTTACGGAAGCACGGTTGAGAAGGTTGAGGACGCTGACTCCCGCAGAGACACCGGCTCCGATTCCAATGGCAACGCTCGTTCCACCGACGACGCTATGAGTTGCGAATGTATCCTTGGCGGCTATCGTTATCGCACCGCCTTGCAAGGCATTATTATTGCCGACGAACCTCACTTCCGTCGCACTTTTGACGGTATCGACGGCAACCGCACCGGCACCGCTCACGGAAACCACGCCTCCCGATAGTGCTACGGATTGAACAACTTCTCGTAACCTGCTTGTTCCTTCGGCCTGGATGTTCAATGCCCCCCTTGATGTTAGTGTTGAATCGGCAATTTCAACGAGTGTTTTTTGTTCCAGAACATTCACCGACACGTTACTTCCAGCAGCAACCCCTACCTTCCCGACAGCGGCAGCGGCTCCGACATTGACTAAAAACAGATCCGTTAGATTATCGGCACGAACCGTTATGGCATCGCCTGCTATAAGAGTGGCACCGAAAATTTTTGTTTCCACGTTCGATTCAGCGAATGTGCCTAAAAAGTTCAAAGAAGCGGCAACGCCCACTGCACCGCCTCCCACAGCCACACCGACAACGAATGAATCGCTCTTGTCTCTATTAATACTTCTGACAAAAATGTCATCCTTTGCCTTAATTTTTCCACCGGTAATGCTGGCCGATGTCGAAGAATCCAGAACGTGAACATCGGCAACTGCGGCGACTCCTACACCGGCACCGCCGATACCCACGGCAGCCGCAACGACCAGCGAGAACAAATCGGACTCGCTGTGTGCAATGATTGAAGCATCCTGGCGATCATCGGCATTGCCCTGATATTTTGTGTTCACATAAGAATCGGTCAAGGCGATATTTGTTTCACCGACAATTACTGTAACCGGTACGGCGACCGCTGCCGAGAACACTCCGCCGGCGGCAACCGCGATCAGGATGTTATCCAAAGCGTTACGTGTTTTGGCATCAATGACAACTCCGGATATGTCATCGCCATAAGATGAAAGACCGGATATTTTGTAATCCTTTGCCAGACGGGACACGGCATCGCCTTTGGCAAGGGCGTCGATGAAAGAATTATTAACGATAATGTTGGACTCACCGCCGATATTATTGACCGTAACACCGACGGCGACGGAAGCACCGGAAACGGCGAATGCCAACGACGTCGATAACGCAAACACCTTGTTGTCCATGTTGGAATGAATCAACGCAATTCTATCAGCCGAAATTATTGCGTCCGACAAATTAACTTGAGCGGTTCCTTGGACGTTATTGACCATTACGCCAATACCGATACCGGCGGACCCGCCGCCGCCGAGCGCGACGTTAATTGCCGTGAGGTTATTGTCGGTTTCGGCATCAATAACGACGGAGCCAACCGTTGACGTAACATTTGAGTTCGTCAACGCCACTTCGGTACTTCCCGCCATTAAATTGATACCGAGCACCACGCTCACTCCGGCAGTTCCGCCGACGCCGACTGAAGTACCGACACTCACGGCGTTGGTATCGGTTTTTGCCTGCAACACAACATCACTACCACCGGTGATGCGGCTTTTGTTGGCGAAATCAATGGCATTGACGGCTTTCAGATTATTTATCATAACACCGACTCCGACACCGACTGTTTTGCCGCCGCCGCCGCCGACTGTTACGCCAACGAGCAAATTATTGATGTCCGAATTTGCCGTAACAAAACCATCCGTCGCTGTAATGATCGCCTTGTTGCCGAAAATACCAACTTCTCCGCCGAGGACGTTGTATGCCCCCGCAACGCCGACACCGGCTTTCCCGCCGAATCCCGCTCCGATGGCAACGCCGACGATTTGACCGTCCGATGTTGCGTCAATGTCAACGCTACCTTTTGCCTTAATCGTACTGTTATCAATGGAGACAACCGTCCGATTTTTCGTATCAAGCAAAATTTCGCCCCTTGTTTTTCCGAGGACGTCTGCGATCAGTTGGCTGTTGCCATTGAAAGCGTCAGACAACTCCTCTGTATCGTAGTCTTCTCCTTCAATTTTTTCATTACTGTTAATTCCGTTGATACCTCCGATGGCGTTGATGGCAACGGACGCACCGACACCGGCGGTCTTGGCAGCCCCGACCGAGAGAAGAGCGCTGATAATATCGGAATCGTTGAGAGCGTTCAAAACGACATCACCGGACGTCGATTGGATTAAAGACGAGTTCTTAATATCAACGGCAACACTGTGTTGGATTTGATTCCAAGAGAATCCCGCTCCGACACCGGCTTCGTCGCCCACACCGATAGCAAGACCAACGTTGATGATACCGCCATCGTTAAGTGCGTTGACGCTCACATTTTGAGCCGCTTTCAGTGTTGCTTTGTCGAAAACGACTTCGGTTCTTCCGCCGACGAGGTTCACGCCGACATTTCCGCCGACTCCAACGGCGGCCCCTTTTTTGTTACTTGCTTTGGTTGATACTCCGTCTTCGCCCACGGCGGCACCGACGCCGGCACCGACGGCGATCACACCGGCCAAGGTTTTGGCATCGACATTAGCCGTTGCATCACTCGTGATGACGGATGAGTTGGTGATGTTAACATAGGTTTCTTCGGCTAATAAATTGACACCGACATTCGCGCCGATTCCGACACCGGCTCTCTTTTCAACTTCATATAAACCTACGCTATTCGGTTTTTGGGCGGCATCATACCAAACACGATCAAATGAATGACCGTCGTCGCCATCATAATTATTAGCAAGCCAATACATATTGGTAGTACCAGCATCAACGGTTCTCTTAAAAGCGTAGAGCGTTATTCCATTCTCGACTTTTGTTTCTGTCTCATAAATACCCTGTTGTCTCGGTTGATATTGGAATAATTCTTCTGCGGTGAACCATCGGGGGGTCTTTCTTGAATAGCGGTTGCCATTCCAATAATTATCAACCGTGGAGAACCCTCCTCTTTTATACGCGTAGAGCGGCTTTCCTATTCCGACGGAAAGTGCCGCGGTAATAATGCGAGTGGAGCTCTCATGCTTGTCGAGATCGGGGTTTATATTAGCCGTCCGTAATTCCTCCAGTTCTTCGTAGGTTGTATCTTTCGTTCCAAATTCTTTTTCCGTCGGCGTTTCGTAAAACCAAACAGCAACGTCAGAATCATAAGCACCGCCGTCCCAATATTTGCCGGTCGTTTTATTCTTGTAAGCGTAGACGGTTTCGGAATCAATCTCTTCTCCGCCAGAAAGATACGAACTGTCGGTTCCTTCCTGTTCCTGAATGAGCGCGAGCAGATCCGCGTATGTACTGTCGGCCCCCTTGTAGGCTCTTGTCGTTGCAGCGATGACGATGTTGCCGCTTAAAGTAATGTCCGAATCCGCGATAAACACCGCCGTAAAGCCATCGGAGATGGTAACACCGATTGTTCCGCTGATTCCCACTCCGCCGTAACTGAATCCGAGTGCCACAGACACGATGAGTGATTCGTTGATTGCTTCGTTCGTGAAGTCTTTGGCATTGAGAATCGTGGTGTTCTTTAGTTCCGTCCAGGTGTTGTACGTTAATTCGTTGACGGCAAAGGAGAACCCGACGGCGGTGTTGGTGCCGATGGCAATCCCGCCGCCCCACGAATGGATCAGAGCGGAATTGATTGCCGCGATAAGAACATCGTCCGTCAGATCAATCGTTGAACCGCTAATCACAGCAGAGGTGTTGCTCTTGGAAATAGTAACAGCAACGGTGCCGCCGAACGCTGATCCCTGACCTACTGCACCCTCTTCTGGTTCCATGATAACACCGGCACCAATGGCGATGGCGTAGATTTGCGACGCGTTTTTTGCGATGTTTGTCAAGTTTTTAGCATAAATATTGGAACCGGAAATGAGAGTTGAAACATTGTTATCCAATTGGTTAATGCCGACAGAAAACCCTGCGGCGAATCCTTTTTCCGCGTCCATTTTGCCATTCATCTTGGCGATGCCTACTCCGCCGCCGACGGAAACGATGCGGGAAGAATTTGTTGCACCAATCATTACATCGCCCTTCGATGATGTTCCAGTATTGTTTGCATCAAGATAAGCGTTTCGGATAATCGCCGAGACGTTGTCGTTCATTTCGTTCCATGAAAAACTACCTGCTCCACTGCTTCCTTCTGATACACGGTCATTTTCTGCGTCAGCGGAAAGTCCGGATTCTCCAACCGTCGCGGCCCAGATTTGCCCCAATCGTGTTGCACTAACGTCAAGCGAATTAAACGTGACGGCATTGGCTTCCATGTTGGTTTGTGGTTCCAGATACGCCGTCGTTTCTCCGTTAATAATGTTGACGGAGATTGCACCGGCAAGTCCGGTGCGAGGATGTTCCTGGGGGTCTACAGGATTACCGACAGAATTCCTGTTCACTTGATCATAGACGACGGCGGCATCGAAGGCACCGGAAATTGCGATGTCAACGATGGAATTCTTCGCTTCAAGCGTGATGTCCTTCGCGGATATTTTTACGTTTCCACTGATTCCCGCCGTGCTTTTCTCTGTGATTATGTTCAATGCCAACGCACCGGCTAATCCCATGTTTACATCGTACGGCAACCATTGGCCTGCCGTGCCCGCTTCATGATCGCGTGATCTCGTCTGCTTTTGTTCTCCTGCGACACCGGCAACTGCCGCAGTGATATTCCATCCGCCGAGAATTGCCGACACATCGACATTACCGGCAATTTCATTATTGCTCGTGGTTCCCGCGACCGTTTCTTTCACTCCCATAATCGTTGCCAATTCGCCGTTTTTGTCGAGCAGATTGCCCCAGACGGCGTGTGCTTGTCTGTCGAGAACCGTAACAATGGTCGAGAGTCCTATTCCCTGTGTTCCGCCCGTCAAACCGCCGACCGCTCCTATCCGATACGCATTGTCGGCTGCGTTTATTTTTACGGAATTTGCCGTAACCGTTACTGCATCGTCAATTTTAGCCAATGTGAAGGAATCGAAGTCGGTAAATCCCACCATCATGTTGAAGCCGTGAGCGATACCGGAATTGCCGTCCCCTCCTTTGCTACCGCCGACGGCAAGACCGACTTCGATCATTTTCGACTCCGCGTTGACTTCCACGTCGCCGACATCGAGAGTTCCGCCGTCAATTCGGGCAATCGTCGTGTTTTTATTTATCGTGATGAGTGCGGCGCCGCCGACGGCGTCTCTTCCCGATTCCGTTCCCCACAGATTGGAGACATCGCCGACGGCATTCGCCAACTCGATGAGGGTGCCAGCTTCCACCGTTAGTTTATCTGTTGTCTTTTTACCGGTGGTAATGGTCGCATTTCCGACTTGCGCAATGGCCGTATTATCAATGACTTGCACTGAAGCCATCACGCTCGCGGCCACATTAGCGGGTTTCGTGCGGTCGTGAACAGGATTGTTGTCATTATCAGTAGCCGCACGAGACAACGTGTTCGAGACATCATCATCTCCGCCTTTACCCAAACTGCGAATCTTTTCAACCGTGTCCATAAGAGCAGATTGAATGAATTCCGAGAAATCCATTTCGTCGGTATTTCCTTCGAAAATCGGCTTCAAGACTGCTTCAAGGGGACTATTGGGAATCTTGGTATTTGCAGTAACAGCAATAGAATCGACGGATTGCAGCACTGCTCCGTCGTGAACAATCGTTTTGGCAACGTTATTCATAACGATAACGGGAACGGATAGGGCAAATCCAATATCTCCTTTTCCTTCCGGATCAAGTTCCACACCTTCCTTGTATTGTCCGATTTCACTGTCGGTTTTCACTGTCAGTTGGTTTATTGTTTCCGAACCGATCGCGATACTGCCGCCGCTGATTAATTCGGCATTGGAACCGATATGAATTTCCGTACTGACAGTATCGACCAGTACACCGACTGCTGCCGCCGCGCCGATTCGTTCAAACGGGTCGTTTCCCTGCAATTCCGTTCCTGCCGCCTTGTTCTTTTGAGCAAGCGAAGACAGGGAACTCGAAACTTTGTCGCTGTCGAGCGTTTTTTCATTTTGTCCGGTCTGGTCGGATTGCGAGTCCTCCGTTAATGACGCTTTCGCAGAGATACTGTTTTTTTCCGTATCGGTTTTTGCCGAAATGTTTAGATTATTCCCGGCATCCAATTGGCCATTAACGGTAACATCGGTATCGGCATTCCCGACGAGAACGCCGACGACAAGTCCCGCATAGGACTTGGCATTTCCGCCGGAAACTGAAATCGAATGAGACCGCGTGGTCGCCGCATCGATGGAAATATCATTTCCGGCATTGATTTTTGCCCCCGTTGCAATGTCAACGATGTTTTTCGACCGGGCGACTCCCACCGACAAAGCGACATCAAAGTTCTCGAAAAGGCCGGAGTCGGCATTTTCTTCTTTTCCAGTAACGGCAATTTTCGTATTGGCTTGTGAATCAATCTTTACGTCATTGCCAGCAACAATGTCGGCTGCTTGTCCGAGGTAAATTTCCGAGTCCGCCTGAACGTAGGAAATACTCCACGCAATGCCCTTTCCGGAATTCTTTATTTCGGCACTGGCATCCGCAACGGCCTTGATAACAACGTCATTGGTTGCATCGATTTTCCCATCGATCTTTACGTAAGTCTTTGAGATGTCCGTTTTTATGTTGTCTTTGATTTTTTCCAGCAGTTTGTCCAAAAACTCATCGATTTTTTCGTTTCCTTGTTCAATGAGCGAACTTGCGATGTCATTGAAGACGCCGATTGCCGCATCGGCCAATTTGTTTCCCTGATTTTGCGGGAGTTTCTCAAAGTCCAATATCGCACTCTTTTTCGTGGAGAGATCAATCGTAACGTCCTTTCCCATAATGAGCGATTTCTCGTCCATAATAAATGTGGCCAAGACCGGCGAAAAGGGTATGTCCACGTCAAAGGGGCCAATATCCAAAGACCACTCGGCATCGCCTGTCAATGTAATCATTATGTCGCCGGCTTTATAATTACCTGTGGCATGCGCAAGAATGGAACTCGCCTTCATTTCCAGCGTTTGCGCTTCGATTTCGATTTTTCCGGAATCGCCCTTCGAGAGGCCGTCAAGGTGGTCGTTTCCTTCGATGTTTCGCGACGAAATCGTTACGTTTTCCAGTGTAATTTCCTTCCCCAACAACTTCAAATCCGCTCCGTGAGTGTACACGTCTTTTGCATCATACGACGACCAGTTGATCGTTTCGGGATCAATCAACACCATACCGCCCGCCGAGGAGCGCAGACCATTCCCGATGATGTTGACGGTATCCACCGCACTGAACTCAAGAAATCCGCCTTTGCCGTTTTGGGCACTGACATCCACAACGGCACCATTCTGCAAATTGGAATTTCTGTCCGCAAAAATTATGACTTCGCCGCCGTCGGAACCTTGACCGACACCGCGAGCCGAGATTTCCGCACCGGTATTAACATGAATGTCATTTCCTGCCCGAATGTCGATATTCCCCGCACTTTCCCCCTGAATACCATCCGCCGAAACCCGACCGGCGACGACCACATCGTTCGCCGCAACAATGCTGATTCCGCCATTAGGAGACCTTACCATTTGGTTGCCCGCTTGAATGGAATCCACATTGACAATGCTACCGAACTCTAATTGAACCTGCCGCCCGGCGCGCAGCGAGGCACCATCGTCCACATTGGCACTATTGGCCGTGATAGCGATGGTATCCACTGCATTGATTTTTCCATCGACGATGATAACGCCCGATTTACTCAGCGGAACATTTCCTTCAAAGAGCCGCTGGGTGTGAACGTCGCTAATCACACCGCCTTTGGAAATCAGGTCGTCCATAAACTGGGACGACGGAGTCATCAGATGGATCGTTCCGGCATTGATCGTACCGCCTTTGCCGACGACAATACCATGAGGATTCAGGAAATAATTATTCCCACCGATCTGCCCGTTACTCAAGAGCGTGTTCAGCGTTCCGTCGATAAAACTTCGCTCATTATGCACGAGGTTGACGAGATTCTTCGCTCCATCGGGAACGTGAAGATTCGCCGTCATCCCTCCAGAGACGTTGAACCGCTCGAAGGAATTGAATCCCGAATTGCCGCGAACGGTTTCCGTGCGGACATCCGTAATGGAACCGTTGACGTTCACCGACGTTTGCGTGCGTCCGTCGGGAACGATCGGGGCGTTCGTCTGCGCCGGAAGCATGGAGACCATCGGTCCGAACACCAGCGCAAAGTTTAACAGGTTAACGAGAATAACGCGAGAATGATATTTCGTCATTGTCGTGATTCAAAAAAGGGATTGGCGAACGTTATTTCCTAACACGAAATGTGTTGAGATTATTTTTTCAACATCTCCAACAAGTTGACGGCGTCGCGGCGTTTGGCAAAGGGTGCCGGAGTGCCGAGAGCGGCTTCGAGAAATTGGATCGCTTCCGCCGGACGTCCGGCTTTCATTGCCAGACGTGCCAGATAATACGCCGTTGCCGCATTGACCCGACCGGTTGCAGCCGCCTGTTTCAAGGCTTGCCCCGACGCTTCCAACTGATCGGCTTTGTACAACACCCAACCGAGAGTCGCCCAGTAATCGGATTCCTGTTGATTCCGACGAACATTTTCACGAGCATATTCCAAGGCTCGCTGGAGTTTCTGCGGATCGCCCTGTTCACACTGTGCCAGAGCCAGTCCGTTAGCCACCTGCTCGTCCGTTGGCGAGACGAGTATCAGTTCTTGGAACAGTTTTTCTGATTCCTTAAAATCGCCGAGGTACAAGGCAACGGTTGCCAACAGACGCTTGGCTGGTTGCCAATCGGGATTCTCCGTCAGTAGGTTTTCGGCCAATTTTCGGGCATCTTCCAGTTGGTCTTCGTTGATTCGTGATTGGATGGACAAGACGACGACTTCTCTGGAATTCGGATATTTTTGCAGGGCCTCGGCGAGATGCTTTTGGGCATTGGCCTTGTCTTCGCGTAGTTGGTACAGTTGGGCAATCGCGGCTTCGGCAGGCAGGCCCGTATCCGGTTCGGATGCGTCTTTGGCAAGGTTGTCCGCCTTGGTGAACTGAGCGAGTGCTTCGTCGTCCCGTTTCAATTGGAACAGCGCAATCCCTTTTTGCCGCAGTTGCGTCGGATTTTCGCCGTCCTGTGCGCTCGCTTGGTCAAGAAAGGCAAGCATCGCGTCCCACTGGCCTCGCGTCTCCGCCAGCATAATGGCGTTACGCAACCAAGAGGTTTCCATCAATTTTTTGCGTTCCGGATTGGCATCGTAGGCATCCAGTTTGACTTTTGCCGTTTGCAGGAGCAGGTCGGCGGCGGTCAAATAACGTTGCCGCAACAGGATTTCGCCGAGCAGGACGTAAGATTCCGGATCGTCCGGCGTTTCGTTGGTTGCCATTTCCAGCGAGGCACGCACGGCTTCGCCGAGGTTGGCTTGGGCGAACCACTGTGCCAACACGATTCGCGGCGGAGCAAGTTGCGGAAACTCGGCGTAAAGGGCCTTGAGCTCTTCCACTGCTCCGACAAAGTCGGATTGGTTGAAAGCGGCGACCGCCTGTCTGATTCCTGATTCAATCGCCGGATCGGTCGGTACGGTTTGCTCGGCAGAGTACGCCGACAACGGAAGAAAAGCGATCAAAACGCAGATGATCGCAATGACAACGAGAAGTTTGGCAATGGCGAAAACTCTTAGCCCATTCTGCGCCCCCCCCCCCATTTTGACATTTGATGTCTGTTTCACAGCAAGTTTTTCTCCTTGAAAGTTATTTACAGACCGAGAGTGCCCCCATCCTTCGGCAATGATAATTATGCGTGCCCCAAGTGTCAAGGTGGGGAAAAATATTATTTTTGGCAATAGTAATTATGCGTGCCCCAAGTGTCAAGATAAGGGAAACATCGAAATATCGGCAAATTCCAAAAATTTTTCTCAAATTACAAAACTACCCATTCTGTCCGGGTTCCGCAAACCGAAAATCAGGTCTTTCAAAATCCGTGCAACCGTCAAATCTATCTTTTCCCCGATTTTCGGTTTGACTCTGTTATCCGTTTAATCCGAAAAAAGCCGTGAGAATGCTCTGCGGATGGATACCGCATCGGTCGTGGAGTTCCAATCTGTGCCCCTAATTTTTGTTGCAATGACGTCCTACAAATTTGTTGTAACTGTATTCCTTTGCGGGATTCTGACGAGCAATGTCAAACTCTTTGCTCAGACTGCGGACCTTCCGGGGCCGGAAATGGTCCACCGGGACGCCCTGCGAGACAGTTACCGGATCGAACAGGAAATCCGACAGTTTCGGCAACAACCTTCGAGGATCGCGATTGGTTCCCCGCAGCCGCCGCCGTTTCTGGATGACAAGTCCGACGAAAAGATACTTAATTTGAACAGTGTCATTTTCGACAATCCGCCGAGATCGATTTCCCGAAGGGAACTCGACGCCATTGCCCAACGCTATGTCTCGATGGGGCAGGTGAGTCTCCGCGACCTTTACGAGATGCTCGCGGAAATCGACCGACTTTTCGACGACCGGCATGTCCTCGGACGAGCCGTTCTGCCCGTTCAGGACATCGAGGACGGAATCGTGCGGGTTCAAATCATCGAAGGACGATTCGGACCCTACACGGTAACAACCAAGCGTCAACCGTTCTTCCCGGAGTTTTCGAGCAAAAACCTCCTTCCTGTCGAACGGCTCGCAGGAAAGAGTTTCGTCGAACGGCAGTTCCGTTTCCGTCCCGGTTCCGTTGCGAACATCAGAAACCTGGAAGAAGAAATTCTACGTTTCAATCGTACCCATCGGACTCAACTCATCGCGGAACTCGAACCCGGCAACGAATTGGGATTCAGTAACTTGAAACTAACGGCAGTCGTTCCGCGACCGATTTCCGGCGGTTATTATTGCGACAGTTCCGGTCGGGAATCTTCAGGGCGAATTCGTAACGGGGGATTCGTACACTTGCAGAGCGCCTTCGGATTCGACGAATCCTTCTATTGTTCCTACGACAAGACCGATGGAACCAGTTACCTGACGATGTTCGGCGATATTCCGTTGACTCGATTTGGAACGTCGTTTGAAATGGGTTACGATTATGGAACTCCCAAAACGATTTACGGACCGTTCGCCGACCTGAACATTACCGGCACATCCACTCGCTACCGTCCGGCAGTTCGCCAGTTGATTCGGAATACGAAAGACAATAAAACCGATTTTTCGTTCCAAATCGAAACCTTCAGTTCGGAGACGCTCTTTGACGACTTTGTGAATTACCGTGAGCAGGTGGCAGGATACACGCTGGGAGTTTCCGACATTTATCGTACAAAGAAAACTGTGCGATTCGCTTCACTCGCTTGGCAACTGGGCAAGGCCGGAGTCGGCGCAAACCCGATATTCGACGATTTCACGTGGAAGAGTTACCACATTCTTCACGGCAGTATGACGAAGGTATGGTATCCGAACAAAAACTGGACGTTCTTGGCCAAAGGTAACGCCCAGTGGGGGCTGTCGCGTCTTTCCCAGAGTCGAGTTTTCCAAATTGGCGGTATGGCAACGGTTCGCGGTGCTCCTGAGGGCCTGATGACCGGCGATTCCGGGTATCTTCTGAGTTTGGAAGGCCGTCGCGTGCTTTGGAATTGGCGGAATCGGGGGGCGGTCGAAGCGTTTGGTTTCTTCGATCACGGTGGTACATTTAATCGGGTTTATCCGGTCGATGATTATCCTTCTGATTATTTGTTTTCGTTGGGCACCGGTTTGAACATGAATTGGGGACGCTACCTTTCGGCGACAATTGGTTACGGTCAACCGCTTTTCACGGCAGAAAGTCACCGAGCCGATTATCGTGACAAACTGCGACACGGCAATGGTTACTTCATGGCTCGGGCGCAATTTTAGTTTGAACACCCTCAGCGCGGGAGGCCGCCGCGGCTAACTTGACACGTTGAAAACTTACGGTAGAATGCAACGTTGCGTTCTCAAGTAATTCTCCTATCAACCGCGGGAGCAACAACGATGTTAAGCGAAAAATTGACCCAAGCACTGAGCGAACAGGTCAATGCCGAATATTATTCGGCTTATCTGTATCTTGCGATGTCCGCCATCGCCGATCAGTTCGGATTGAAAGGCACGGCAAACTGGCTCTTTGTGCAGGCACAGGAAGAAATGGCCCACGGGACCCACATCTATGAGTATATTTTGGACCGAGGCGTAACACCGACCTTTGCGGAAATACAAAAGCCGCCGACCGACTTTGCAAACATTCTGGAAATATTCGAAAAGACGCTCTCTCATGAGCAAGAGGTAACTCGGCGGATTAACGCGATTGCCACGCTGGCGATGCAGGAATCCGATCACGCCTGCTACCAATTTATGATGTGGTACGTGAACGAACAGGTGGAGGAAGAAGCCAACGCTCAGGAGATTTTGGACAAACTACGGCTCATCGGCGACGACAAAGGAGCCTTGTTGCCTCTGGACGACCAGTTCGCCGCCAGAGTGTTCGTCAACCCTTTTCCAGCAAACGCTAACTAAACGAAAGGAGAACCTGATATGACGTGTGGAAAAATACGATTCTTTATCTGTGGGCATTGCGGCAATCTGCTGGGGCTCATCGAGGATAAGGGTGTGCCGGTAATCTGTTGCGGCACACCGATGACGGCTTTGGTGCCGAACACTGTCGAAGCGAGTACGGAAAAGCATTTGCCAGCCGTAACCCTTTCGGGCAACACCGTTGACGTTCAAATCGGTAGTGTGCCGCATCCGATGGAAGCGGCGCATCACATTACGTTCGTGTATTTGGAAACCGAGCGCGGCGGACAACGAAAGTGTCTACAAGTTGGTGAAGAACCGAAACTGACGTTCGCCATCGCCGACGACAAGCCGCTGTCCGTGTACGCTTATTGTAATCTACACGGACTGTGGAAAACCTCGGTGGAATAGACCGCTGTACGTCACCCCGCCATAAAATGGTTTTTCTCATCATCTCGACGGTTTTTCGGTCCCATCCGATGTCCCTTTTCCCTCTGGGAAAGGGGTAGGGGACAAGAAAATGGCCGTTGTGGTGGTGCGCAGTATATGAAAGAATTTACATCTGACTTGTTCGGAGACTCCAAAATCGTCATTCCCGCGAAAGCGGGAATCTAGAAAAACAGGGGCAACATCGTCCGTCTAGAGTGCATTAAAAATGGGTTAGACAAAATTCCCGTCACCCCCGCGCAGGCGGAGGCCTAGAGGACAGATGTTCACATCTTCTTTAATGGCAAAAGGTTATGGCAATAAAACAAACTCAATGACGTCGAGTGTCTAGTGCCTTGTCAGCATTAAAATTTGGGATGCGGTTGCCGATCCTATAGCCACGTAGGGGCGACATACAATAGCCTAGGGCGTAAGCCCTAGGTAAGCGAGGACGAAGTGGTCGTTTTTTTGGTCCCCTCCCCCTCTGGGGGAGGGTTAGGGTGGGGGCTGCCGGAACTCGAGAAAACGCAAACACCCCCGCCCCCCCCCCCCGCCCCCCCGCACGGGTGGC
>Ga0099364_10004216_pt1 | contig 21868 bp, 15 predicted proteins | sample TergutTh196P3_FD_73070 | JGI IMG/M metagenome (GOLD analysis project Ga0099364, IMG submission 73070) | Microcerotermes parvus P3 segment gut microbial communities from Pointe-Noire, Republic of the Congo - Th196 P3 | ecosystem: Host-associated > Arthropoda: Insects > Digestive system > Gut ... | reverse complement strand
AGCCTGTGCCCACGTATTCTCCCGGGCTGTCGGCCACGAATCTGCCGTTGCCCTTCACCTGGAGATACACCCCGTCCGTGGCGCCGTCCTCGCCGATAATGTCCTCAATCCTGAGCTTGTCTTTGAAGCCGTAGATGTAATCGTTGTAGTCGTCCACGATGATGTCCGGGTGGATGTCGAGGATTTCGGGCTCCTCCTCGTCGCCCTCCGCCCAGACGGCGATGAGGGTGACGCTGGCCGTGGGCGTATACGGCCCCGCGATCAAATTGCCCAGGCTGCCGTCGGTCGACCAGCCCTTGAACACGAAGCCGGGGTGCTCCATGGCGCCCTTGCCCGGCAGGGACGTGGCGTTCCCGGCAAGGACTTCGATGGGCACGGGCGGAACGCCGCCCGCCGCGCCGCCGTCGTCGAAGCTGAGGGTGTAGACGATGCGCTCCCAGATGGGGAGGAGCGTAACGTTGCCCGTGAGCGAGGGGATATAGACGACCTCGTTAGCCGCCGTGCCGTCGGTGGACCAGCCCTGGAAGCTGTAGTTTGGCCGGTTCAGCGTATTTTTGCCGGGCAGCGAAACGGCCGTGAGAGCGTCCTGGGTGATGGGCGCGGGCGGCGCGCCCGTGACGCCTTCCCCGTCGCCGCTCGCGAAGGTGACCGTGTAGCTGTTCAGCGACCAGGTGGCATAAAGGGTGATGGTCGCCGTCACGGTGTATTCGTCCGGCTGCAGCGTGCCCGCTTCGCCATCCAGGGACCAGCCCAGGAAGCTGTGGTGCGCGCGGACAAGCTCTCCCTGCCCCGGCAGCGTGATGTTGGGGCTGTCGTCCTCTTGGATGACATCGGGGGAGGGCAGCGGGCCGTCGGAGGTATCCCCCGCGGCTCTGGCGTAGATGACGGTCATCGTGCTGTCCGGAGGCAGCGGCACAAGAACGTAATTCAGGTCCTCAAGGGGGAAGAAGGACGGCAGCGTGACCGAGCCGTCAACCGCGCTCTCATAGCGGTAGCCCGCCGCGAAGGCGAGGGCCTGGTAGCTGCTGAAGCTCGCCAGGGCCAAGCCTGTGGAGTTCTCGAATTTGCCGGGAATCGGCGCGGGCTGCTGGCCGGGCTCAAGATCCGGAATGGAGTCAAAGGTGATGGTGACGGACTTCGGCTGCAGCCTTACGTTATTCAGCAAGGGGTTGGTGCCCACCGTCATGGTCATCTCCGCGTTGCCGCCAACAAGCACCCAGTTCTGCCAGGAGCCGCCCGCGCTGTGCACGGCGTTGACGATCTCGTAGCCCGGATAGGTCTGCGCCACATAGTCCTGCATGGCGGGCAGGTTGGAGCCGTAGGTCGTGCCGTAGTCGAATTGGAAGGTGTGTGGGACGGTGGCGCCTACGACGCCGTTGACAAATTTATGGAAGTTCACCGTGAGGCTGAACTGGTTCGGCACCCAGGGGATTTCGATGAGCATATCCCCGTTGACCGGTTCACCGATGTAGGCCAGCTCCCAGGCGGAACGCGGCGCGAGGGTGTAGCCGGTGCGCGTGTAGTTGTTCTGGAAATCCGTCCACATCGTGCCGGGCATCTCGGTATAGGGATCGCCGATGGTGATTTCGCGGGCAGGGAGCATTACGCCGACGACCGCGGCCCAATACACGATGGGTACCTTTCGTTTTTCCCAAACGGCGGTGAGCGTGACGTCCTCGTCAAAGACCATCAGCTGCCCGCCCAGGGGCACGGTTTTCTCCGTGCCGCCGGCCATGTATTTCCAGCCGGTCATAATCCATTCGCCCAGGGAGTGGTGGAACAGGGCGCCGCGCACCTGCGTATATTCGTCCTGGGGTACGTTGTCGGATACGGGGTAGCCCTCCAGCGTGCCGTTCTCCCATGGCAGCGGTGTGCCCGGCTCGTAGCTGATCAGCACCTCCCGTGCCTCCCAGTGGGCATAGAATGAAATGTTTGCTGTGGGGAAGAGTATCGCCTGCCCCAGCGTCAGATCCTCCCGCTTCACCCCGCCAGAGGGCAAGGTCCACCAGCCGTCAAAAACCATGTTGGAGTCGCTGTTGTGGCTGGGCTGCTCAATGCTCAGCGCCAGACCGAAGTCGTCCTCGTTGTCGGCGAAGTAGCCATGGCCGGCGAAGTACAGAATATTATCTGTAACGAAGGAGCGGTAGGCGGGGCTGCGGCCATCCTGGAAGTAGAAGCGCACCTCCACGTTTTTGTGGCCGGTATGCTTGCATTCGCCGGCGGCGTAGTCCTCAAAGCCGCCGTCCACCGCGAGCCACAGGTTATAGAGCTCCAGCGCGTGGGCGTTGATGCCGCCCTGGCTGTAGGCGTTGGATTCCGTTTCAAGGCCGGTGGCGATCCAGTTGGGCCCGGTCGCGCCGGAACGGGTCAGCAGGCCGTTCATCGCCGTGAGCTTTGTGATATATTTCTGATAATTGGAGCCCGTGCTGGTGTCATAATGGCTTGCGTCGCACAGCGGGAAATCCATCACCTCCTTGAGGAAGATCAGGTCCGCGCCGGCGTATTCTATTTTCGCGGGGTTGGTATAGGCGGTCACGATGCTGGGCGCGAGATCCATCTGCACATGCTTCGCCTCCGCGAGAACGTAATGCGAATAGAAATCAGTGGGCTTTTGCGCCTCAATGGGCTCGATGACGCCCTCCACATAGAGCTTGAAGCTGTCGCGGTAAAGGGGATAGATGCCCTCCCGCGTGCTGTTGTCAACGGGGTTCACCGCCCGTATCGTCTTAGCCAGCTCTGTTCTCGCCTGGTTGATGCGGGTTTCCACCAGCGTGAAATCGGCCGGCTGGTGATAGATATAATAGAAGAGCCAGTTCATCAGAACGTTGAAGCGCTGCTGGATTTCGCCGCCCTCGCCCATGCGGCCGTTTCCTGTGCCGCCGTCCACCGGCGCAAGGTAGGTTTTCATTTCGGTGATCCAGGGATCCATAACCGCCCGCTGGGCGTTGGAGGCGTTGTTGTATACCGCCGCGTCGCCGTAGAGCAGCTGATTCATGCCGTCCACGCCGTTCCAGGCCACGTTGCCCGTGAGGGAGCCGCCCAGGAGATTGGGGACCGCGCCCGCCTTGGCGTTGTTCATATCCTGAATCCGGCTGTTCATTACCGTCAATTGCCGGTAGTCCGGATCGCTGGCGGCAAAGGTGTTCCAGGCGGACAGGGCGTTGTTGAAGGCGGTGATGGAGCCGGGGGTATAGACCGCCACGTTCTGGATGATGCCCTCGGGGTCCATGTCCAGGGAGGTCTTGCGCCACTGCTGCGGGATCAGGAAGGGGTTGTAGACCGTTACGTCGGTGTTGTAGCCGCCGATCTCCGCGGCCAGGAGATTGCCCGCGCTCAGGTCGAGCTTTTTATATTCCAGGCCCTCAATGGCGTCCTGGAGCTCGCGGGCATATTTTTCGATGGTGGGCTGATATAGCACGCTCAGGGCGTCGTCGTAGACCTTTTGCGCGTTGGACAGGGCCTGGCGCAGGGCGTTGGCCGAAAGGTCGGTATAATATTCGCTGTTGGCCCACCAGTACGCGAGAATATTCTCGCCGTTATAGGTGTAGTTGCAGTTGGCGCTGCTGGCGAAGATGCCGTTGACGGGGTGCACCAGGGCATAGAGCGTGCGCGCGGGCGTTTGCCCGTCGGACACCGCCTGAACCGTGGAGCCGCTGCCGGTCCAGGTATACGTGCCGTTGGTGGTGGCCGCGGCGTCGGTGTTCTTCAGCGCGGCGCGCAGGGTCAGCAGGTTATACTCCGCGTTGATCAGGGTGATCTGGTTGTCGATGGTGCTCTGGTCCGTGATCTTGATCTCGCGGAACTTCGCCATGGCGCTGTTCATCGCGCTGCGGTAGCCGTTGAAGGTGGTGGAGTTGGTATAGTACCAGACCTGGGGCAGCAGCCCCTTGCCGCCGCCGCCGGTGGTCAGGGCGTTGCTGGGGTCGGTGCCGTTTTTATATGTGGGGGTGCTGTAGCTGAACTTGTTGCGGATTTCCACCTGATCCAGCTCGCCCAGCCTTTGGCGCAGCGCGCCCTTGTCGTAGGAGTGCAGGGTCAGGCCGGTGGCGTAGATCGCGCGCATGCGGTGGCTGCCCAGGGTGGTGAAGGCGCTGATATAGGGGAACAGCTTATACTCGCCCGAAACGGAGGTTCCCGTAAAGGGCACGGAATACTGCTCCGAGGGGGGATTGGTTACCCGGGCCGCGTTGAACATATACATGGAGTCCTGGGGCAGGTTGACCGTCAGGTCCGCGAAAGCGGTTTCCGGGACGCCCCAGGGCCGGTTGGACGCGCTTCTCGCGCCGCTGCGCTGGCCGTTGGGCAGATACAGGTTATCCATGCCGAGCTCCGGAACCAGCTGCCACTGGGAGGTCATGTCATTCAGAGTGCCCGTGCTTGGATTGACAAAATATTCTGTATTATAGGTAACATAAATATCCCGCAGGTACCAGCTGTATTGCCCGGCGGCCGCCTTTTCGGTGTTGCTGTTGCCCTCGTTGCTCCACTCGTTGGTGACAAAGTTGTAGCGCAGGTTCAGGTTCGCCTGGCTGTCCACGCTGCTGTCCAGGTAGGCGTAGGCCTTGGAGTAGTTGCCGTCCGACCAGCTGTAGTTTCCGGTCATGCCGTCGCCGAGACCGCCCCACTCTCTATATACCATGTAGGGCTCGCTGGGGTCTATCGCGCCCAGTCTTTTGGAGCCGGAGCCGTCGAAGACCGAATGGGAGCTGTCCCAGCTGCCGTGGTCGCTTGCCGTGGACATGGCCGTGGCGTAGGTGTTGCGCCCGAGCACCCGGCCGATGAAGCTGGCTTCCGCCCGGTTTCCGTTCTCCCGCCAGAGCCAGAGCACCGCGCCGGCGGGGTAGATGATGTCTTCGGTACGGGCGTAGGCTGAGGTGGTGTAGGTATCCGTCACCCAGACGCCGGCCCATTTGTTGTACCAGCGGTAGCTGACCGTGATTTTGAATTCCAGGGTTTCGTCCCGGAAGCATTTGCCGCTGATGTTGTAGCGGGTCTGCTTGCCGCCGCCGGAAAGGTCGTTGGTGTAGCCGTGGCTTGTCGTCACATTATAGCGGCTCGTGGCCGAGGGGGCCGCCACGGTAACGGACATGATTTCCGGCGTAAGCTCGGCGTCTTCGGCGCGGGGCTTCACCCGCACCTCAACGTTTGGCTGAACGGGCGTTTCGCCGCCGTAGGCCAGATTTACCGTGCCGCTGGCGTCATACCAGCCCTTGTTGAAGCGCGGCACGCCCGAGGGCGTCGCCCAGACGATGTCGGCCTGCTGCAGGTTGGTGGTGCTGGCCCGCGCCTGCTTGTATTCCCCGTTGGCCACGCGGATGACCTCGGTGATGTCAACCTCCACGTTGGGAACGGGGCGGCGCACGGGGGTGACGTTGGCGCTGGGCAGCTCCGCCTGCGGAACAAAGCCCGCGCTCTGAACAATGGAGCCCAGGGCCTGCGCGATGCTCTCCGCCGTGGCGGCGGTGAACTGCGCGGGCACCGCCGTCAGCAGCATCAGCAGCGTGACCACGAGGCTCAGGATGCGGTTTCTTGCCTTCATAGAAGAACCCTCCGTTTCGTTATCTTGCGTTATCACATTACCTGTCAGGTAAGACCTCCCAAACCCGCCGTATCGTTCCCCAACAGCGAATACGGCGCCAAAACCCTATCTTACCATGTTTATTGTAACAGAAACATGGCTCAAAAGCAAGATGTTTGTTTCCACAAAATTTATGAAATGTTATTGTGCATAATCCACATGAAACAGGGCGAAACAAGCATAAAACGCCGGACTTTTCCCGTCCGGCGTTTTTTAGCTGGCCGTCTCTACACGGCAGCCGTTTCGTCTTCCTCTTCTCTCCTGCGGCGCTGGAGCTCCTCGAGAACCGTTTTGTAGGTTTTCTTATCCAGGCTGTATTTGCGCATGGGAATCAGCGCGAGCACATTGGCAATGGCCGGCACGATGGAGATCGCGAAGAACATCATGGTGAAAAAGTTGAAGATGTCGCCCCGGGTCAGGGTCTCGATCACGGTTTCGCCCGAGCCTCGCAGCATCATATCCCGCGGGATTTGGTTGTCGCTGATCAGCTCGTTGACCATGCCGATATTTCTGTCCGAAAAGCCCACCAGCGCGCACAGGGAGGTGTAGATGATGCTGGAAAGGCCGTTGCCGATCTTGGTCATGAAGGTCTGCCCGGAAAAGAACACGCCGTCAGGCCGCACGTGGTTGGTGTAGTCCTCGTAGTCCACGGCGTCGGAGATCATGGCCGTCTGCAGCGGCGAAAACAGCCCCAGGCAGATGCCCTTGACGGCAAAGGTAAGCATGGAGGGGATCAGCAGATAAACCGCCGTCAGCCCGCCGGAAACCCTGGTCGAAATCAGATAAAGGCCGAACAGGGTGACGTTGGGGATGATTTCCAGGATATTCGAAAAGTTGTAAAGGGTCTTTTTGTTGTAGCGCTCCATCAGCCGGGGCACCATGGTCATGGCGCCGAACATGCCGAGGAACAGGCCTCCGCCGATCAGGCCGATATACACGATTGCCATCAGGGGATCCTTGCTGGCAAAATAATAGGAAACCAGCGTCATGGCGATTGTCATGATGATGTTGCGCGGCGCGCTGACAATGCCGGAAAGCAGCAGCTGGCGGAAGGGCTGGTTTCTCCACATGGTTTTGAAGTTTTCGCCCACGCTGTTCACTTTTTGAGAGGGCGGGATCTTCTCGCGCACACAAATGCCCACCAGCTGGAACGTGGCGCAGCCAAGCACGGCGAAGATCAGCGCGACGATAATAAAGCCCGTTCGCTCCGTCGCCGCCGCCCGCGCGGCGTAATCCAAAAAGCCCGCCCGGGCGGCCAGCTCAGCCAGGCCCGTGCCCGCCGCTTCCGCCTGCCCGGTCAGCGCGGCGAGGTCGATGCCGAAGCCGGCCGCGGCCTCCTTTTTGAGCAGCGCCTGCCCCACCGCCAGCGCCAGCGGCTGAAAGCCTATCATGCAAACCGCCGCGCCGACGCCGGCCACCAAACGGGCCAGGGTCTGCAGCTTGTTGCGGTCCTTCTCGTCCTCGGTCATCAGCACCGTAACGCCCCACAGCGGAATATCGCCTGTGGTGTAGGACATGCCCCAGGCAATGTAAAAGAACGCGGCCCAGGCCACGACGAAGGCGTTGCGCCCCGGCGAGCCCTGCGCGTCATAGGTGCCATTCAGAAAACAGAGCACCGTAACGGCAAGAATCACCGGCGGCGAAAACATGAGCCAGGGACGGCACTTCCCCCATTTTGTGCGGGTTCTGTCCACAACGGTTCCCATGATAGGGTCATTGACCGCGTCCCAGATCTGCGCCACGGCCAGCAGGACCCCGACGATAGCCGCCGGGATAAGCAGGACATTCTGCAGATAATAGGAAGTAAACACGATCATGATGTTAAAAATGATATTTTGCCCAAACATGCCGATGAGATAGGCGTTGCGTTCCTTTCCGGAATAGGTCTTCAGACGCGCTGCGCCGTTTGACATAAAATCTCCCCTTTTCCCCAAATTAATCGTCCAATAAAATGAACAAAACAAATGAACAAAACAATTATAGCATGGCGGCTGGAAAAAGCAAGGAATTTTTTTTGGGCGGAGGAATTCCGGACATCATCTGAGAAATTGCAAAACCCGCTATCCCTTATGGATAGCGAGTTTTGTTGGCTGCGGATCTAGGATTTGAACCCAGACAAACAGAGTCAGAGTTTTCAGAACATTTGTCCAAGCTCTGCTTCGTAAAAATAGCGGCGTTCCAGACAAGCTGCATGAGGGGTTTGATTTCGCTGTAATCGTTGATAATCAACGGTTTTCGAGTAATACACTCCTAGATGGGAAAGGCTGCAATAACTGTATCGCTCCTGTATGGTGATACAGAGTTGCCGCCCAACAGGGTAACAGAGTGGCTATCCCCTACGGCTTTATTATAGCTTGTTTATCTTGATATGTCAAGCAAAATTTGAGTAACTGCCAGAGGAAACCGAAGCCACAGAGAACCCCTAAAGGGGTTGAGTCCGATTTTTGCTTTCGGCGCGTTGCTCCGTTTTCTCTCGGCGCGGCCTGCACCCTAACGGCTATCTCACCCCGCTGGGCTTGTTGCTAGACAGAGGCCACGGGTAGGGAGCTACCGCCCGTTGGTCGCGGTTGCTGCTCCACGCTATTTGGTTGACTGCCATTGGCATACCATCGCACAGTCCCCCACCAAACAGGGTTTACCCTCTTTTTTTGTATACCGCTAGTATTGCGGTTGCTCTTATCAAAACAAAAATCCGGGTAAAAGGCGTTTGGTTGCCCGATTGACTGTTGACAACATCGAGTGCTCTCGATATAATACAAACAGTCTATGTAGATTTTGGTTTTAGCAAATAAAAATCTACCACACCGTATAGTAAAAGGGAAGCCCCAATTTTAGTTTTGGGGCTTTTCTATGTATCTGGTAGTTATATAAAAGGTAATATATAACATTATGCATGATATTTTATAAAAGCTAATATATGCGGTTATACAAAATATCATATACAATATGTTTTCGCACCTTAAGGCTCAAGTCATACCCGGCCTGTCCTCCGCATAGTCATATTAAAAAAGACAAGCAGGAGGGCACCCATGGACACCATTTTGGCCAAACAAAACAACGAACGCGTGGTAAAAGAGTACCAATGCACCCGCTGGGCACAGCCAAAGCTAACAGGCAACCTGATTGTAACCACGGAGCGTGTTATTTTCGAGGGCGCGGCAGAAAAGAAAATGAACGACTTCAACACGGGCGAAGTCACGACCAGCACCACTGACCGCATTGTCGAAGAAGCCGAGCTAAAGAGCGTGTCGGGCCTCAGTAGCTTCTACGGCAGGAAACTAAACTGGATATGGCTATTACTTGGTATTGGCGGCATCTTGGGCGGTATCATGGGCTTTATCGCCTCCATCGAAATCTTGTCAAGCGGCTGGGTTCCCCCTGAATTGATAGCGGGAGGCGTGTTTGGCATCATTTTTGCTCTTGGCTTTATCGTGCTGGGCATTGTAATCCTCGTAAAAATTGGCGTTTGGCAAGGCGTTCTTTCTCAATATCTACTCGTCACAGACGGCGGGCACACCCATCAGCATCGGCAACACCGACCGCGCCAATCATGTGCTGCTGTCGCTGGCGGGCCTGCCAACCGAGAAAACTGACCAGATGATGAAGGAACTGGGCGCGCTCATTGCCGACCTGAAAGCCGACAAGGAAGATGCCTATAAGGAGTGGAAGATTTGAGCATTCAACGAATCCGCGATTTGGACGGCGGGGTATTCGAGGGCGGGCGGCTTCATGATGCTGTCCCGCCTTTCCCTGTCAAAGAGCCGATTTTGTGCCGTTTGGCGGGGCAGGACGGCGCGGGCAATCCTGCCAGCATCGCGCTTGACGCTGATGTGTTCAGTAAGCACCTTTGCTTTATCGGCGGCATCGGCACGGGCAAGAGCAACGCCATTTTTCATGTGGTGAGCCAGTTACGCCAGTCGCTAGGGCAGGATGATGTGATGATTCTCTTTGATACAAAGGGCGATTTTCACGAGAAATTTTACCGGGCCGGTGATGTGGTTATCTCCAATGACAATGAGATTGCGGGCGTGGCCGACAACTGGAACATCTTTAGCGAAATTGATAACACCAACGAGGGCCGCCGCCGCGAGAGCGTGATAGAGATTGCCGAAACACTGTTTTACGAGAAGATTCATGGGTCAAAAGAGCCGTTTTTCCCCAACGCCGCCAAAGACCTGTTTGCTGCGCTGCTGCTACACTTTGGCCGCTCTAACCTCCCACGCAACAATGCCGGGCTAAAGGACTTCATGGACAGTACTCCGATTGAGGAATGGCAGGAAATGCTTGACCTGTACGATGATTTACGGGCAATGAAAACCTATATCAGCGGCACCGGGGCGCAGTCTGCCGGGGTATTTTCCGAGTTGCAGCAATTAAGCCGTAAAACTTTCCTAAGCAATTTTGCCCGCGCCGGGCTGCTTTCCATGCGGCAGTTGGTCAGAGAAAAAATGGGCCGGGTCGTTTTCGTGGAGTATGACATTGGTGTGGCTAACATGCTCACGCCGATATACCGCCTGCTGTTCGATATGGCTATCAAGGAGAGCTTGAGCCGGGGCCGGAGCGCGGGCAATGTCTGGTTTGTGATTGACGAGTTCCGGCTATTGCCCCATCTGCAATACCTCGAAAATGCCGTTAACTTTGGCCGGGGGTTGGGTGTAAAGTTCATCATTGGCGTGCAGAATGTGACGCAGATTGATGAGGCATATAGCGGGTTAGCGGCTTCTATCCTGTCCGGGTTCAGCAGCAATTTTGTGTTTCGGCTGGGCGATAGGGCTAGCAAAAATTATGTGCAGGGGATTTTTGACCGCAACAGGAAAGCGGAGATATATAAGTCGGGCGGGTCAAATGTGGTTGAAAACATCCGCGAGGGGAATGTTGTGGAGGATTGGGATATTTCCGGGCTGGGGCTGGGGGAGGCGATCATTCAGCTGGCGGGCGCGGAGCCGTTTCGGTTTCGGTTTGGGAGGTTTGAGGGTTAAGGTTCAAGTTGCGGCCTCGGCCATGAATCGCTTATTTCTTTTGGGGGCTGGACTGTTGGCGCGGCGAAAGCAATTTGATGATCATTGGATAGGGTGACAGGTCTTAGCTCCCAGCTGAAGCAATCGTTGCAGCTATCATCAAGTCGATTCATATAAGCAGCGATGTATTCATCATCAACAAGGCCTTCGTCAGTAGAAACCGGATATATTTTATGGGCAAAAACATGGTAATCACCAAATGGAGCTTTTATAACAATGCCATTCGCATCAACTCTCTGACCAAAAAACATTTCTCCGGAGGCTATATTAACCGCGTATACCGTTAGTTTGTGTGGTAAAGTCATTTCTTCCCACGTTGGGTCGACTATAATCGCCCCTTCGTTACCCATTGAATCAATTGATATAGCTTCTGGTTTATGCTCTCTTTCAAGAAAGAGATTCAATTGTTGCTCTAAATTATCTATACGAAAATCCAAGCGGGAACGATATTGATAATATTCTGAATTTGCTTGATTAAGAGCGTTTCCCTGCTGGCTAAGCACCAACACAGAGATCATTAAGCCTACAAAAATCCATCCCACAAAAATGGCCAAGGCATATCCCCAGCGGAACGAGGGGAATTTCTTGTCTTTTGGGCTTTGCTGCATTTCCACGTCAATAGTATAACACAGGCCAGCCCTCACCAAAGCGAGGGCTGGCCTGATAATTCATTTGCTAAAACCACATCCAGACAAAGCCGCCCAGGAAGAATAAAATATAATGCCACCACTCGCCAGACCACCTTGGATTGGTTCCGAAGATACCTTTTTCAGGTGTAAGTTTGGCAGTGAAATCACGGTTTTCGGTTGCTGTGCAACGGCTGCATTTATAGACCGTGTAGCCCTGCGCGTCATATGTCGGATCAACGGTGTTCTGCTTGACTGTGAAAGCATGCCCCAACGCGGCGGGCGCGTTTTGCGTGTAGCTGTGGTCGCTGTCCACACAGGTATAAGTAGTAACGCCCGCCGTGGTGCAAGTCGGTTGAGTAGTGATTTGCGAGTTGTAGGTGTGGGTATGGGGAGGGTTGGGTGTCAGAGCGTAAGGAGCGGAATAGATTCTATCGTTGACGACTTCTTTTAATCTTGTTTTTGTCGTTGTTGCCCTCCACCTAATTCCGCACTGCTCATCCTCGTTACAATCGGCGAATGTTATTGTCTCGCCGTCAACAGCCGTCACAAAAATTGAATGGTTACCACCATACAGATATCCGCGCCAAATGTCCCCCGGCTTTAAGTTATCAACAGTTCCTTGCTCCCAATTCCTAGAATCCCCAGCATTCAGGCCATACGCTTTATCTGCTAATTTCAATGCGAACCCGTGGCATTGCCCTGTTCCATAACTGGGGTAATTATTGCAGGCATCAATAGAGTCGTGATTCGCTGGGCAAGGATGGCTAGTTACAGTGTTTCCGCTGTAGTCGTACCCCATGAAAGCTGATCCGTTCCATCGATTCCAGAACATTCCTGCTGGGAAATCCTTTTCAAGCTCTGCCAACGTCAGTGTCCCTCCGCTGGGCGCATTCGCCTCCCACTGGGCATAAAGCGTAATACTCGTTGTGGGTGTGTAACTTGCCCCCGCGTTGCCAATTTTCGTGCCGCTGCTGGCGGCTGTAAACCAGCCCGTGCAGGTGTAGCCCAAACGGGTTGGATTTGGTAGGGTGGTCGCGGAGTTCGCCGTCACGCTTGCGCTGCTGGGCGAAACACTGCCACCGTTGGCGTTGTAGGTGATAGTATAGGTGGTGGTAGCATTGTCATACACGTTAAAGTAACCAATGCCGCCTTCGCCTTTCACTTGCACGGGTGTTGTTCGATTGGTTGTTGATCCATCGCCCAATTCACCGTCGCCATTATAGCCCCATGACCATACAGAGCCATCATTTCTTATCGCAAAGCTTCTGCTGTTGCCTGCTGCGATTTCAACTATATTAGATAAAGTTGAAATGGGTGTTGGTGTCGGGTTATTCGTCGTGGTTCCGTTTCCTAATTGCCCTACATTGTTAAAGCCCCAAGTCCAAACAGAACCATCCTTCTTCAAAATGGTGAAATGATGGTGTGCTGCGATTACGTCGACATCTGAAAGGCTTGTTAAGTGTTTTGGTATTGGGACAGCTGGTGCAGTCTCCCCAATTACTTGGCCCTCGCTATTTAGTCCCCACGCCCAAATCGTTCCATCATTTTTTATTGCGGCGGAGTTCTTGGCACCTGCCGATATTAGCTTAACATTTGTTAGAGCGATTTGTACCGGCCTCGTTCTATTTGTCGTTGAACCATCCCCCAATTGACCAAAAAAAGAATAGCCCCACGCCCAAATGGTGTCGTCATTTTTTATCGCGAGATTATGCCCATCACTCGCAACAACAGAAACAACACCGGTCAAATCCCTAACCTGCACAGGCGTTGTTTTTTTTGTGGTTGTACCGTCACCCAAGCTTCCTACGCTGTTCACGCCCCAAGCCCAGACGGTACCATCGTTTTTTAATGCAATTGAATGATTGCTACCTGCTGCAATTGCGGTAATGTTCGATAATGATGTAACTTGTTGGGGTGTCTCTGAAAACTGGCCAGGTGTAGTATATCCTAATTCTCCATCTTGATTATACCCCCATGTCCATACTGTGCCATCACTTTTTAGCGCTACTGAATGAAATCGTCCTGCGGCAACCATTGTAATGTTAGTCAGCAACAGCGTTTTCACGGGCGTAGTGCTTCGTTGACGTGTTCCGTTACCTAATTGCCCGAAAGAGTTATTTCCCCAAGCCCAAACAGTTCCATCTTGCTTGAGCGCCAAAGTATGTTCTACTTCTGCGCTTATCATTGGGGTGGCAACAAATGCCGCCGCCACTGGCGCAATCCCCAGCATTCCTATGCCGCCGCCCAGCAGCACCGCTGCCAAAACCACAGCCAATACCCGTTTGCCCAGCTTGTCCAAAACAATCTACCTCCAATTTTTGTTTGATTACGTTGCCTTGTTTGTACCGTAACATTCAAGCTTTTTAAGCTTGTCCAGTATAGCACCGCCAGCGCGAAAAAGCAAGAAAAATGTGGTGCATCGCAAGATTATGTTTCCCTTGACTTCATCGCGGCGATGATGCGATTAACCGTAGAACGGCTTAACCCCGTGTCCGCTACAATCTGGTCAATCTTAAGCCCAGATAAACGCATGGCCTCGACTGCCGCAACCTGTTCCGGCCCCGTGGCGGGCCGTCCACCCTTGCGCCCACGGGCTGCTGCCGCTTTCAGGCCCGACTTGGTGCGCTCAGCGGTGAGGTCGCGCTCGAATTGGCACAGACCCGCGAAGATGGTAAAGATAAGCTGACCCTGCGGCGTGGTGGTGTCCAGCCAAGTTTCGTTCAAACTGCGGAAATGCGCCCCTTTGCGGTGAATCAAGTCCACGATTTCCAGCAAGTCCTTGGTGCTGCGCCCCATGCGCGATAGCTCCACCGTGATAACCGTGTCGCCCTGCCTGAGCGAAGCCAACAGCTGGTTCAACTCCGGCCTGTCGCGCTTGGTGCCTGTGATTTTCTCCTGATAAATGTCGCTCTGCCGCACTCCGGCGGCGGCTAGCTCGTCAAGCTGGCGGTCAATCGCCTGTTTTTCCATGCTGGCCCGTGCATACCCAATTAGCATCGCTCTCACCTTTCCTTGCTCCAATTTATGAAACAAGGGGTAGAAGCTATGCGTATTCAAGGGTTTGCTGTCGCTGCGAGGTTCAAAAACGGTCGTTAATGAGCCTGTGATATTTGCCCGTTTGTTTCAGCGCGATTGTAGCACAAAAGAGGCTTGTTTTTGGCATTACCGACAAAGCAAAGGAGGTTGTTGGCTCATGACATCGTCAAAATCACGGTAGAGGACGGAGGGATGAACAGTTCGACAAAAAGGCTCAAAAACGACCGTTTTTGAGCCTTTTTACCGCGCTAATTGCCCTTTTCAACAGTATAGCCATTTAAGGTTGTCCCGTCAATCTGCTACCAGATAAAAATATTTGGAGCATTTCGAGGTAGCACCTTGAAATGTTATGGGATACGTGCTATACTGAATAGAGAAATTTCGAGGGATGGTGAACAATGTGGAACGCTTTGGGGCACTGTTGAGAGAAAGCATCAAACAACTGGGGATTTCCGAAGCTCGCTTTGCGCGGGAACACAGCATCAACCGGGGTCAACTATTTTATATCTTCGAGGGCAAGAAAACCATGCCAGAGGAACGCTTACAGGCGCTTTTGCGTGGCAAGGTCTTTATCCCAGAGGTAAGCGAACATCTGCGGGAATCATATTATCAGGAGCTTTACGGCCCGGAGGCATTCGAGCGGCTGCTGTTTATTAAAAACGCACTGGCAGAGCTGGCCGCCGCGCCCGCTGTCGTGCCTATCCCCGCCCATGTGACGCGCTGGAAGCCCCAGCGGCCCACAGAGGTAATCACCAACGGCGGTGCGTTGTTGGCTGCGGTGCATTACATCCTGAGCGCGGAACTGGCGCGGGAGGCCCCCGTGTTTGATACCAATTATCCCTTTACTTTCAAGGCGATGGACGATTTGGTTCATGCCCTGCTGCATCAGCACAAGGGAGAATGCCCGCAAAGATGGCACGGGGTCAGTTGGCAAAGCACCGGGCGCGGCGCCATCAACTTGATAAACATTTTTTCCTGCCTGCGCTGGTTCGGCATGGGGTATCAGGTGTTTGGCGCGGCCTGCGACTATGCGCCGACCCTGCCCATTGATGCCCTCTACCCCCACTTTTTCATCACCAGCAGCCACACGCTGCTGTTTCACCCGGAGAACCACAGTGGCTTGCTGCTCTCTGACCCGGAAGCGGTGCAAACCCTGAGCTTCAATGCCTCCCTGCTGCGGCCCAATTATGTTCCCGTGTCCAATTTTCCCGTCAATGAATTTGAGCTGGCGCAACTGTTTGGGCAAAAATCATTGTTTCACCGGTCTAAAGGGGAAATGTCCTATTGGCCCTGTCTGGGCGGGTTCACCGACCGTGCCATGCTGGATGCGCTCGTTCATCCCAAGCTGGAAGCACGGGCCGCGTTCATCGACAAACTGCAAGAGCTTTACCAAACCTTGCGCGGCGATCCGGCGGCACCGCTGTTCATGACCACCAACGGCCTGAGAGAATTTGCGGCAACAGGCAAATTTCAGGAGATGTCACGGCGCATAGCCAGCCCTGCCCTGCCTCAAATGCGGGTGGAATTGCTGCGGCGGGTACGCAAGGCCATATTGGACGGTGCCAATGTATTTCTGTTGGATGAAAAGGTGGTGCCTTTTCCCGCTGGCCTGAGCTTGGAGCTGTTCGAGAGCTTTATGTTTATCGCCGGGGCGGTTTCGCCGGGTGAAGATGCCTTTGTGGGGGAATATAACAAAATAGCCGACAGGCTGACCACGGTACAGGATTTTGCTAATTTCATGGGTTATGTGCAGCGCAACCACCTAATGCATACGCGGGAGTGGGCGGCGGCGTTTTTGGAGGAATTAGCTGAGGGGCTTGAGCCTTAAGCATCAAAGTAAAACAAAGAAACCCCTGCGGTAGGAACATACTGCTCCGTGTGGGGGTTTCGATGGGTGTGATTATATCAGCCCAAAGCGGAAATGTCAATCAATTCCCCCTTTTTGTTGATGAAAAGCAGCCTCTTGATGCTTTTTTGCAACTTTAGCTTGGTGGATAAAAAGCGTTGTACATTTTCATCTCGCAAGCCTTTCATCCGTCTGGCATCCAATACAATATTTTCGGCTTGGCGGGACGCTTCTTTAAGGTTGCGCTCCACTGCGGATAATTTGCCGCTGACAGGGGATTTTATCTCAAACTCTACTCCATCAAGCAGAATATCGGCTGATTTCAACCGCTTATCTTCTGGCAAAAAGCAAACAGTGTACCCATACCGCAGCAAAACATTAGCCGCTTTCAATTCATGTTCCCAGATATCACGGCCAAAAGCAACGGTAATTCTGGCTGTGTTTTGTTTACCCATACCATTATCCCTCAAGAAACACCCGCTTCAGCACCTCGTCCACCAGCTTGCTTTTATTCACTCCGCGCTTTTTGGCTTCACGCTCAACGGCTTGCGCGGTGTCTTTGCCGATGTAATATGTACTGGCAATGCCCCGCTTAGGAGCTTGGATTTTTGTTACAATTTCCGTCAAAAGTCGGGTTTCCTGCGCTGGAGCTGGCGCGGGGGCTGCTGTGGCCTCTGGCTCGCCTTGCTCGAAAATAGCCATCCCTGCCTTAAAAAAATTGTTCTTGCTTTTGCTCATAAAATCCCCCTTTCTTTCAGTTCCGCGATAACATCCAAAAATACCGCTTTGGCCTCCCTGACAACCCGCCTTTCTCCCATGAGGTTAATGGGGCGGTGCTGGGTTTCAGTGTCTTTGATAGGTCCGCTGGCCGGGATTACGGTCTTTAATAGGATGTCGCGCAAATCATCTTTTTCATTGATGTATTCGAGCATATCCGCAAGCAGGGTTGAGCGGTTGTCATTGTCGTTGAGTATTAAGGCAGCTACATTATCCGGCTTTCGCAGCCGATGACGAATATCTGCCCACAGGGCAATAAACAACTCCGCCCCCATGGTACTGTTGGTGGAAATGGCTGACACCAGCACCGCAAAATCAGAGGCATACAGCACGTTTTGGTTTATCATCCCCAAATTAGGGTTGATGTCAATCAAAATATATTTGTACTGCTTCAAATACTCCAAATTGTCCAAGATGAAATTATTGAAAATATGCTCCCGTCCGGCCAAGCTGACGATATTTAGCTCTGTGGCGGTCAATTCGATGGAGGACGGAAGAATATCAAGGTTGGGCAGTTCAGGGATGGGGCTTTTATAGATCACTTCCTCGGCAGTATAGCCGCCCTCGAACACGTCTTTTATGGTTCTTATCCCGCGCTCCATCACATTCACCCTCATATCAACTGTTAAATTGAATTGCGGGTCTGCGTCCACCGCCAATACTTTATCATTCTCGGCCAAAAGCGCACTGAAATTAAAGACACTGCGCGTCTTGCCTGTGCCGCCTTTGAGGGTGCCGAATGTGATTATCGTTGGTCTTTTCTCCATAGGGCTACTGTAGCATGTTTTATGTAATATGCAATACGCAGTTTTATATAATGCCGTATATGATGTTTTATAAAATGTTATATAAGACTTGAGCCTTAAGCATCAACCGGCTTTATCTTCCCCGCCCGGTAATACCCCCACGGGGACAGCAGCACCACATCTTTCATCGTGGCAAATTCATGAGGCTTGATAATCCGCTTTTCGGCAACGTGTTGGCTGACGGTGTGCCCGCGTTCCTCGTCCCGGTCTGGGGTGTAGCTGGTGCTTTGCCCGGTCTGGATGATTTCTTTTGTGCCTACCAGGCGGCTAAAGTAGTCCTGCGTTTCCGCGTCAGAAGCCCCCAAAATCGCCTTATAGCTACAGTTGTCGAGGATTACCCGCCGCTGGTCGTGGCCATACGAGCAATCAAGCTGCGCCAGCGATTGAATAATCAAGGTGATGGTGATTTTCTTACTCCGCAGGGTCGTTAAACCCGTGGCGATGGCCTCAATCTTGCCCAAGCGGGGGAACTCGTCCAACAAAAAGAGGATTGGACTGGCGTTTTTATCCGGCCTGCGTTCAAAATGCTTTAGGAATTGGTTGGTTATGAGCGTTAATAGTGGCTTCCACTGGTCAAGTTTATCTTCTGGGATTGATAAAAATATATCCGTGCCCTGCTCCAAATCCTGCGGGGTGATGATGTTTTCTTTGCTTAGGGCAGATTTAACGTGTTCATCCGTGGCAAAAAGCATGATGTGGTTGGCAACCTCACCGAACACGCCCGCCAGGGCTTTGCCTTCCATGCCCGCGAACTGGCTCATGTGCAGCTTTGCCGCCTGGTTGGTCGTTACATCAAGCACATATTTGACGTGCATATCCACGGGCTTGCTTAAAATCTCGGTGATGGTTTGAACGAAATTCATCCCTCTGGCTTGGTAGTGCAGCACGAAGCCCGCCAGCAGATTTTGCGCCGCCTGCACCCAAAACGGCTCCTTGCTGTTGGCGGGTTCAGGGATGATAGCAGCGGCGATTTCGTGGGCATCTTGGCTGGGGTTGTCGCTTTCATGAAGCAAGTAGAACGGGTCAAAGCCGTATGTATCAACGCTTGTTGGATTGAAGATTTTGCGCGGTGTGGCCTTTCCTGTCGTTGCCGCCGACAGCTCCCCCTTGATGTCGATAGCAAAAACGCGGCTGTTCCACGCCAGCAGGGACGGTATGGCAAGGCTCGAACTCTTGCCGCTGCCCGCTCCGCCGCAGACCAGGATATGACCGTCCATGTTCTCTTTCTTGTGAAAATACCGCAATTCCCCCAAAAACGAGCGATACAGCCCGAAAACGAAGCCTTGAACATTATTGTTCAAAAGCTCCTTGGGCGGTTTTTTTTGCTTGCCATGCTCAATCTGAAAAAAAACAAACACACCGAACGCCATTGCCAGCAGCCAAAGTATATAAATCATAGTTGTCATCTAGTTGTCATCTGCCGCGCTCCATGCCCCGCGACTGCTCTTTTTTGTGACCCTCAAGCCATTCCTCGAAGGTCGGCAGGCGGTCTTGCGCCTGACCATCGCGCTGCGGCTGCTTAGTGTAATTTTTTTCGTTCAGGTTACGAATATGCCGCCCGCGCTCACGCTGGGCATTGCGCTCGCGGACGCCCCGGTTTTTATCTCCTATTTCAGTCTGGATGCCCTGCCGCTCAAGTTCAAGGGCCTTTGGCCCCATGTGCTGCTGCGGCTCCTTGTCGAGGCCCTGCCGTTTATAGCTGCGGTGATCAACGGATTCGAGGCCGTGCCGCTCCAATTCCCGGTTTAGCGTGTTGGCCCATGCCTTGCGCCAAAGCTCGGCGTTCTCGTGCTCGTTCCAGTCAACAGCGGACACTTTTTTGCTTTTCCATTCGCCGCTGTCAAGCCTGATTCGCTGCCCGCTGCGGTCAAGCACATATTCCTTACGGGATTTTGCGCCCCAAGTGCCGTCCGGCTCAATGGGCCGGGTGGTCAGCATGATATGGGCATGCGTGTTTTTCTCGCCTTTCTGGTGAATACAAACATCGGCACACATCCCCCGGCTCACAAATTGCTCCTGCACATATTCGCGCGTTAATTTGATAAGCTCTTCTCGGTCAAGCTCACAGGGCAGGGCGATTTCCACCTCGCGGGCGGTTTGTGCGTTCTTGGCCTTTTCGCTGTGTTCCACGCTGTTCCAAAGGATGGCCCGGTCGCGGTAATGTTCCGGGGCGTGGTCGGGAAGCAAAATCTCGGAGTGGACAACCCCGCCCTTGTCGGTGAAGTCATGCCATAGGCCGGTGCGGTGGTCGTAAATCCGCTCGGCGGCACGATAGGCGGCAGCGGCCACGGACGACCGCCCCGCCGACCGACTGATAATTTTCATGCACATGTGGAAATAGTCCACAACCTGACCCCTCTCCTTTTTTTCTGCCCCACTACATTTCCGCCGCGTAAGCGGCCCGCCATTGTATACAAAATGAAATGGCGCGACAACAACGGCGAAGCCGACCAGCCGCACCGCAGGTGCCGCAACACACCCGCAGTGGTGTATAAGTTGCGCACTTCGTGATTTTGCGGGCCACTACAGCATATGCGTTAGAATGAGGGGATGAGCAGCAAAATCACATTGTTTGCGAAGCAAACAATCACAGCGGGGAGGTGGACGAACGTGCCGCAGTCAGGCTATGAGGGGGCCTATACGCCAGAGCAGCAGCGGAAGAACAGAGAACAAGACGCAATCGCCCGGCAAAAGGAAGCCCGGCGTAAAACCGATACCAGCCGGAAGGTTCAAATCGGCGGCTTGTGGCTCAAGTATTTCCCAGAGTGCAAGGAGATTAACCCACGTAACAAATCCGAGTTTGCGGGCATCGCCCGCGCCTTTGCCACGCTTGCCAATGACCAGCAATTCATTCATCTTTGGGTGAAAATCACAAATGAGATAAAAAGAAAGGCCAGCGAGGTTGTCCCCGCCGGCCCGGATGAAAGTTAAGCCTCTTGTGTCATGGTCTGGTCGCAGGTGCCGCAGTTGAGCACAGCGTCGCGGGTGGTGCGGGCTATCAACCCGCAGCCGGGACAGATATATTTTCGATAACATTGTTTTTTGCGTGATACGGTGGTTTCCCTGCCGTCTTCGCCGGGCTTGGTGACTTTCGGCGTGCCGTCCCGGTAGGTTTTCATGCGCTCCAGCTTGAAGCATCCGGCCCGGCAATTTTGCTTGACCAATTCGATGAACTCCGGCGATGGCTCGGTGATACACCAGCCGTGCGTGATGTGCTGCTTGACGATTAGGCCCGCCATCTCTGCCGCCGTTCTGAAATGGGCGTTGTGGTACAGCCCTTTTCGGCTGCAATCCTGAATTTCGTGTTGGATATTCCACAAATGGGCCATCTCATGGGCGAGGGTAGTAATGACCAATTCTGCCGGGCGGTTCAGGTATTCGGCGCAGAGGTTGATTTCGCGGAACCAAGCATCATCTTTGGTACTCCACACCTTGTTGACGCTAATCCAACCGTAGGAACCACCCTTGTAGTCGGTGAGGATAGTGATAACCGGGCGTTCCAGCTCGTCATTGAAGTAGGTCGCGTTGAGTAGCTTGAACATCCTCTGCAATTCGTCAATTGCGCTTTGGATTGTTACTTGGCCCTTGATAGGCTCACCCCCTAATACTCGCTCGCAAGGAGCATGGTGCTGTGGTCGCCATCGTCAATTACGTAGATTTTGGCGGTGACAGGCTCCGGGCCAATCAATACAGCTTCGCCCTGATACGGCGGCTGCTCCTGTGCGTGCTTGATTTTCTGCACCCCTTCATCCTCGGACAGCTCGAATACTTGCAGATAGTCGAGTTTGGCCCCTTCCATGCGCCGGGCGCGTATCATTTGCCATAGGAGCAGCTGGGTAATGGGCGGGATTTCGGCATCAATGCCGCAGGTGATGTAATGTGCGTTGTCGAACAATGCTAATAGATTCCCCTTTCTGTTTTGGCTTAACTTTCGCAAGGGATTATATCAGCGTAAGCAGCAAAAAACCGCCTGACGGCGGTTGCAGCCTGTCAAAGAACCCCGCCGCGAGGCAGAAAAAGCTGGCGTAAGGCGGGGTTTTATGGTATAATTATGTAGGGTGATGAGATGCTGGAACCGAAAGAAAACAGGCGCGGCGAAGTCAGGATCGTATGCCTGGAAGACCTGGTGCCAAAGGATCATCTGCTGCGAAAAATCGAGAAAGCAGTGGATTTCGATG
>Ga0099364_10004215_pt1 | contig 21868 bp, 20 predicted proteins | sample TergutTh196P3_FD_73070 | JGI IMG/M metagenome (GOLD analysis project Ga0099364, IMG submission 73070) | Microcerotermes parvus P3 segment gut microbial communities from Pointe-Noire, Republic of the Congo - Th196 P3 | ecosystem: Host-associated > Arthropoda: Insects > Digestive system > Gut ... | reverse complement strand
CTTCGGCGTCCCTGATTGTTTCGATACGGGCAATTAGCTTATTGAGCTCTTTTCGTCGCCCTCCCCGATTCTCTATTAGGCCTTTGCTTTTGAATTGATCTCGCTTCGCTATACGTGTGTGATCTGACATTAACCTTGTTAGCTCTTTTATCATTGACACCCTGTTGTTCGTGCAAGCTGTTTTGAATGCTTCAGTAATCTCAGGCACAATTGTTATTTTGGCTTGCTTGTTTTTCATAATACGATAATCTTCCCAGTAATTGGCTTGATTTATCGTATATCAAGAAAATAATTAGTACATTTACCCTTTGGTTTGATGCCTACAAACATCAGTGACTTGAATGGTCATATAAATTCGATGAAACAGGATGTTAAGAGCGTCGCCCGCGACCGCGATACTAGAAAGCGAACTATGAGTGGCTCTGGTCGGAGTCAAGGACTTCATCTGGGCAATCCGAAACATACCCAACCGACTCCGGGCATTTATAATGGAGTATATGCCGGGATAAAAAAACCACAATCGGGAGGCTGCGCTATAAATGGATTGTTTGACCTTATTCTGAGATAGTTTTATTTTTTATTGAACTGGGTCATGCGTCATTAATTAGGGTAACAGAAACTTTGCGGAATCAAGGCTTAATTGATTTTGTATTAATGTGTTGAACACGCTACCCGCAGGGAGTTAATTCTTTTATTCCTGTTGGAAATTCTGTTTTTGTTTTAGAGTCTTGGTTATATGGGGAAATGTTGTAGTTTGTTCTCTCAATGAAAATGCTACTTAACTCTCTATTATACAACAATTCCTATATCGATTAGTTTGGATAAATCATTTATGTTCCTCGATTATTTAGTTGTAAATAACAGTTTCAGTAAATCAAGTAAAGAATATATATTTTCTACATGCCCAAACACAACAACCGTTACCAGATCAAGCAAAACTGAGTAAAAAAAGATATAAACGTAATTTTTAATAAACCTCCATTTATCAACATGACCTAGTGTTGCGAAAATTCGTTTTCTTGTTTCAATTTTAAATTGCTCTGAACATATACCTGAAATAAGGAATAATAGGGTTTGAATAACAATTACTCCAATAACATCACCCCAACCTTGATTAGAAAGAGTGAAATAAACCTCTCTGCTATCTGAACTTATGCTAAGAATAGCTATCAATATTGCTATATAAAGACCGCTGACTAGTTCTATAATAGTATTTGCAACAAATATTAACCAGTGTAATATAATATCTCCACGGTACATTAAATATCCTTTATAGTAAACATAATGTGCAGGTAAATCATTGGACATATTTGGAGCATTATGGAGGTAATAACCTGACTCTTTTGCTGTAATATTATAAAAGCATATGATAAGAAAAACTAGATAGTTGATTTCATGACTATCTTTTTTATCTCTGTATTCTGCTTCTATTAGTGGCGGCAATAGATAAAACTGCTCTGGATCTTGAAAAACTGAATCAATATCACTAATACTAAATGTGCCATTTTTGATTTTAAGTATAATCGGTCTTAAAACAGACAGTAATTTTACATTGACAGCATTTTTGTTTTTTTGGCGTATTTTAATACGCTCATTTATTAAGACGCCTATCGTACCTCCCAAGATCAACGTAATGATTGTGCTTAAAATAGTGTCAAAAATAGTCTCCATTTGTTTGACAACCTTATAATATTATTATCACAAATTTTGTATTTCTTTGTAAAAGAAATAATTGAAAATAATAATTAAACACAAGTTTATCAGTGATGTTTAATACAACGATGATGCCCTTTGTAACTATTCCACTATAACAGTTCTAAAAATGCTTTTCTATAGTTTCTTACAAAAAAGTAGATTTGCCTTCTTGGCAATACATCACAGATTTGATTTCGATCGATGAAGTGGCGCATATTAACCGTAGCACGAGCGACCGGGAACGGTCGCACCTACGAAACATCGAGATTTTTGTGCATTTTGCTATCTCATGTTTGTTTTGCGAAGTCTGAAGTGCTGCTCTTATATTATAGATTTTCCGATTAGCGAACCATGGCTTTTGCCCAGTCCTGTGACAATTGCATCCACGTACCCGGCGTCAGTGGGGATATGCCCTGAAACGGCAATTTTAATGTTATGCCCGGTGACGCCCTCAGCAGGTACGCCGGGGCGCCGCTTTTGAATGGTCACCCTTTCTGTCGAGCCGATAAAACGATTGTTAAAATCATAGCACGCTTGCATCTTTATGCCTTCGAGCACATTGGCGCGCGCCGATTTTTGGTGAGCCGAAACATGGTTTGGCATTCCCGCTGCGATCGTTCCGGCTCGCGGGCTGTACTTAAATATATGTATGTCGCTGAACTGGCATTTGGCAATGTTTTCGCAGCTTTCAATAAATTCACCCGCGCCCTCGCCGGGGAATCCCACGATCACATCTGTAGATATCGCCGCCGTCGCGCCGACGGCTTCGCGAATTGCCCCGCGAATGGCCGTAATGAGCGAATAATACTGCTTAAATGTATAGTTTCGCTTCATCAGAGCCAATATTTTGTCGCACCCACTTTGGAGCGAAATATGGAAATGCGGACGCAGTTTCGTAATCCCCGGCAGACCCCGGACAAACCCGGCGTCAAGGGACATGGGTTCAAGCGAGCAGAGGCGAATGCCTTCAAGGCTATCAATTGCGTTGATTTCCGACAATATATCGATCAGTCTATATACCCCGCTTTTGTAAAGACCGATGTTGATGCCGGCGATCATGACTTCTTTGTATCCTTGCGAAAGCAGCCGTTTCAAATCGTCCATGATGCGCCCGGGCGGCGCGGACATGGATTTGCCGCGCAGCCCCGGGACGATGCAGAACGAACAGGCGCTATCGCAGCCGTTTTGGATATGTAAAAACGCCTGGGCCGTGTTAGCGTATGGTTTGCTGGGCGCAGACTTGGATAGCGCGGCAGTGGATTGCGAAGCTGCGGGCACACATGTGGCAGAGGAAGAGAGTGTGGCTGCGGGCGGGTCTGTGGTAGCGGGTGGGTGCGTGGCTGCAGGCGGGCATGTTGTTGCGAGTGAACGCGTGGTTGTGGGAGAGCACTTGGCGTCGGGGGCGGCGAGGTGCTTTTCCAGCGCGTCGATTAATTGAAATTTATTGTTGCCAAGTACAATATCCGCATGTTTGAACGTTTGCCCGCCTCTGAGCAGTACCTCGCCATAACAGCCCACCAGCGCGATAATCGCCTCCGGATACTTTTTTCTCATCCTCCCGGCCATTTCATCCGCGCCCTTTTCCGCTGAAGCCGTAACGGCGCAACTATTGATTACGATGAGTTCTGGCTCGCCCTCCTCGATGGCAACATGCCCGCAGTCAAGCAACAAATCGCGTAGTTTTTGCGTTTCATAATTATTTTGCGTACACCCAAAGGTATGGAATGCCGTCAGCATATGGTTTATTCTATTGCGATAAATGGAAAGCGTCGCTCACGAAATTACGCTTACCTTTAATCTGTGTCAATGTCAGTTTGTAAACGTTCATTACGTCAAACGCGTTTTTATTGAACTCGAACCCCTCATAACCATAGTGCTCAAGCATCAAATCGACGCCTTTTTTCGCTTCTTCGCCTTTAACGATTTCTGCCGTGCCAAACCCAATGAAGCTTTCATATTCAACGGTTATCGAGCTTGACTCGCCCGCGTCATATTTAACGTTCCTGTGAAATATATCGGCCTCGACGCAGATATGGTTGTCGCGAGCTATGAGTTCGTGTTTCAGCCCTGTGGCGGCGCCGTGTATATATATGGCCACGCCTGCGCCCGCTTCCCCGCCCAACGCCTCGTACCCAAATGAAAGCGGTACGACATACGGATACGGATCGCCGTTGACGCCCAGCCTGATAGTGTTCGCCCGTTGCAGCACGTCCAATATTTCATTAAATGCCGTTATTTCTCTGTCGCCTTTACGCATTTTGCCATAATCAAACATAAAAACTCCTTCGATATATGAGAATATAGAGTGTGGTATTATGGGCGCGGCCCCAGTTCTACCTCGCCGATCGCCTTCACCTCGAACCCGTTTTTCTTGAATTCGTCATAATCGAAGGCGTCTAGCTCGTCGATGGCCAGTTTGTGGAACTCGTAAAAATTGTCCCAGCCCTCGTAGCCGTCGCCAAGGTTGTGTTCCAAAAACGCGTCCGCCATCTCTATGCCGGTCGCGGGCGCCACATAAAACCCGCCCATCGACATGATGTTGCAACCGTTGCCGGTTATGCAGCGCAGGGCCGCCGGAAGGCTTTCGACCACGGCGCAATGGACGCCGGGGCATTTGCTCGCGGCGATATGGATGCCCATGCCCGTGCCGCAGAACAGCAGCGCGCGCTCAAACTCCTTTTCAGATATCTTCGCGCCCACTTTCAAGCCGATCCGGTGGAACATCTCCGGGTTCTTCTCGTCAGCGGACCTGACGCCGATATCCGTAACCGTCCAGCCCTTCGCTTTTAAATGTGCGACAACAGCCTCTTTTAGCGCAAATCCGGCGAAGTCCGCACCGACCAGTATTTGCTTGTCTTTTATCGTTTTCATGACGCCTCTCCTCTCAATCATTTCATGTAGCGGGCCGATATTACGAACCGGCGCCGCAGACATAATTATATACCGAATTGCACAAGATTAACAATGAAGCGTTCGGCGTGCATCATATAGCGTAGGGACGACCGCCTCCGTAGGAGGCGTTCCCTCGGTCGTCCGTGTACAACATGCTAGTCGCACAATCGGGCTTTTGGTTGTAGTAGTTGTAGTTTTAGTTTTATCATTGTTCTAATAATTATTATTGGGCATTGGCCTTGATAATGTAATAAATTGGTTATATATTATTTATGACTATAAGCATATGATTGCACTATGCAGCCTTGGCGAATTACTTAATGACTGAAGAAAATAACAAAAAATATAAATACAGATACATAATTATCTTTGCCACGTTGCTCGCCTTAATAGCTGCGCTGTTTTCGGTGGCTAGCGGCTGCGAGGGGCGAGCTGAAAGCAGCGGTGGTACGACAGCAGGGGGTGGCGATGCAGCGCACACCGCCGCTTCAAGCGCTACTACATATAATAGCGTTACGGCTAATAGTGTTACGGCGGCAAATAACGCCAATGACAGTAACGGGGAAGGCGAACATCCATCTGATGATGCGGGCGGGTCGCCCGCGTACCCAGGGGACACGGTTGATGATGCGGGTGAGATGCCCGCGTACCTAGGGGGTGCGATTACTAACGAGGGCGCAGATGCTGATATTAGTGGGCTTTTGGACGGCGCGGCGGTGGACGTCGAGCCCGTATATCTACCGAGCACCCTGCCGGGCGACGTATACAGTTTTGCTGCCGAATTGAACGGCGTAATCTACTCGCTTCCAGCCCCATATTATGTATTTATGGAGCAAGGCTGGGCCGCCGGAAAAATCGATTTGACAGACAGGGTCATCGGCGGCGGCAAATATGAGTTTATTGAAATGGCCAACGGCGGCAATGTTGTGTATATGGGGTTCATTAACAATACAGAGGAAGATATGGCCCTCAGCGACTGTTTCGTGGGCCTTTTACACTTCGGCGAGGCCGAGGCGGCGAGCGGCGCGCGGCTCGTCCTGCCGTGCGGGGTGACAATCGGCTCAAGCTACGACGAGATTATTGAGGCATATGGGCAAGAATCCAAGCGCTCTGACTTTAACTGGGGGATCGTCAGCTTGCAATACAACGAGTATGATTCCGGACTGGAACTCGAACTGGACGCGGACACGATGTGCGTAACAAACATTAACTATAAAAATTTTTCAAGGCGCGCCAAGCTGCCTGAGTACGAAGGGGCGCCGCCCGCCGGAATCAGCGATTATAAGCCACCGAACAGTCTCGGTACGGACTGGCGCGATATGGTATGCGCGTTTGGCGGCGATTTGTACAGCCTCCCCGTGCCTGCGGCGGAGCTATTAAAAAACGGATGGGTTTTTTTGTCCGACGAAAATACTATGCTGGAGGCGGGCGGGCGCTCCGGCACGATTGAGCTGCGTAGGAGCAACCAGGTACTATACACGACAGCGTTTAATCCGGACGAGGCGGCGCAGCCTTTGAAGTATTGCTACATCACAGAGCTATCTTATGACCGGCATAATACGAAGGTTTCTTTGGAACTGCCAGGCTCTGTCAACGAGCGCTCCACCATTTTGGAAATCGCCGACGTCTACGGCGAGCCCGTCTACGCGGACGACAGTGGCTCGATGTTCGCATATTATGAATACGGCACGGATGATTACGGCATAAGAATCACATGGTCATTGGAATCGGCATATATTGTATTTATAGGCCTGCACGCCAATGCGCGGGCAGTTGAATAGGTTATAGCAACCTGGGGGCGGGCACCAGTTGAATGGTCAAATCCGATTTATCGGTGTTGACGAAAACAATTTCTTCGCCGTCGTCTGTCGTCAGTGTAAATGAGTTGAACCTCAGCCACGCGCCTTCATATGCTGAAGGCAGCGTTAAAATCATATAACGGATGAACGTGGCATTGTTGTCCGGACCTATGTCGCTGTCGTCCGAAACGAGCTGGCTGGAGCGGTCGACCGAAGTCCAGTCCGGCAATATAAAATCGCCATATACGTCTTCAATAATCCATAGCGGATACGGATCGCTATCGTCGGCGGACATGTTGGCGCCTGCATAAGCGACAATGCCTAAACCGCCGCTTTCGCTAAAGCTTTCACCATGGCTTTCACCAAAGTTTTCGCCGTCGCCAGCGTTTTCGTCCGTATCAGCATCATAAGTATCTGTGTCAAAGCTATTATATCCTTCGCATAAAGCGCGGATGTTTATGATGTTTTTAAACGCCGGCATTTCGACATAGATAGCGATGCGTACCGGCGCGTTTTTGAATGTGTTGATGCGATACGATATATATTTTTTTGCTTCTATTTCATTTGCTTCCTTCTCATTCTCGTTTTCAGGGGTTTCGTCATTTGCGGAAGATTGCATAGAGCTGCGTATAAAGTAAAATCGATCGTTGGGTGAAACCATGTAGTAGCTTACCCTTATATCCATGCTCTGGCTTAACACAAATGTGATGTCCCAATACAATGTCTCGTCGGTAATATTAACGGGCGGTAGGGACTCGGCATCTTCCGCTTCATATAGCAGTGTCGTTACTTCCATGAGATCGCCCGCGCCGATAACTTCGCCCTCGCCAGCATCCGTGCCCGCGTCTGCGCCGGCATCCGCATCTACATCGGCGCCGGCATCCGCATCTACATCGGCGCCCGCCATGGCGCCCGCATGTTTTGCATACTTTGTTATTGCAATCGATTCGATATGTAAATTATATGTCAGATACACCCCATATACACGCTCTCCGTAAGGTATTTGATTAATTATGCAAGGTGCGCCCCCCGCCGTGGACACCTCGGTTCGCAGGCCGTTTTCCGTAATGGCGACGCCATCTATGTATTCGCCCTCCAAATCGAGCACGCTGATACGGACGACGCCGGGTCCGGTCTCTACCTCAAAGCCCAGCCCGCCAAAATTGGCGTCGGGATCAAACCCAGCCATCCAGTCTTCCAATTCAAAATCCTCGGATTCCGAGAGCAAGCCTGACAACGTGCCAACGCCATCATCATCCATTCCGACGTCATCATCATCCATTCCGAAATCATCTTCTCTTATATCAACATCCTCATCATCGTCTAAGTCATATAACTCTTCGTCTGCATCGACTGCGCTACCATCCGCTACGTCATCATCGACTGCGCCATCATCCGCTGTGTCATCGTCGACTGTGCCACCATCCGCTGCGTCATCTTCCACACCGGGTAGAAGCGATATCGATCCCAGCCCAACCGGATCCGGATCATCGACAGGCAACTCATCCAAATATGATTGTTCACCCTCTAAACCAATGTCAGAAAACAATTTATCGTCAAGCATAAGCGCCGCCGCCGATACAGCCCCTCCACCAGTAGCGTACAAGACATATGTCACCATTGAAGCAACCGCAATAATTATAAAAACAAAAACCACTTTAACTATTCGTATTTTCATAAAAAAACCCTTTTTTTTCTTTATTAGTATTTTTGTATTTGGGGTCCAGGGGCCGGAGCCCCTGGGTGAAAAAAGAACATGTACTTTATTCTTGCCATTGTTTCCAATCGATAATCATATAGCGTTCTTTTACCAGTTTTTTGACGCCCTGCGCAACGCCTATTATACGTACGTACACGGTTTCACCCATTTCACCAGAGGAAAAGAAATCGCGGATTTCCGGGTATCGCAGTAATATCTTCGAAATGAGTTTTTCGTCATAATAAATGGTCGGCGCGCCATCGATTACGATGTCGCCCTCGCTGATGATGACGCCCCGGAATGTGCCATCCCCTCGTATCGTGAGCCTGGGAAGGCTGCCGTCCATCATGGCCGCGCAATATACAATTCCACTGAGTTCACCGTCAAGTTCCAGCACGCTGTCGCCCGCCATAAATGTGATCGCCCCATCCAGGTTGGGATAGAGTTTCCCACTGGGATCCAAAATCGCCGATAGTTTTACAAGGTCCCCGAATTTGTGACCTGATGCCCCGAACGACTCAGTTTTCAATCTGTAGGCCGCTTCCAACGAATCCTTTATTTCTGAATAGGCGAGGTAGTTTCCTGCGTAATTCGCAATTTCCCTATAACCCTCTATGTCGCCGAAGCCCGGCGGCCCGAACATCATTTTGTCGCCAAACGCGTCCCCAGCTATTACAGCGCCCCGGGTATAGCCTTCAAGGGCGCCGCTGACGACAATACCCGTGTCGGGTATCCTGCCTGACAGGCGGTTGACCAGATGGCGCGTTTTATCGTTGATCGCCTCATAATGGACAAGAAAGATATCGGAAATCCCCCGCTCCGTATTTAATGCGAACCTATTGTAATAATAAAGCACACCGGGATCGTACGACGGCTTTTCCATATACGCGTTGAGGATGGCCTGGTTCGACGCGGATATGCTCTCGGCGGTTTCGAATAAAGTGTTATCGTCCGTGATATCGTTTTGCTCATCAAATTGCATAAACGCCGTGCCAGGCACAATGATCGCGCCCATAAGCTCAATTGTGCTGCTCTCATAATAGGTGTTGATCACCGCGCTGCTCGATGTGTGATCGTTAAAAATGGCGTCCGAGCTGAGCCCAATCAGGTTACCCTCAATGGTAATCCGCGAATCGAGGCCACTGTTGCGAACATCGTTAAACGTCCAAACGACGCCCGGCATACCGCTGTCATGCAAGCCGCTGCCGCTTGTGCCGCTGCCGCTTGTACCGCCGCCGCTTGTCCCGCTCCCGGTTGGTATAGGCCCGTTCTCAACAGTAATGAAGGCGCTATACACGCCATCTTCGATTGAAAGGCTGTTGCAATATATATTGCCGCCCAGGTGGTCGCGATAAAAAAACGGTACAAAGTCCCTGCCCCACGCTTCTCCGTCCGGTTGCGTGTAGCGCTGGATCATCACAGGCATAGCGGATGTGTCAAAATACAGTGTATTGCCGAAAAGGCCCCTCTTATAATCGTCAGAGTGTCCTGCGGCATAGCGACGCACAGTGATGCTGCCTCCGCTGCCCGTTACATGCAAGTCCCCGCGCGAATAAACGTTCCCGTATATCTCGACGGCGGCGCCGTCGCTCGCGACGCCGAATGCGTTGCCTTCAGCCGGAGCCCAGTCGTTTTGATCTATGTAAAACTCGTTAAAATCGACAGCGCTTACATCGCCGTATATGCGCGTGATGCCACCGGTGGCGGCGGCAGGGTCGGCGGCGCCAAAAATAATTGATCCGCGCGCCGCCAGGGCGCCGGCCCACAAGGGGTTGGCCCGCAACGGGACGTCCTCGGTGCGCGTTTCATGCCCGTATACCGGGGCGGTGACGCGCACGCTCACCGAAACATGCTTCGCATATTCATCCTCTCCGTCCGTCACTTCGATGCCCACCGTCATTCCATTCGGATCGTGCCCGTAATTATCCAACATGCCAGCATATCCCAGCATTTCATGCGACAGTTCAATGCCCGCGAAAGCGCCGTTTTTAACATCCCCGGCAACCAGCCTATACGCGAAATAATAGTACAGCCGCTGATAAAATTCCCCGCTAAAACGCGCGAATAGGCTGTTATAGCGCTGCTCATCGATTAATTCCGCCCCTCCGGCGGCGCCTTCAGATGAGGCGCCCACAACGATGAAGCTCGGTGCATAGACACTGTTATACCAGGTGTTGTATATGAAATTTTGCGCTTTCTCATTTATATCTGTCGCGCCGTCACCCGTTATCACCGGTATGTCCTCGCCGGAGAGATAGTGCTGCGCGCGCATGTATTCGTATGCATAGCCCTCGGCTTCGGATAGCCGCGCGTCGAGCTGGCGCACTTTTTCCTCTGCGGCGCTATCGAGCGCGTAATACTCCGCTGTCCAACCGGAATATTTGGCGCTCATCCGCAGGTTAGTCAGGGTGGCGAGTAGCGCGACGCCACCGAGCGCGGTCATCACGAATATAATCGTGAGCACGATGATCAAGGCCGCGCCGTCCTCGCGGCCCGCAGCCTTGCCTACCGTGCCTATCAGCTTAATCGCATTTTTGTAATTGTTTCGCAGTTTAATTGCTTTGCCGCAACAAAACCGCCGATTACGATGTTCCGTACGCCCCATGTGCATTTTTGCGCGCCTTCACGATTTTTCCAAAACTATCCGGGAATATATTTTTTAGCCTCTACGTGCGCGAGCTCCGCGCCCCCGGGCTGCGTCTCCCGCACACTCACCTCAATTGTTCGCATCAGGCTGTCGGCAGCATGCGCATGATCGTTCAGGTACATAATGCTAATAGAACCAGATACAGGCGAGACTTCGATAAAACCGGCCGCCGAGCCGCTGCTTTCCGCAACACCGCCACCTTCCACAGTAACGCTGCTTTCCAAAGCACCGCTACCCACTGCGGAACCGCCGCCATCAGCAGCTCTGCCGCCAACAACAGAACCACCGCTCCCCGCAACGCTGCCGCTAACCGCCGCTGCGGCGTCGCTCGCCACGTTGTATCCCGAACCCGGTATGCCAAACACATTTATATTGACCATATAGCCCGTCCTGTTGACGACGGCGACATGCTTTGGCAGTACGCCTTCCCCGGAATATTCAATGTTAATGGAAATAATGCGGCCAATCCGTGACTTTTCTATGCGCCGCGGGACGCCATTGAAGACCACCTCGACGTCGCCCGCGTTTTCATTGACGACCAAACGATAATTTTGCGTCGAATCCAGGCTGAGCGAAACGGATGCCGACACATAGTTAAGCTCCGGACCGATGTCCCGGCTCTCGCTCATCACCGCCTCAAGAATGAATCCTGCGCCCTCGGGGGCGCGTGTTTCGGCGCCCGGGGCAGCCAGCTCGAACTCCAGTTCCAGTTCTCTCCAGCGACTATCGTAGTATTTAACGAAGCGATCGCCGCCCAGCTCCGGGTCCGCTTTGAATAGTTCCACTGCCGTGATTGCCAGGCTATTGGCCATATCCATATCGACAGCTCTCGCGTTGTTGCGCGACGACACAAAAAACATCTGAAACAGCGACCCCGATATTATCGCCAAAATCGTGAACGCAACCATCAGCTCTATGATCGTGAAACCCGCATCAGAGTCAGCGTCAGTATCAATTTCTCCACTGCCGCCACATATGCCTCCACCACCATCGACGCCGCGCCGTGGGCATGCCGCATCAAGGGCATTATGGGCATTAATGTATCTATCGCGTGACGACATTGACGTTCCCCTTTGTCAAGCCGATGTGAAACCTGGGCGAAAGCACATCGTCGTTCACAACGACAATTTCAAAAGGCATATCGGTATTATTATCTATGTCGAGCAATATCGACACATTGTCGTTGTCGCCGATCCTCTGGCATGACAGGATTTTAAGCCGAATCGTCCCTCCGGTCGCCGGTAGCTTTCTTTTTTCGCTTTTTTGGTACGATGCAAGCGAGTACACATACTCAAACTGATCTTCGTCCCCGCTGATTGTGAGCTTCGCGCGGATGGCGTTGTTCACATTCGAGCGCAGTTCGGTTTCAACGCGAGGATAGACGCCATAGCTCACCTTCGTCTCATTACTGGACGAGGCTTTGAGCACTATATAAAAATCGGGGTCGATATCCTCATCTTCTGACAATAACAAAATCGTGGGATCCGCGTTGTCTTCAATAAAACCATTGTATTTGCTAAAAATACTCTCTTTTGCCGCCACGCTGCCTGGCGACGCGGCGCTGCCTGGCGACGCGGCGCTGTCTGGCGACGTGGCGCCGTCCTGCAGCCCCCCGCCCTGTGCAATGCCGCTTTGCGAGACTCCATCTTGCGCGACCCCGTCTTGCTCAGCCGTGTCTCGCGCCGCAGCGCCGCCTGAGGTCAATATCGGCGGGTTTTGTTCCGCAAACGGCGACAGCGCGGCATATTCAAGGTTCAGCGTACCTTTAAGCTCGCCCTCCTGTATGCGTGCAAGGGAGACGCCCTTGACGAGAAGTTTTCGCTCGCTGTTTTCAAACGCATTGATAAACGGGCCTGCCGTGTGGAACTCGCAAGTAAAACTGACTTGGACGCCCTGGATACTCAATGTCCTGTCGGAAGACGAGCCGTCCTCAAACAGAGCCAAGCGCTCCGCCAGCGATCCATCCGCGTCGCCCATAACTTCGTTCGAGCCGCCCGTATAAGCATCCACGCCGAACTCATAAGAATACGCGCCGCCTACACCGGCATCCGCGCCGTCCGTATATTCATCCACACCGACCACATAAACATACGCGCCCGAACCCGTACCCGAACCCGAACCGACGTTTTCGTTGGCATTTCCCGCAGCGCCTTCGCTACTGGCGCTTGCGGCATATACATACGGATCGGCCAAGCGCCTTTCGGAGAACGAAACGGACTCTATCACGATGTTATGCTCCCGTGCGAATCCGCCAATCATCCGGGCGATATCCTCATTATGCAACGCGGGCGGCAACGTACCCTCCGCAGTTTCGATTTGCTCCAGCAAGGCGCCCAGTTGCGCGTCGCGGTTGTCAATGTCGGCCTTTTCGTCCAGATAGTTTTGCAACGCGACCCTGCGCGCCGCCAGCTCCGTTTGCGCCAACGCCGCCGCAGCCAACCGGGGCCCAACAAAGAAGTGATATAGCAAAAACGCTTCGAGGAAAAGCAGGATCAGCGTTGCGATGATAAATTCTACGGTGGGGATAACCCTGGCGCCGGCCTTCGCGCCGGCCTTGGCGGCCGCGCCCGCACCCGCGCCCGAACCTATGCCCGCACCCATTCCCGAGCCCGAACCTACGCTCGCGCCCATTCCCGCGCCTGCGCCCGTTCCAGAGCTTGCACCCATGCCTGTGCCCATGCCCATGCTTATACCTGCGCCCATGCCCGCGCCTTCGCCTGTGCCAATGCCCGCACCCACTGCACCATCTTTAAATATTCTTGCTTTAGCCATGTTATATTAAAGCCTGCCTTTGTTATTTAGTAACAAAAGTTATAGTCATGGTAAAACTGTAATCGTTGCGCGCGTCGGAGACGGACTCGTTCGCGGAAATGGAGTTGATACGCACGCTGTCATATAAACCGGTCTGCCTGAGCGTTGATGCAAATTCCGAAACGCTCCCGTAATCCCTCGCCCTGCCGCTCAGCGCCGCGCTGTTTGCGTCCGCCATGCTAAAGTTGATGACAAAAAGGCTTTCCGGCGCCTGCGTGGTCAATTCGTCCAATAGCTCCGATGCCCTCACGCTTCGCGCATCAATAGCATCCGCAACGGCGCTCAAAGCCGATAGCTTCCGGCGTGCAATCGATACAGCCTCGCCGTGTTCAGCCGCTTGTGTATCGCTTGAGATTTGTGCGTCGATGCTCACTGCTTCGGCTGTGTTCCGGCGCTGATCGGCTATAAAATACAAGCCTGCAGCGACTGACACAGCGGCAATCAGGATTGCCGCAGCCACGGCCGCCGTTAAGCGCCCGAATACGAAGCCCTGCCGCCCACCCGCTCCGCTGGAGAGCGCCGGGGCGAAATTCATTTCCATGTCCCGGCCCCGATCTCTAATTCCTGCGCCCGCGAGCGCCGCGCCAACTGCAGCGAGCAGCATATTCGGGTTCTCGTTTTTCATCAACGCCCGACAGGCAGCGCTTGCTTCATCCGAGGGCCTAAGCTCGCGCGCCGCCAAGCTGTGTGATTGCGCAAAATATTCGACAATGCCGGGAATGAGGCCACCCTCGCCCACAACGGCGACATATGATAGTTTTTCGCCGGATATACCGCTCATATAATGGTTAGCGGTTTGGGTTATTTGCTCGACTATATCCGAAAAGCACATACTCATCACGCTTTCCGAATCATACGGATCCATGGCAATTTTCGAAAAATCGCCGCTAAGTCGCGCGCGCTCAATGTCTTCCCTAGCCGCGCCCGATTTTTCCGCCGCCATATTGTCGTATAGCGCCGACCCGTTCATAATATATCGGGACAGGACGAGTTTACCGCCGCTGACAACGCTGAGCAAAGAATTTCGGTAACCGATATCTATCAACAGCCCCGTATCCCCGCCGCTCCTATCACTTTGATCGCCGCCTCCGCCGCCCTGTTCGCCGCCCCTACCGCCTCCGCTACCGACACTTCTTTCGCCCGTAGCCGCTCCCTCGCTACCGCTATTGCTTCCTCCCCCGCCTTCACAGTTATTGCCTCCGCCCCTGCCGCTTGCACCGCTCCTGTCGCCCTGTTCGCCTCTCCTGTCGCCCTGTTCGCCGCCCCCGCTACCTCTGCCGCCCCCACTAACGCCCTCGCCGCCGCCGCCACCGCCCCCGCTACCGCCCGCACCCGCGCCCACGCAATACCCGGCGACAGCCTTCGCCTGCGCATCCGCCCGCACGTCCGCATAGAGAAGCGGAAGCCCGAGACGCCCGGCCAGCTCCTGATACGAACTGATTAGCTCATGGGGGCACAGCGCAGCCAATACAGACACAGAAGACGCGTCTTTCGAAATGATCCTTTGCGTAATTTCATGCGTATCTTTTATAGTCGGGAACAGCTTCAATATCTCGTATTTGACCGCAGGCGGTATCTCCGCATCCGATAGCGCGGGGAAGGTGAGGTTCCGCGTTATGATATCGGGCGAATTGATGCTGACGGCAAGGCCGTCCGGCTTGATGCCGGTCTGTGCGATATATGCTTTAATGTCGTCAGCGACAGCGTCCATATACGTAATGGCGCCTTCCTGCACGCTGCCATCGGGCGTTTTAATTACACCAGCGTCCAATATCATGCGCCGCTTGCCGCGCTTCACAAACGCAGCTTTAATATTCCGCGAGCCGACATCCAGCCCAAGCACAATCTCCGGCATAGCGAACAAGCCCTCTCCGCTGCTGGTATAATAACTGGTGTTATAATTAGCAGCCGCTACTATTTACCAACAATCAGGCAGATTGTTTCATTTATTTAGTGAACGCTGTTGACACACAGATACGGATTTTACATTGTTTGAAAATAATATGGTAAAATAATTCGAATGTGTAAAATAAGGGGCAATTATTGTATTAAGTTTACTTTAACGATTAATTTGATGAGAGGGGTCTAAAAATGCCGCAAATCAAATGTAACGGAATCGACGTTTATTACGAGGAGCGCGGTTCCGGTCCCCCGCTTCTATTAATAATGGGGCTCGGCGCTGACGGTTCGCTGTGGGAGCCGCATGTATTGGAATACGAAAAGTATTTTAGGTGCATTATCATTGACAACCGTGGCGCCGGCCGATCGGGCAAGCCAGCCGGGCCTTACACTACCGCGATGCTGGCGGAGGACGCCGCCGGCGTTTTGACGTCGCTTGGCATAAATAACGCGCACATTGCGGGCATCTCTATGGGCGGGGCTATTGCCCAGGAAATTGCGATACGGCATCCCGAATTGGTTAAGAGCCTTGTGCTTGTGTGCACATGGGCCAAATGCGACAATTATTGCACGCGCGTTTTTGAAATGCTGAGGGCTATGAACCAGACGGCTGATGCCACAGCGTTCACGCGCATGCTGCAATTATGGATATTCACGCCGTCATACCATGAGGCGTTTATGGACGATCTCATTTCCCGCGAGGAGTCGGGCGCTAAAAATTTGTATCCGATGCCTGCGCACGCGTTTGCCGCGCAGTGCGACGCCTGCATCGGCCACAACACGCTTGATCGGCTGGATCGGATAGCCGCGCCCACGTTGATTACGGCGGGCGACGAGGATATTTTCACACCGGTGCGATTCGCGAAAATTCTGGAGGAAAAAATCCAAGGCTCGGAGTTGTTTGTCTTTAAGGGCGGCGCGCACGCGCACCATTGGGAGTTTCTTGAGGAGTTCAACAGCCGGACGATCGAATTTATGCGGCGCTTTAGATAGTCTTAGATAGTCTTAGATAGTCTTAGATAGTCATTAAACAAATCATTAAGCATAAAATTATGCGGAATCGGAAAGGGAGCAATATGCCGAAAATTTCCATAGGATCATGGGCGTTTGCCTTTGGCCCATTTGAACGCGACCCATGGCCGTTCGAACGCGTTCTTGAATACGCGGCCAAATCGGGGTACGACGGCGTCGAAATCAACGGTTTCAGGCCCCACCCCCATCAGGACGATTACGACTCCCTGCAAAAACAGCGGGAGCTGGTGAAAATGGTCGGTGGCTACGGCCTTGGGATTTCGGGATACGCCCCCGATTTCGCATCGGCGCCCCCGCCGTTAGCCGGGGCGGATGAATACCTCGGCATATTCCGCAAATGCCTCGCTTTTTGCACAGGGTGCGGCATCAACACGCTTAGGGTAGACACGGTCAGCCCGCCGGAAGCGTTATCGGAGCGCGAATATGGCGAGCGTTTTGCGAGGCTCGCGGATACATGGCGCATAGCCGCTGAAGAGTCGGGGCGTGAAGGCGTGTCGTTCGTCTGGGAGTTCGAACCGGGGTTCTGGCTGAATAAGCCGGGCGAGGTGGCCGCGCTGGTCGATGCGGTAGGACATGATAATTTCAAGGTGCTCTTTGACACAAGCCACGCCTATATGGGGGCGGTAGTCGGCGCGCGGCATACGGGGGACAAGCAGCTTCTGCCGGGCGGGGTCATCGAATACGCGCAGTTGCTGCACGGGAAAATAGGCCATCTTCACCTCGTTGACTCCGATGGCACCCTCCACGACAATACGACAAGCACCCATGCGCCGTTCGGCCATGGCAACATAGACTTTAAGTCGTTTATCGATAAGATGGACCCAGCGATGCGGGCTTTCCCATGGTGGTGCGTCGATTTTTGCTTTTGCGCGGAAGCGGAACAGTACGGCGCGGAGGGATTGGTCTATTTGAAGCGCATACTGGAAAATTAACGTAAGCGGGGTTTGTATTAAAGAACCGTAAAGAACTTGTTTAGCGGGGTTGCATAAATGAATAAAATGCGTTTTGGATGTCAGACATATTCATGGCAGATGAGCTATGAAGCATATAAAAATAAGCTCGGGCATATCATCGATGTGATCGGCCGATCGGGATATGAAGGCGTTGAGGCAGAGACATGCATGCTGGGGGAATACTACAATTCGGGCGATATGCTCGCGGATGGCTTGGCCCAAAATGGGCTTAGCCTCGGTGCCCTTTGTCTTGTACTGCCATGGAGGGACACGGAAGAAAATAAATTTGAAAAGGCTGAAGCAGAAAAGATAATCGGGTATTTGGGGCGGTTCCCCGGTACACTCCTTTCGCTGTGCCAGTATCCCGGCGACAATAGGGATTCCTTGCGCGAACGCCAGCGAAACGCAATTCGCTGCGTCAACGCGGTCGCCGCGCGGGCCTCCGCCAGAGGCATTACATGCACTTTTCACCCCAACTCCCCCGCAGGTTCCGTGTTCCGCTCAGCGGAAGACTATAAAATAATGCTTGATGGCCTCGATCGCAGTTTATGCGGGTTTGCGGCGGACACGGGGCACATTGCCAAAGGCGGGATGGACGTTGAGCAAACGTTTAAAACCTATCGCGAATTTATCAACCATGTCCATTACAAGGACATGGCAGCCGACGGCAGGTGGGCGCTGATGGGCAACGGCGTCATCGATTTTGTAAAGGTCACGGCCGATCTTGCGTCGTCAGACTATGACGGATGGATTATGGTCGAAGACGAGTCCCCGGCGTCAGAGCAGAATCCGGACGCCTCCGCGCTGCATAACATGGAATACGTAAAAAATAAATTAAGCATATAATCATCGGCGCGACCAGTTAAGTAGTCGGTAGCGTAGTTGATGGAGTGATCGGTAGCGTATTTGATAGAGCGGTCGGTGATGTGGTTGATGGCGCGGTTGATGGCGCGGTTGCTGGCGCGGCTGGCAATTTGGTCAGTGGCGTGTTCGAAAGCTCGTCAAAGCACACACTGATGAAGAAACGTTCCACATATCGGAATCACTGATAAAGAGAGAGCTGGAGGAAAGCTGACAGTGCCAATGAAGTTACGAAAAATGCTGGGCGATGTGAACGCCCCTTCATGTATTATGCTACGAAATCTGATTGACACACAAAGCAAAGACACTATCCGCAAGTGGTGCCTTTCATATGCCGAAAAAAAAGTCCTCCCCATTTTTGAGAAGCATTGCCCGGATGACACGCGCCCGCGCAATGCCGTGAACGCCGCCCATGATTATCTTGACGGCACTGTGAAATTCCCTATCGTTAAAAACATCATACTGAATGAGTGCCATACCGCCGCCCGCGAACTGGACGACAACCCCATCGCGCAGGCCGCAGCAAGGGCTGTCGGGCAAGGTTCTGCCGTTGTCCACACTTTGACACATTCATTAGGGCTTTTCTTCTATGCAGCGGCAGCTGTCGCCTATGACCGTATCGGGCCATTTGCAACAGACGACGAATACGCCCAAATCGCAGAGGAAGTCTGCCTAGACTACACAGCCGCCCTCCGCGCCATAGCCGTAGAAAACGAACCAAATCCCGCGAAACTCAAATGGAACTGTTAACGAAAAAATAATAACCGATATCAACGCGGATAGATTTGACTTTCGATAAACTACTTACATTTAATAATGTTTAATAAAGGTACAAACATTAAAAAGAGGTCATTACTATGTCAATAGCATCAATTACTGTACGCGTTGATGACGAAACGAAAAAACGGTTTGAATATATATGTGATGAAATCGGCTTAACGCCTACGGCAGCAATAAATACATTTATACGCGCCGTATTGCGGGAAAATGGAATCCCTATCTCTTTAAAGAAAATAGACCCCATCTCTAAGAACGAATGGATGAAAGCGGCCTTGCATCGTAAAGGAATCCCCATCGAAACAGTTGAAGCCGATGAACATTCAAATATTAAAATAGATAAAGAAAAACACCCTGACCTCCATGATTGGGTAGTGAAAGGTTAATTGATTATATAAACCAAGCCCCGAATTAGTTAAAATATGGCTATCAGCTACCGCCATACCTGTAAGGTATTTATGGCGAGGCATACTACTTATCCATTCCTTAAACGGTATTAATTAGTGTTCCTAATGAAAAAGTATTTGCATTTTTTCTATTATTCGTGTAATATATCAAAATAATAGTTGATTTATGCTTGCTAACTAACGATATAATGTAATCCCAACCAAATATAATGAATCCGATTATTTATCTATGCCTTCGATGCTTTCGACACAACCGAAACACTCGACTCATATAACGCTTATGGCATTATCAATCCATTAGGTACGTTCGGCTCTTTTTCATTTATGTTTTCGGAAAAACGTGGAGGGAGGTGTTTTCGGGTGGGTGTGCGCAAATATCTGCGAAAATGCTGGGACGCCCGGTTCATATATCTGCTGCTGCTTCCTGGGATGACGTTCATCTTTATATTCAGTTATGGGCCCATGTATGGCCTTCAATTGGCGTTCAAGCAATATAACGCGGGGCTGGGCATCCTCGGCAGCAACTGGATTGGGCTGACTAACTTCCAAAACTTAATCGCCCGCCCCGATTTTTTTAAGGCGTTTACGAACACCATCATTATCAGCCTCAGCCGATTGGTTATTGAGTTCCCCTTTCCCATTTTGCTGAGCCTGATGCTCAACGAGCTGCGGCTACGCAAGCTAAAGCGCGTCCTCCAGACGGTGTTTACGTTCCCGCATTTCCTGTCATGGGTCGTAGTGTCCAGCATACTGCTCTCTTTTATGGATTCCAGCGGGCCGCTCAACTCGATTATACATATGCTGACCGGCCAAAAAGTCGCTTTTCTCGGCGACACCAGCATCTTCCGGCCCATACTCTATTCCACGTCCATTTGGAAGGGCGCGGGCTGGTCGAGCATCATCTACCTCGCCGCCATCGCAGGCATAAACCCGGAGCTGTACGAAGCGGCTGTCATCGACGGTGCGAACCGCCTCCAACGCATTTGGCATATCACATTGCCCTGCATCCTGCCCACCATAACTGTGCTGTTCATTCTGGCGGTAGGGGGGATTATGGACGGGGGCTTCGACCAGATATTCAACATGCAGAACCCGGTCGTCCGCCCAGTCGCCGAGACCATCGACATATATGTATACCGTATTACGTTTGAAAGCCCGCCAAACTACGGCTTTTCCACAGCGGTGGGAATGTTCAAGTCGGTCATTAACTTCATCATGCTGATACTTGCCAACCGCGTCGTGCGTACAATAAGCGGCAGCGGTCTGTTCCGTTAAAGAGGTGTATATGAGTCAAACAGATCAACAAATAAAGCAAGTTAGCTATACTAGGAGGAAGCCGCTTATACGGCTTGGGTTATTTGATTATATAATCATCACTTTTCTAATGTTATTTGGCGCGGCGATATTCATTCCGTTTTATAGCGGGGTGATTTCATCTTTTGTTACGCCCAAGGAATATATCCTCAACCCGGCGATGGTCATTCCCAAAAGGATAGTGCTGGACAACTATTATGTGATATTTACCAACAGGATGATCTTCACCGGATATAAAAACACCCTCATCCTGGTTGTCTTCGGGGTAACGTACAGCCTGCTGCTCACGGTGTGCATGGGCTACGCTTTTTCGCGGAAGTCGTTCCCCGGCAAGAAGTTGTTTTTTAGCCTCGTCCTCTTTACGATGTTTTTCGGCGGCGGCTTGATACCGCAATATTTATTGATGCGGTCGCTGAACCTGATTGGTAAACTGCACGGCGTGATCTTGCTGGGCGGCGTCTCGGTTTTCTATATGATAATCATTAAAAACTCATTTGAGCAAATTCCCGAGAGCCTAGAAGAAAGCGCGAAAATCGACGGCGCCAACGATGTCGTCATTTTTTCGCGCATCATGCTCCCATTGCAATTGCCCATGCTAGCCACGATAACGCTGTTTTTCACTGTCGACCGCTGGAATTCGTGGTTTGCGCCTATGCTCTACCTCAATGACAACAAGCTATGGCCGTTGCAAGTAGTCCTCCGCTCCATCGTAAACAATATCAGAACGCTGGACACGGAGGCCGTCTCCCAGCTCGGCATCGAGCTGTTCCCAATCGGCATTAAAATGGCAGCCATTGTGGTAACCATGCTGCCCATCATGATGCTGTACCCATTTTTACAGAGATATTTCGTCAAGGGCATATTGGTGGGGGCCATTAAAATGTGAGCAATATAATTTATATAAAATAATCATTTCAGGAGGGATTACAATGTTTAAAAGACGCTCGTTGACAATGATTGTACTGGCATTTGCGTGCGCGCTCGTGATGCTGTTCGCAGCCTGCGGGGGCGCCGGGACGCCTACCGGCGGGACGACGGCGGCAGCCACGCAGGCGGCGGATGCGACTCAAGCAGCGACCACG
>Ga0099364_10004214_pt1 | contig 21870 bp, 18 predicted proteins | sample TergutTh196P3_FD_73070 | JGI IMG/M metagenome (GOLD analysis project Ga0099364, IMG submission 73070) | Microcerotermes parvus P3 segment gut microbial communities from Pointe-Noire, Republic of the Congo - Th196 P3 | ecosystem: Host-associated > Arthropoda: Insects > Digestive system > Gut ... | reverse complement strand
ATCACCACGAGCCAAAGCTATAGACCCTATTATAGTTATTGAAGATTTTTCGGAAAATGCATATGGTTTTATTTTTGATATAAAAGGAGATGCGGCTTCTCCTGCACTCTTCTTTGTAACAGATTCTGTTAAGAGCTTCCTTCAAGGCTCTTTATATTTCTCTCACAGGCCAAATTATGACTCGTTGGCTCCTGTCATTTCCTTTTTTAGAGCCGACATAATAGAATTAATGAAAACAGTTAAATGGGAAAAAACACGACAACCGAACGGTGATGAACGGAAGTGAAAGAGGGAATACCCTGGTAAAGAAAGTATTAAACAAATGAAAAAATCAATACTCAATAGTGAGGGATACAAGCCACCCTGTTCACTCAAAATTGTCATCAGAGACATGGATATAAAGACTTTTGGGGCTTTTGTCAGGGATGAAGTAATCTATTTTCCCGTTGACGGTTTGAAAAGAGAATTATCAAATGGTGCAGGAATGGCAATTTTAGGAGTTATAGTTCATGAATTGGTTCATGTCCTTCAGGCGTATGGAAGACCAAATCGTGTTGATAGTTGGGTTAATGAAGGTATTGCGGATTACTTTCAATACTTCTGGTACGAAAGAAATGGTAATATAATTTGCCGAGTTAATCCAGAAACAGCAAAGAAGTGGAAGCAGGAAAATCATGGTTTCGCATCAGACCAAATCTTTGCTATGTGAAGATAATAACTAAAATGAAAATCAAAAAAATGAAAAGAGTAAATTCAATTTTAATAATCATCCTGTTTGCAGTAATGGCAGGATGTGTAAGAGGAGGCAATGAAACAATTGATGACTTTATCACGGTTGACGTCACTGCAAGTTATTCCAAAAAGGAACTGATTCTTCAGGATTTTATGGATGTGGAATATATAAAGTTGGAAATGAATGATATGTTTGTTAATCAAGGATTTGTGCAAGATATAGGAAAGGAATTCATATTAGTAATTAATCGAATCGACGACGGGGATATTTTTGTTTATAACAGACACGGGAAAGCCTTAAGAAAGATAAACCGTAAGGGACAGGGTGGCGAAGAATATATTAGTATTTATGATATTATTTTGGATGAGGATAACGAAGAAATGTTTGTCAGTGACATTATGAAGAGAAAAATCTTTGTATATGATTTCTTCGGAAAATATAAAAGAAGCTTCGATCACAGAGAAGTTTCAGAATCGAAGTTTTATGCCGATATATTTAACTATGATAGAGATAATTTGATTTGCTATGATGTATACAATAAAGAGATAGCATTTGTTCTCATATCCAAGAAGGATGGGAGTATTACGAAAGAAATTAAAGTTCCGTTTAAAGAGAAGAAGTTATTACAGCAAATTTCAAGACGTGATGAAACAGGTAATCCTATTTCTGGTGTGTTTGCTGGTCCTTATCGTTCAATAATACCTTACAAGGGCAATTGGTTACTATTGGAACTTTCATCCGATACAGTGTACACATTTTTACCGGATTACAGCTTATGTCCTTTTATTGTAAGAACTCCGTCTATCCAATCAATGGATCCGGAAGTTGCTCTTATTTTGCGACTTGTTTCTGACCGTTATTTTTTCATGGAAACCATAAAAAATGAATTTAATTTTAATACAGGAAGAGGATTCACGAGAACTTTTATGATGTATGATACGAGGGAAAAGGCATTTTTTGGATATGTCGTTTACAATGGCGACTATTCAACAAAAAAGGAAATATACATGAACGTATTAAGACCTGTAAATCACGAAATCGAATCGTGGCAACCAATAGAAGCTTACCAATTGGTTGAATCTTACAAAAAAGGGGAACTGAAAGATGGTAAACTGAAAGAAATTGCCTCAAAATTGGATGCAGAAGATAATCCGGTGATTATGCTGGTAAAACACAAAAAATAATGGTTAGTGGTTAATGATAAATGGTTAATTGGTAATGTAGGGGCGTACCCTTTGCGGTCGCCCATCTTAGAATGTAGTTGATAATAAATGGGTAATAAAACAGAGATAGAAAGGGATTTAGGGCAAATTGCTGATATGCTTATGCTTAATGGGTCATTGACGGAGTGTAGAGGTTTGGTGCATGGAAAGATGGGGATTGCGGTTTTTTTACAGAATTGCAGAAAATATCGGGGTTTGACAGTTGTAGCAGGCTTTTGGAACAATGCAGGAGGAACCGGGACGTGCCATCATCGGATATTTCCCGAAGTTTTCCCCGACTGGGTGATTCTATCATCGGCAATATCATACAGAGGTATCAATGCAGCAGGTATCTCAACGTTTCACTACAGGATGAAATGGATGCTGACTTGAAACAAATCCCTGATTTGGATATGGAAAAACCTCCTGCTGGCATGAGACTTCTTACCGGCTATGCAGGCGAAGGAATGGCGCAATTGACGGCGCTTAATCAAACAAATGTATCATGGATGCAACTCCTTTAACAAGCTGTTTAACAACATAAAGCTAACAGATTGCTTCGCAAGCTGCCAATGACGGAAAAATACAATTAATCTAAAAACGATGAATCTCTATATTTTCAATCTAAATCACCCAAAGTTGGGGGATATACATACAGACAATATTTATAAAATCGTACACAAAGAAGTGGAGGAAGGTCAATCATGGTTTCGCATCCGCAATCAGGCGTCATGCAATGATTGTGTTTATCAATGGCTTTGTCCGCCGCCATCCAATTATGAAATAAACATTGGACGTCCCAATCTTTGTCATGTGCAAAATAACAACCGAATAATTGAATAACGGAATAACTGAAAAAAAAATTATCTTTGCGTGATTTAAATTACAATAGACATGAAACGAACCAATTTAATTACAGCAATCATCCTGTCAGTAATAATGGCAGGATGCGGAGGAGGAAGTAAACGGTTAACGGATGATTTTATCATCGTTGACGTTAGGAAAAGTTATCCCCCAAAAGAACTGATTCTTCAGGATTTTATGGACGTGGAATACATTGCGTTGAATGACACCTTTGTTACTATGGGTCTTTTACAGACTGTTGGAAAAGAAATCATCGTGGTAAGAAACCTGATCACGGATGGGGATTTCTTTCTTTTTGACAGAAAGAATGGCGATGGCATAAGAAAGATAAACCGTCAGGGTCAGGGTGGCGAAGAGTATATTGTTCACATGAAAATTCTATTAGATGAAGAAAACGAAGAACTGTTTATCCTTGATAACAGTCTTAAAAAAATATTCGTTTACGATTTATACGGAAAATATAAAAGAAGTCTTCAATACGCTGCAGAGATTAGAATTGTTAATTTATTAAACTACGATAATGATCATCTGATTTTCTATGATTCTCAGTTTATGTTTAACGAATGGTTTGGTACTGATTATCTTCCTTCCTATAATATCATGTCCAAACACGATGGAAGTATTATCCGAAAAATTCAATTTCCTTTTGAAAAGATTATATCACCAATGGTTAGTTCTACTGCCCCAGTTCCAAGCGCTTCTTCCTGGTATCCATTAGTTCCTTATCATGGCAACTGGATATTAACGGAAACCTCATCCGATACCATCTACCAATATTATCCCCATGACGATTCAATCCATCCGTTTATTGTCCGGACTCCGTCCATACACTCCATGGACCCTGAAATATTTCTTTATGTCAGTTTTCTTTCCGACCGCTATTATTTCATGGAAACTGTAAAAAAAGAATATGACACTGCGACAAGGACAGGCTATCCGGGTGTTGATTTAGTGTACGACAAACAGACAAATGAGATATTCCAATTTACCCTGTACAATGACGATTATTCAGTCAAAACCCCTGTCAATATGAAAATACCCTCAACTCCTTTATCTCCTTTAAGTCCTGAAATCGCATTCTGGCATAAATTAGAAGCATTCGAACTTGTTGAAGCTTACAATAAAGGTATATTGAAAGGAAGATTGCAAGAAATAGCGGCAGAATTGGATGAAGAATCAAATGCGGTGATTATGCTGGTAAAACACAAAAAATAATGGTTAGTGGTTAATGATAAATGGTTAATTGGTAATGTAGGGGCGTACCCTCTGCGGTCGCCCATCTTGGAATGTAGTTGATAATAAATGGGTAATAAAACAGAGATAGAAAGGGATTTAGGGCAAATTGCAGACATGCTTTTGCTGAATGGGACATTGACGGAATGTCCGGGGTTGGTGCATGGGAAAATGGGGATAGCTACTTTAGATATGAAAAGAACTGTTTTGATTACATCCATTTTCCTGATAGCGTTGACCGGATGTGGAGGTAGCAACAAACAATCTACGGATTCTTCCAGCACAGTTGATGTTACAGCAAGTTATTCTGAAATAGAACCAATAACACAGGACTCAATAGAAAAAGAAGAAACTACGGAAGAAACGAATGATACGCTTCTTAATCAAGTTTTTGCGCAGGATATTAGACAGACAAGAATTGATGATTTTATTACAGTTGACGTCAGGAGAAGCTATTCCTCAAAAAAGGAACTGATTCTTCAGGATTTTATGGATGTGGAATATATTGCGTTGGAAACGAATGATGAATTTGTTAATCAAGGTTGGGTACAGGATATAGGCAAAGAAATTATATTAGTAAAAAACCGAATCACCGACGGAGATATTTTTGTTTATGACAGATCAGGGAAAGCTTTAAGAAAGATAAATCGTAAGGGACAAGGACCGGGAGAATATATATATGCTAGTCAAGTTATCTTGGATGAAAATAAGGAAGAAATATTTGTTAGCGACATGATGACGAGAAAAATCTTTGTATATGACCTGCACGGAGAATTTAAAAGAAGTTTTAATCAAAAAGAAGCAGAATGGAGGGAAGACAACACAGGAGCGTTCCCTTATGCGGATCCAAGAGCGTTCCCTTATCTGTTTTTATTTAATTATGACAGAGACAATCTGATTTGCTATGATCCACACCATGAAGAGAGAGCATTTGTTCTTATATCTAAACAGGATGGAAGTATCACAAGAGAAATTAAGACTCCATTTAAAGAGAAGAAATATTTACATCAAATTCCGGCAAATGATCCTTTTGGTATGGTGTCTCCCGGGGGTGGTGATAATCCGTTAATACCTTACAACGGCAATTGGATTTTAGCAGAACCATCGTCCGATACAGTGTACATGTTTTTGCCGGATTACAGCTTGCGTCCGTATATTGTAAGAACTCCGTCTATCCAATCCATGGACCCTGAAGTTTTTCTTCTGTTAAGACACTTCTCCGATCGTTATTATTTCATGGAAACCATCAGAAATGAATACAACTTTAATACAAGAAGCGGATTTCCGCAAACTTTTATGATGTATGACACGAGGGAAAAGGCATTTTTTGGATATAACGTTTACAATGGCGATTATTCAACCAAAAAAGAAATATATATGAACGTAGGAAGACCTGTTAATCACGAAATTGCATTATGGTATCCTTTAGAGACCTTCCAACTTGTAGAAGATTACAAAAAAGGGGTACTGAAAGATGGTAAACTGAAAGAAATTGCTGCGACATTGGATGCAGAAGATAATCGGGTGATTATGTTGATAAAACACAAGAAATAATGGTTAGTGGTTAATGATAAATGGTTAATTGGTTAGAAATATCAATGTAGAAGACGATATATGTGAGGATTTTGATCATGGATTCTGAAATATTGTTCACATTTTTCTGCATACCGTTTCATTTGCAAGAAATTTAGCTTATTTGATGTACAAAAAACAGATGAATACGTTGTTGATAAATTCCCGGCAGCACTCTTTAAGAGATTGATATACCACATTTTCTAACACTCATTTTTCAACTATTTCTCTGATTTTTAAACAATTATTAAATTTTTTAATGAACTATTGTCACAAAATATTAACTAAAAAAGAAAAGACATGAATAAAATTTTCTATCCAATAAACGCTCTCTGTAATTTACTATATATCAATATTATAAATTTTATATTTGATTTTATATAGTTTTCATTTTCGGTTTTGTATGATTTACAACTATGATTTTGTGAAATTACAACTTAATTCATTCCTATCCCACACTGCCTTCCAACGATACTTGCAACAGTTTTTGCGCTTCTACTGCAAATTCCATTGGCAGTTTGTTCATTACTTCGCGGGCGTATCCGCCGACAATCAGTGCTACGGCTTTTTCGGTATCAATGCCGCGTTGATTGCAATAGAATAGTTGGTCTTCGTTGATTTTACTTGTTGTGGCTTCGTGTTCCACAACGGCCGTTTCGTTTTGGATATCGGCATAAGGAAACGTATGAGCGCCACATGTAGCGCTTAACAATAAACTGTCGCACTGACTGTGATTGCGGGCGCCGTCGGCACGCGAGGCAACCTTCACCAAGCCTCTGTAACTGTTCCGGCTGAAACCGGCTGAAATTCCTTTCGAAACAATTGTGCTTCGCGTGTTCTTTCCCAAATGAATCATTTTCGTCCCGGTATCAGCTTGTTGATAATGATTGGTCACCGCTACCGAATAAAATTCACCGACCGAATTATCACCTGCCAGGATACAACTCGGATATTTCCAGGTGATCGCCGAGCCGGTCTCTACCTGTGTCCACGATATTTTGCTCCCTTCTCCCTTGCAAATGCCCCGTTTCGTCACAAAATTATAAATACCTCCCTTCCCTTCCTTGTCGCCCGGATACCAGTTCTGCACCGTAGAATATTTCACTTCTGCACGCTCATGGGCGATGATTTCGACGATCGCTGCATGTAGTTGATTCTCGTCACGTCGGGGAGCCGTACATCCTTCCAAATAACTGACATACGATTCATCATCGGCCACAATCAGCGTCCGCTCAAACTGACCCGTATTTGCTGCGTTGATCCGGAAATACGTACTCAACTCCATCGGACAACGCACACCTTTCGGGATATAAACAAACGATCCATCCGAAAAAACAGCCGAATTGAGCGCAGCAAAAAAGTTATCGCGGTAACCAACCACACTTCCTAAGTATTTTTGCACCAAATCAGGATAATGCGCTACGGCCTCACTGAACGAACAGAAAATAATGCCTTTTTCAGCCAATGTCTCTTTATAGGTCGTTTTAACCGAAACACTATCCATTACTGCATCTACCGCCATACCGCTCAACATCTTATGCTCTTCGAGCGGAATACCTAATTTTTCAAATGTCTTCAATAATTCAGGATCGACCTCATCAGGATTTTTCGGGCCTTCTTTCTTTCCGGGGGCGGCAAAATAGATAATATCTTGATAATCTATAGGTGGAATGGTCAGATGCGCCCATGTGGGCATTTGCATCGTTTGCCAGTGACGAAATGCTTTTAAACGAAAATCAAGCAACCAGGTCGGCTCATTTTTTTTGCCGGAAATCGCCCGGACAATCTCTTCGTCCAAGCCGCGACGAAACATCTCCGTCTCAATTTTTGTCGTAAAACCGTATTTATACTCACTACCGGTCACTTCATGTAATAAGGCATCACCCTTCTGGGGTTGTTTTTTCGGTTGTTTTTGTTTCATTCTTCTATTTCTCTCCTCCATATAAACAAATCAAACGGATAGATAGCCGGAACAAATTCTACGCAATAATAATAGAACATCGAATCTTCCTTTATTTCTTGAGATATAAAAGCCGATCGACGGTCTAATCCTTCCATCACATTCAAAGTCAGACTGATAAGCAACACCGTGACAATCAAACCCAACAAAGCGCCTGCCAAGTGATTCAGAAGGCTGAGAGGCGTCACACTTATCATTTTATGCATAATCCATCCGGCCAGAATGATAATTCCTGCAATCATGATAAATGCTAAAATATAACTCAGGAGCGTTACACTGTTTTCGGGGAATACATTGATTGAGATAAGGTATTCTCTCAGATTGACAGCTACTTTCGAGCATAAATAGATGGCAGCTATCAATGCAAAGAAGAAAACAACCTGCCTGATAAATCCATCGGAGTAGCCCTTGATAAATCCGGCTACAGCCAGAACAGCCAATACAATGTCCAACCAGTTCATTTATTAACCATTAACCACTAATCATTAACCATTATAACGTTTTCTTCACCTTTATCTGGTCAAACGATTCAATAATATCACTTTCCTGAACATCATTATAATTGGTGATAAAGATACCACAATCCTGACCGGTTACGACTTCTTTTACTTCATCTTTAAATCGTTTCAATGAACCTAAATCGCCCGTATGAATGACAATGCCGTCGCGGATTACACGCACTTTGTTGGATCGTTTGATCTTTCCGTCTTTCACAATACAACCGGCAACCGTACCGACTTTCGATATTTTAAAGACTTGTTGTACTTCCAGATTACCGATAATTTCTTCTTTGATCTCCGGCGAAAGCATACCCTCCATGGCCGCTCTCACTTCTTCGATTGCATCATAAATGATGGAATACAGGCGAATTTCTACCCCTTCTTTCTCAGCTAAACGACGCGCTGCTAAAGCCGGTCGAACCTGAAATCCAATAATAATGGCATCGGACGAAGCAGCCAGATCAATATCCGATTCGGATATCTGACCTACCGCCTTATGAATCACCAAGACTTGTATTTCTTCGGTTGATAGTTTGATCAAAGCGTCCGACAATGCCTCGACCGAACCGTCCACATCGCCTTTGACGATAAGTTTCAGTTCGTGGAAATCGCCCAAAGCACGTCGACGACCTAATTCTTCGAGGCCAAAACGTTTTTGGGTACGTAAGCCTAATTCACGCTGTAACTGTTCACGTCGATTCGCTATTTCACGCGCTTCCTGTTCGGTTTCAAGTACATTCAGCGTATCACCGGCCTGTGGAGCTCCGTCCAATCCCAAAATAAGAACCGGCTCGGATGGTCCTGCTTTTTCAACCCGCTGGTTGCGCTCGTTAAACATAGCCTTTACACGTCCGTAATGCGTCCCCGCCAACACAATATCACCTTGATTCAGTGTACCATTGCTTACCAAAATCGTGGCTACATACCCTTTTCCTTTATCTAATGAAGATTCAATGACTGAAGCTGTAGCCCGTTTGTCGGGATTTGCTTTCAGTTCAAGCAAATCGGCCTCAAGTAATACTTTTTCCAACAGGTCTTCAACGCCAATCCCTTTTTTTGCCGAAATCTCCTGGCATTGATAGTTTCCTCCCCATTCTTCCACCAAATAATTCATGGCAGACAATTCTTCCCTTATCCTATCGGGGTTTGCCCCCGATTTATCAATCTTGTTGATGGCAAAAACCATCGGAACGCCTGCTGCCGAAGCATGATTAATGGCTTCAACCGTCTGAGGCATTACATTATCATCGGCGGCTATTATAATGATAACAATATCAGTCACTTTTGCTCCACGGGCACGCATTGCCGTAAAAGCCTCGTGTCCGGGGGTATCCAAAAAGGTGATCCTACGCTTGTTCGGCAGTTTTACATTGTAAGCGCCGATATGCTGGGTGATACCTCCTGCTTCACCGGCAATCACATTGGCATTGCGGATATTATCTAACAACGACGTTTTGCCGTGGTCAACATGCCCCATGACCGTAACAATGGGGGGACGCGGTATATAATCTTCCGGATTATCCTCTTCTTCTTTGATCGTTTCCGATACTTCGGCGCTCACATATTCAGTTTTAAATCCAAATTCTTCCGCCACGATGTTGATTGTTTCCGCATCCAACCGTTGATTGATGGATACCATGATACCTATACTCATACACGTGGAAATCACTTCCGACACCGTTACATTCATCATATTGGCAAGGTCGTTTGCTGTGACGAACTCTGTCAATTTTAACACTTTGCTTTCCCGTTCTTCCTGTTTTAAAAGTTCCTTTTCACGCCGTTCAGCAGCATCGCGTTTATCACGGCGATATTTTGCTCCCTTGCTACTTTTCAGCCCTTTATTCGTCAATCGAGCCAGCGTTTCCTTGATTTGCTTTTGTACGTCTTCTTCATTCACCTCTGCTTTAACAGGTTTCTTGAGTCGGATCGGTTTACGTTCGTCGGTACGAACCGGTCTGAAATTGGTGCCTTGCGTGGTATTGATATCCACCCGGTCTTTTTTGATACGCTTTCTTTTTTTCTTTGCGACATCTCCTGTTGGATGGGGTTTTGCCGTTGCACTCACATGAGTCTGCTGCTTGGGTTCAACAGTTATCTTGCGTTTTTCTTCCCGTTCCTTCTTTTTTTCTTCTTTTGTTTTTTTCTTTGGGCGAGTCGACTGGTTGATGGTAGATAAATCTATTTTACCGGTTACTTTGATGCTTGGTTCGAACTTCGGCTGTTTCAATCGAAACACAGAAGATTTATCTTTATTCGATTCAACAACACTTTCAGTTTCCTTCACGCTATCTGTTTTCACTACATGTATTTCAACAGGTTTCTTTGAGCTATCTGCTTTCATCACATGTATTTCAACAGGTTTCTCAGGCTTGGGTTCCGGAACTTCAGGCAATTTTTCGGGCGTTTTAGCTTTATCTTGCTTTACTTCGACCTCCACAACCGGCTTTTCAGGTTTGGGAGTTTCTTCTTCCACCGCAGGAACGGGCGCTTGTTCCTTTTCTGCTTTCCTGACAATGACTTCTTCTTTTTTAACTTCCTTGACTGATTTTGTTTCTGGTTTCGGTTCCAAAGAAGACAAATCAATTTTTCCTTTCGAAACAATCTTAGGCATGTAACCTTCCGGAATCTCTGTTTTTATTTCCTGTATTTTAGGTTTTTCGATTTTCTTCTCAATTTTCACAGGAACAACTTCAGCGGATAGTTTCAACAACAAACGTCTGCGTTCATTTTCAGATAAGTTTTTCCCTAATTCTTTCACAAGCAAAATATACTGTTCATCCGTAATCTTTGTATTCGGATTACTTTCGACCGGATAACCTTTGGCGTGCAGAAATTCAACCACAGTGATGATTCCTACATTCAAATCTCTCGTCACATTTATTATTTTAATAGGCATATTTTGTTGTTATATTATTCCTTTCCCTCTTCTTCTTCCGGCATATCAGAAATCATCGGTGGATTTTCCCCATTTTCTTCCTGAACATAAGGAACCGGCTCATTTTGCTCATCGTCTACCTGAATATCCGAGATCGGCTCGTTCGTTTCGTATGTTTCTTCTACCGGAATAAAAGTGTCCGGTTTGTTTTCGCCGTGCGTTGCCTCATCTTCAAACTCAGCAGACAAAATGGCGAATACTTCTTCCACTGTTTGTTCTTCCAAATCTGCCCGCTCCATAATCTCTTCAGGCGACATTGCCAAAACCGACTTCGCTGTATTACAACCGATATTTTTCAGTAAATCAATCACCCAGGCATCAATTTCATCGGAAAACTCATCCAAGTAAATATCTTCTTCATCCGTTACATCAATATCGCGGAATACATCAATCGTATAATCTGTTAACATACCGGCTAATTTAATATTCAATCCGCCTTTTCCGATGGCTAACGAAACTTCTTCCGGACGCAGGAAGACCTCGGCTTTACGTTCATCTTCGTAAAGACGAATTGATGATACTTTCGCCGGACTCAGGGCGCGTTGTATAAACAGCGATGTGTTATTCGTAAAATTGATCACATCAATATTTTCATTCCTGAGTTCCCTTACAATACCCCGGATACGCGAACCTTTCATTCCAACGCATGCCCCAACAGGGTCGATACGGTCGTCATACGATTCTACCGCAATTTTGGCTCTTTCTCCCGGAATACGGGCAATTGCCTTTATCGTAATCAAACCATCATTGATCTCCGGCACTTCGAGTTCGAACAATCGCTGCAAAAAAAGTTTGTCAGTACGCGACAGTAGTATTCTTGTACTATTATTGTCATTATCTACCCGTTGAACAATGGCGCGTACCGTTTCTCCTTTCCGGTAAAAATCGGTCGGTATCTGCTCGTTTTTGGGAAGCAATAATTCGTTCCCATCATCATCCAACAAAAGAATTTCTTTTTTCCAAACCTGATACACATCGGCTATGACAATCTGACCGGTCAATTCTTTATATTTGGCATATAAATTATCTTTTTGTAGCTCCAATATTTTGGACGCTAATGTCTGACGCAAATTCAATATGGCACGCCGTCCGAAGTCGGCAAAATGAACTTCGTCCGTAATCTCTTCTCCAACTTCGCAGTCGGGGTCGATTCCACGGGCTTCACTTAGCGATAGGTGTAGATTAGGGTCTTCTACCTCGCCATCTTCAACGGCAATGCGATTACGCCAGATTTCAAAATCACCCTTCTCCGGATTGATAATCACATCATAATTTTCATCCGTTCCAAACATTTTGGCAATCACATTCCGGAAAGACTCCTCCAACACATTAATCATCATGTCCTTGTCAATGTTTTTCAATTCCTTGAATTCTGCCAGCGTGTCAATCATGCTGATTGTAGCTCCCTTTTTTGCCATAACTTATTTAAATCTTATTATATTTTTTGTATATTTTATATCGTCATACTTGTACGTTTGATCTTCCGGGAAGGTCACTTTTCGTTTTGACCCTTCGGGTTGCATTTGCTTTGCTACGGTGATTGTAATCCCCGATTCATTCGCCGATTTCATGATCCCCCTTAATTTCAAACCGCTTTTTAACAATACCTCCACTTCATTCCCTCTGTTTTTACAATATTGGCGAACGGTTTTAAAAGGAGCGCCAACACCTGTCGAACCAACTTCTAACTCATAGTCCTCAACATCACGATCCATTCGCTCCTCAATATAACGGCTCAACGCCACACAATCATCAATCCCGACTGCCACATCATGATCAATCTCTACCACAATCAGGTTACCCGGATTCACGATTACATCAACAAGATAGCAGTCGGAAAAAGCCACCCATTCTTCGGCTAAACGTGCCACATTTCCCTTTTCAATCATACTCCATACAAGAAAGGGGACTTTGTGTCCCCTCCCTCCCTTCTACTTAATCGGGTGCAAATATACAAAAAATCAATGATTTTGCAAAATATTAATTAATTTTGCATAAATTTTCCTTTCGGGAACAGTGTATTTACTCGAAAGAAGAACGGTTATAAGAACAATGAATATGGTAAAAATTGGAGATAAGGTGCGTTTCCTGAACACAACAGGTGGTGGACGGGTAAAAGCATTTCATGGGAAAAACATGGTGTTGGTGGAAGATGAAAGCGGCTTTGATTTTCCCATCTTGATGGCCGAATGTGTAGTTGTTAGCGAAAAAGACAGTGGATTACGAAGTAGTCAGCCTCCCAAAGAAGACATTCCTTGCGTGAAACCATCCATTCAACCCAAGCCACAGGAAGAAAAAGCCGTCGTTGTTGAAACTCCGGAAGGCGAACGATTAAGCATCAGCCTTGCCTATCTGCCTATAGACAGAAAGGCGATAATGCAAAGCGGATATGAAACCTGGTTTATCAACGACAGCAACTACTTTTTGTATTTCACTTACCTGTGTCGCCAAAATAATAGTTGGACATGTCGTTATCACGGATTGATTGAACCGAATACAAAAATTTTTATGGAAGAATTCGGAAAAGAGACGCTGAACGATTTGGAACATATCTGTATCCAGATGATTGCTTTTAAACAAAATAAACCATGTGGGCTAAAAAATGCACTCTCCGTCGAACTCAGGCTTGATACGGTCAAATTTTACAAAGTTCATTGTTTTATCGAAAATGATTACTTCGATGACGATGCCTTGATTTTCCCTGTTGTACAACATGATATTCCTGAAAGACAATTCCTTGTCACCGCAACGGAACTTCAGGAGGCAATGTTTCAGAAAAGACAGAATACGCCCCGGTCTCCCCGACATGTCAGAAAATCATCCAAAACAGAAAATCCGGTAGTTGAAATCGACTTGCATATCAATCAATTACTTGATCATACCGACGGAATGAGCACAGGAGAAATATTGAATTATCAACTGAACAAATTCCACGAAATACTGAAACAATATGCAGGGAAAAAGGGACAAAAAATCGTGTTTATACATGGCAAGGGTGAAGGAGTTCTCCGTTCAGCCATCGAAAAGGAATTAAAAACAAGATACAAATCGTATGTTTTTCAGGATGCTTCTTTTCAGGAATATGGATTTGGGGCGACATTGGTTAAAATCAGGTAAGGTTATGGGAGTTCAAGGTTCAAAGTCCTCCTTTGAAGGGGGTAGGGGGATGTCGAAGGTGCAAGGTGCGGGTTCGATGGAAATTGAACGCAAATTTTTGGTGAAAGGCGATTTTGAGAAGGATGTATTGAAACAGAAACGGATCGTACAAGGATATATCTGTGCAGAAGAAACCCGAACGGTACGTGTACGTATTCAGGGAGATGAGGGGTTTCTGACGATCAAAAGCCCGGTAAACGAAAGAGGATGGAGTCGGTATGAATATGAACAGTCGCTGGCGCTTAACGATGCCGAAGAATTACTGAAACTGTGTCTTCCGGGCGTCATTGACAAGGTTCGTTATTGGATTCGTGTGGGGAATCATATGTGGGAAGTAGATGTTTTTCAGGGAGATAACGAAGGATTGATCGTCGCCGAAATTGAGTTGTCTTCGGAAGAAGAAACGTTTGAGTTGCCGCCATGGGTGGGCGAAGAAGTCACCGGCGACGCAAAATATTACAATGCAGTGCTTTCACAAAAACCTTTCAATCAATGGCAGATAAACAGTTAATAGTTTTTTGGGGGTTAGTTATATACATTAAAATTATCGCAAAAAATAAATAGTTATGAAAAGAATAATCATTCTATTAATAGGCAGTCTGTTGATTCACACCATTCGCGGAGACGAAGGCATGTGGCCTCTTCCGTTATTATATCAACGCATGACGCAAATGCAGGAATTAGGTCTCAAACTGCAGGATTACGATATTTACAATCCGGATGCATCATCCCTCAAAGACGCCGTTGTTCAGTTTGGAAGCGGTTGTACGGCCGAGATGATTTCGTCACAAGGCTTGCTTCTGACAAATCATCACTGCGGGTACGCTCAAATTCAATCACACAGTACGTTAGAAAACGATTATCTGACAGATGGATTCTGGGCGTTTTCACGCGAAAAAGAATTGCCTTGTCCGGGGTTGACCATCACTTTCATCGAAAAAATCGAAGATGTGACAGATTATGTGATGGAAACATTAGACAAAGATACCGAACCTGAATCGATGAACTATCTTTCACCCACCTACCTGAACGGATTGGCAAGAAATCGTGTCGGCGAGAAATTGTTGTCCCAGCCCGGTATGGATGTCGAGATCAGGGCTTTTTACGGAGGAAATCAATACTATATGTTTACGAAAAAGACCTACTCAGATGTACGTTTAGTAGGTGCACCTCCTTCTTCTATCGGGAAGTTCGGGGCTGATACGGACAATTGGATGTGGCCGCGTCATACGGGCGACTTTTCAATTTTTCGCGTTTATGCCGATGCAAACGGCGAACCGGCCGGTTATGCAGCTACCAACGTACCGCTCCATCCCAAACGCTGGCTTACCATTTCGTTGGCAGGCGTCCGTGAGAATGATTTTACGATGATGATTGGTTTTCCGGGACGGACAAACCAGTATTATACTTCGTGGGAGGTAGCCGAGCGACGCGACATCGACAATGCGGTACGTATCCGTTTTCGCGAATTACGGCAGAAAATTATGCTTGAGGAGATGCTGAACAATCCGGCCGTCAGGATTCAATATGCGGGGAAATACGCCACATCGACCAATGCCTATAAGAATGCAATCGGCTCAAACTGGGCTATTCAACACCGGCAGTTTGAAACGTCGAAAAAGGTCAGGCATGAACAATTGTATACCTGGGCCAAACAGAACCAGAAGACGGAATATGTGCAGGCAATCAATGCGATAGAGCAGATTGTAAACGAACGGGCGGATTTGCGGAAACGCAGTTGGGTATTGGATGAGGCTATCCTGCGTGGCATTGAGTTTGCCACTATCCCGTTCAACACTGTCCCGCTTCAGGAAACGCTGAAAGGAAAAGACAAAGATCGACAACAAGAAGAATTGAACACAATGGAAAAGGCGTATGAGAGATTTGCCAATTCGGACTATTCGCCGGAGGTAGACCGGAAAATTGCGAAAATTCTGCTTAAAGAATATCTGCGCTGGATACCTGTAGAAGACCGCCCAGGCTATTTCACTGTGATTCAAAGCCAATTCAAGGGTGATGTCGATCGTTTTGTCGATTATCTTTTTACCACATCCATCTTCGGAAACAAGCAAAATCTGGATCGTTTTCTCACAACACCTTCTCTCAAAGCGTTGCAAAATGACCCGTTTTTCCTTTTTATCCAATCAATTCAGAATGAGCGGCAAAAATTAACAGAGGCTTTGATGGCATTTGATACAGCCTATAATGATGCACACCGGACGTATGTCAAAGGACTATTGGAAACGGAACAGGATCGTATCCATTTCCCCGATGCAAACTCCTCGCTAAGAATGACCTACGGTCAGGCAAAGGGGTATCAGCCTAAAGATGCTGTCAGTTATACGTTTCAGACAACGTTGGAAGGGGTGATGGAAAAAGAAGATTCCACCAACTGGGAATTTGTGGTACCTCCCCGTTTGAAAGCGTTGTATGAATCGAAAGATTTCGGACAGTATGGGATTGACGGGGATCAAATGCCTGTCTGTTTTACCGCAACAACGCATTCAACAGGAGGAAATTCCGGCAGTCCGGTTTTAAATGCAAAAGGCGAGTTGATCGGTATCAATTTTGACCGTAATTGGGAAGGCGTCGGCGGAGATATTCAATATTTACCTGATTATCAAAGAAGTATTATTGTTGATATCCGTTACATTCTCTTTGTGATTGACAAATATGCAGACGCAGGTTATCTGATTCAGGAAATGGATATCAGGAAAGAATAAACAATAATTATATTTTATCTCCGGGAACGATTATTGTTATTGTCTCTGTCATTGTTTTGATTCCCGCTTGGTCTTCTCACAATAACAAATTCCCGGGCAAATCTGATGTCGGCTTGTTGATATTTATATATTTTCTCCGGTGTTAATATTTGTTTGAATTTTTCGAAATATTCTTTTTCAAGCTGCGCCTCTTTCAAGCGAGTTTCAAGATTGCAATCAATCAATTTCATATATTCAGCATCCGACATCTTTTTATTGTTTTGACTTTCGCGTATCAATCTCCGGCAATCCTGACCTATCTCGAAAAATTTCAGCTTATATTCATTTTCCAACGGAAAAAATTTGCTTGCTTCAGCAGCCGTCAAACTTATTTCAGCTGTGATGTAAGCAATCCGTCTTGTCTCATAATTCTCTCTGGTAAACGTTTGTCTTTCATTCGTCTGACCTGAAACTGACACATGAACCATACTGAATAATACGGTTGCAAGGAATGTTAAAAAAATAGTTTTCTTCATTATTTATTATCTATCATTTGGTTCATCATTAAAAAAATCAATTTCTTCCACAAAAAGGCGATCAAGATAATGATTTTCTAAAAATTCCAAATATTCTATATCCTCTTCCGAGATAACTTGTAACATTTCTCCTGTAACCAATGCCTGCAAATACAAAGCCTCCCCCCGATCGTCTGTTTCCTGCGAAACGGGACTCATAAATACCCGTAGAACAATAAGTAATCCGGCAAAAACCGCTGCCAGATACAACCATGGGCGCATCCTGACATACAAAGAAACCACTTTTGTCTCTTTGGGTGACGTTTCGGGAATCTGAGCCATAATTTGCCCTGTAAGTCCCTCAAAATAACCATCCGGAAGTTTAAAAGGATTCTTTCCTTTCAATTCATCCAATTTGTTTTGATTCATTTCAATTTTTATATTCTTTAACATTATATATGACTAACTAAAACTAAAAAGGTTTAAACATCTTCAGTTAAAAATGTTTCTATTTTTTTTACGGCATGATGATAAGAGGCTTTCAATGCTCCGACGGACGTTCCTAATATTTCTGACATATCCTCATATTTCATTTCATCATGGTATTTCATCAGAAATACAACCCGCTGCTTTTCAGGCAAAGTTAAAATGGCTTTCTCCAACTTTAGCTGAAGTGCATCGCCATCAAAATATTCATCTCCAGTTAGTTTGTCAAGCATGAACACATCTGTATCATCCAATGAAATTTGATTCATAGTCCGTTGACGATTCAGAAAAGTAATCGTCTCATTGTACGCAATTTTATACATCCACGTAAACAGTTTAGCCTCTCCTCTGAAATGATCCAAATTTGTCCAGGCCTTCAGGAATGTGTTTTGCAACATATCATTTGCATCATCATGTGATAAAACCATTTTACGAATCAACCAATACAATTTTTCGCTGTACGCTTCAACCACTTTGGTAAAGGCATCCCGCCTTGTATCCGGATTACGCAATTTCTCTACAATCTCTGTTTCTGAAAACAATTTCATTCATTTCATCTTTTCAGGCCGTAAAAGTAAAAATAATATCCGAAACACTATGAAAACGATATGTTAATGAATGATAAAAAAGATTTATCTTTTTAAATTTCCCATGTCTGTTTTCCCAAAATCCGGAAAGTTTGGGGAGATTGTCATCGGTTTGGCAATAATTTTGTACTTTTGCGGCATCATTAAATAGTTTTCAGTTCTCGGTTTTCAATGTTCAGAAAACATTTAGGTTGATAAGTAAGTAGTAAAATTATTTTAATTCAGAATATTCCGGCATGAGTGCACAGACGCCTTTTTTGGTTTTCGCGGGGAAGAACACCCGTAATTTGGCAGAAAAAATCTGCAAAAGTTTGAACTGTCCGTTAGGACAAATGAATATAGAATACTTTGCTGACGGCGAGTTTTCTGTTTCGTACGAAGAATCCATCCGGGGTCGTGATGTGTTTTTGGTGCAATCCACATTTCCCAATTCCGATAATTTGATGGAGCTTTTGCTGATGATGGATGCCGCCAAACGCGCTTCCGCTCATTCGATTATCGCCGTTATCCCGTATTTTGGATGGGCGAGGCAAGACAGGAAAGATAAACCCCGTGTGTCGGTGGGCGCCAAACTGATTGCGGACTTATTAGGAGTTGCTGGCCTTAATAGATTGATTACAATGGACTTACATGCAGATCAGATTCAAGGTTTCTTTGATGTTCCCGTCGATCATTTGTATGCTTCTTTTGTTTTTCTGGAATATATCAAGAATGTCCTTCCGTTGGATAATTTAGTGATCGCTACGCCAGATGTAGGAGGTACGAAACGCGCCAGCAATTATGCCAAACATTTGGGCGTTCCAATGGTGATCTGTTATAAATCACGTCAGAAAGCCGGTGAAATTGATGAAATGCGAATCATCGGCGATGTCAATGGGAAAGATGTGCTGTTAATCGACGATATTGTGGATACTGCCGGTACCATCACCCGTTCAGCTGATCTGATGAAACAACATGGTGCAAAATCTGTGCGTGCCATGGCCAGCCATGCCGTCATGTCCGATCCTGCCACATTACGGGTAGACCAGTCGAGCCTGTCGGAAATAATTTTCACTGATTCGATCCCTTATAACAAGGAGAGTAAAAAAGTAACTATCCTGTCAGTCGCTGATATGTTTGCCGAAACGATACGCCGGGTATGTCTTAATGAGTCTATCAGTTTACTCTATACGATCAGACAGGAACGGAAGACGCGTAAGATCGTAAGATCGTAAGATCGTAAGATGGATTCTCACTTCTTGAACTTACATACATCCCCCTACCCCCCTTCAAAGGGAGACTGTACCTTGAATTCAGAACCTTATAAAATCACCCCGCTCCCGATACAGAGTCGGCTCTCCCGGTCGTAAACGACGGCAAACTGGCCGGAGGCGATGCCCTGGATTTTCGTGTCGCTTTCAATACGGTACTGTTCACCGGTTCGGAAAATTCTTCCACGCGTGAATTCTGGCGTGTGACGGATTTTGAATGTAATCTCTTTTGCATCAGAAAATTCACCCCATATATCTTCCGTGATAAAATGAAATCCTTGCATTTCAACCGTCTTCCCATATTGCGTTGCAGGGTCGTATCCGTTTGATACATAGATGATATTCCGTTCCATGTCTTTCCGGACAACAAACCATGGCCCTCCGCTTAATCCCAACCCTTTCCGCTGCCCAATCGTATGAAACCAATACCCATTATGTGTTCCTACAATCTTTCCTGTTTCCAATTCGACGATTTTCCCCTGACATTTTCCCAGATAGCGTTCAATAAAGTCGTTGTAATTGATTTTACCCAGAAAGCAGATTCCCTGACTGTCTTTTCGCTTTGCGCTGGGAAGATTTTGGGTTTCAGCGATTGCACGGACTTCACATTTCAACATGTTACCGATCGGGAAAATCAGTTTAGATATTTGTATATTAGATATTTGAGCTAAGAAGTCGGTCTGGTCTTTTTGCCTGTCTTTTGCAGTCGAAAGCCATGTTTTTCCACTTATTTCGGTCGTTGTCGCATAATGTCCGGTCGCTGTCTTTGCGAAATCCCTTCCCCAATTGTCCTCAAAACAGCCGAATTTAATGTATTTGTTGCACATGACATCCGGGTTGGGCGTCAGTCCTTGTTTGACCGATTCGATGGTGTAGCTGACTACTTTCTCCCAATATTCAGTGTGTAGCGAAACCTCTTCAAAGCGGCATCCATATTTTTTTGCAATAAACCGGGTGATTTCGAGATCTTCTTCAGATGGACAATCCATAGAGCCTTCTTTGTCTTCCATTCCTATACGGATATAGAAAATGACAGGCTCAAAACCTGCTTCTTTCAGCAGATATACCATCACCGAACTATCTACCCCACCGGATACTAACGCTGCAATTTCCATATCTCTTCTACATGCAAAATAAGACAACAAAGGTATAAAAAAATATAAATCTTTTCACGATAAATGAAAATGTATCCGGAATATTTATTAATTTTGTATCGTTGCATTTTTAATAGGGATTACATGAAAAAAATAATTTTATTTATGATATTGACAGGAATAATGGCCGGTTGTAACAGCGGCCAGGAGAATAGGGAGAGTTTTAATTATACGGCCGACCGTTTTGCCGATATTGAAGTATTGCGTTATCAGGTACCCGGATTCGAACAACTCAATTTACAACAAAAACAGCTTTTATTTCATCTCTCGGAAGCAGCCTTAATGGGTCGCGATATGCTTTTTGACCAGAACAACCGGTACAACTTAGCCATCCGGCGTGCATTGGAGGCTGTTTATCAGAATTATAACGGCAACAAGGAAAATACGGATTTTAAAGCGCTCGAAATCTATCTGAAACGGGTATGGTTTGCAAGCGGGATTCATCATCATTATGCGGAAGACAAGTTTACGCCGGGGTTCTCTTCCGTGTTTTTCGAACAATCTATCCGTCAGCTCGACGTCTCCTTACTGCCTCTGCGAGAGGGTCAAACAGTTGATTTTTGGCTTGAGGAAATTGTTCCCGTCATTTTCCACCCCGAAGTAATGCCGAAACGGTCGGTACAAAGTGGTGAGCAGGATTTGATTGCCGTTTCGGCCAATAATTACTATGGCGAAGGGGTAACCATGAACGAAGTCGAAGATTTTTATGCCACGCAAAAAGACCCGAACGATCCTCGTCCGATTTCTTACGGTTTAAACAGCCGTTTAGTCAAAGAAAATGGCCGGTTGGTTGAAAAAGTATGGAAGGTAGGCGGATTGTATTCCGAGGCCATTGAAAAAATTGTATCCGAACTTCAAAAAGCCGTATCTTTTGCAGAAAACAATGTCCAAAAAGCAGTCATTGAAACACTGATAGACTATTACAATACAGGTGATTTAAAGACTTTTGACGCCTATTCCATCCTTTGGCTGCAGGATACGGATTCGGAGGTTGATTTTGTAAACGGTTTCACAGAGA
>Ga0099364_10004213_pt1 | contig 21871 bp, 22 predicted proteins | sample TergutTh196P3_FD_73070 | JGI IMG/M metagenome (GOLD analysis project Ga0099364, IMG submission 73070) | Microcerotermes parvus P3 segment gut microbial communities from Pointe-Noire, Republic of the Congo - Th196 P3 | ecosystem: Host-associated > Arthropoda: Insects > Digestive system > Gut ... | reverse complement strand
TAGCCCGATGCCTTTCCTGTCCTCGCTCACAAAGGCCATGCCGGAGGCTATGGCGGAACGCGCGGAGTTAAGGAGCAGCGGTTTTCCGTCGAATGTGACCTCCCCGGCCGCCGGACAGGTCCCCATTATGCCGTTCGCGATCCCCAGCTTTCCCTGTCCCGCGAGTCCGCCTATTCCGATTATTTCGCCCCTGCGGACTTCGAGGTCGACGCCCTTGACCATTTCTCCCGGCATTCCCACGCGGAGGTTTTTAATACCGAGCATGACTTCGTCTGAAATTTTTCTTTGATCCGAGTGTGTTCTGTCTATTGAGACGCCGCGCCCCACCATCAATTTCGCAAGCTCTATCACGTCTGTGTCCTTTGTTTCTTTGGTCGTGACGAGCTGTCCGTCGCGTAAGACCGTAACGCGGTCGGCGACGTCGATTATCTCGTCCAGCCTGTGGCTTATGAATATTATTCCTATCCCCGTTTCGGAAAGCCTGCGCGTCGCGGCCAGTAGATTCTTCGCTTCCGATTCAGTCAACACGGCGGTCGGTTCGTCGAACACGAGGATTTTAATACCGGTTTTATCTATTTCGCGCGCTATTTCAATAAATTGTTTGTGTCCCACCGGGAGTCCTTCGACCAAAACGAATTCCTCTATATCTATGTCAAGAGTGTCGAGCGCCTTGCGAGCGTCAGCGTTCATTTTTATCATGTCCAGAAATTCGAGTCTTTTGCCGAGGATTTTCGAGAAGATGTTTGGGACGGTTATCTCCCTGTTGATTTTTATATTCTCCGTTATAGTAAATCCGGGAATTAACATAAATTCCTGATGAACCATCGCTATGCCGGCGTCCAGCGCCGCAAAAGGGGATTTTATGAAAGTCTTTTTTCCGTCGATAATAACGTCTCCCTCATACCCTCCGGTGGAGTGGATCACAGGCATTCCGAAGAGCACGTTCATGAGGGTCGATTTTCCCGCGCCGTTCTCGCCCACGAGCGCGTGGATCTCGCCGGCCCGCACGTCAAAACTGATGTTGCTCAGCACTGCGTTTTCTTGATAACTTTTGGACACGTTATTGAAACTAAGCAAGGTATCGCTCAAAACGTTCCCTCCTATATACAAAAGGGGATGCGATTCAGCACCCCCTTATTAACTAATCTTCTACCTTTTTGATTTCCTTTCCAAGGTTAATAGGTGAGGAATCCGATAAGCGAAAAGAGGTAAGAAGGATATTCTTTGCCTGCGTCATCGACATATTCTGTTAGTTCGACGTCGGTGCGCTTAATCAACTTTACGAGCAAGCTCGTGTTGTCGTCTATTTGTGTCGCCGTAAGAGTGGTTTCTGTTTCGGTATAATCCGAGAGACACTGCTCCAAAAGAGCCTTGTCAAAGTTGTTGATGTCGGTTTCGCCGTCGATGATCCTGAAAGCGTAATCGACGCTGCCTGCCGTGAATGTCATAGCAACCGGAACCGGCCAAGTCGAGAGCCTTCCGACCACGCCTTTTTCGGTAAGAATTTTTCTGGTTTCGTCGATGACGTACTGCAAATTGTTCGGGTTTGCGAGATCAGATTCTATTCCGAGCGCCGCCGGGAATCCATGGTACGGAGACGGGCAGCATGGCTGCGGGTAAATCGCCTTGGTGTCGACAACCGACGCAATCAACGGTATCTGCATCCCGCAGTTGGTCGAGAAGAACGCCGTGTCCTCGCCATACCTTTCGACCATCTTCGGAACGTCCTCAAGGATGAACTGCTGCGCGCCGGGAAGTCCCAAATCGCCCGTCGGGTCGGGGGCTGTGGCGTCGACAAACTCGATCCCCAATTCGGCGCATTTTTCCCTCATCATGTCCCTTCTGATTGAAAGAAACGGTATGGACATGTGGCGCGGGAAGGAATAGTGTACAAAGGTCTTTGCGCCCAACGCCGCGGCCTGAACGGGAATCGTATTTCCCATCTCGATTTCGTTGGGCTGAAGTACGACGTGCGCGCGTTCCGCTACGTCCGGGGGGTTCTCCTGCGGGGTGCAGTACACGATAAAAATATCGTCCCTGGTTTCCTTCAGCTTATCGACCGCCGCGTTTGACCCCGGAACGGCCTGATTGATGACGATGGCCTTGATATCATAATCCGCCGCCAGCCTCGCCAAAATCGTGACCATCTGCTCCTGCTCGGTCATAAAATTATCCGGCCACGTGACATGAACGACCCTGTCGCCGTACTTGCGGACCATTTCCTCTGCCGAACGGTACTCTTCCTCATTCTGAGAAACGGTATTCGTGACAATCGCAACTTTTCCCGAGGCCGCGAAACAAACCCCTACGATACTAACGGCCAAAGCCAATGCCAAAAGAAAAACAGCCAACCTTTTCATTGTGCATCCTCCCTGTTTATGTATAATGGAACTACCTTTGATTCTATATCAAATAAAGCCGCCGTGTCAAGAAAACATAAATTTGCAAAACATAAATTTGAAACACCCGTCCATAGACATAATAATCTATAATAATGAAGCTGGAAGGGTACCCGATACCAGCAGGGGTATCATGAAGGGGAAAGCTGCCTGCGGAAATTAGGTGATGCGATTGCAATTGCGAGAGCTTTGCCGGAAAAAGCGCAAAGGCGGCAAGTACCCTGCCAAGGTAATACTTGCCGCCTCTGTCGTGTTCTGGACCATAGGCCTGACTTTATGGCTCTATATCCGGGTCCGGTAAACGGATAAGCTTTACATTTTCGAGAGCCAAGGGTCCCTTCCCTCTTGGCTCTTATATTATATCATATTTTGATTTGCTGAATTGTTTGTACAGTCAGCCGAGAGGGTGAGCGGGATGAAGCCGGAGGATAGGTATGAATCGATACAGAAGGTGATACTGCACCGCGAGTCGGCGGGGCGCGGCGGCCGTACGGTGACGGTGGTAGACGTCCGCCCGCCGCTTGACGCGGACGCCGTCACGGACATGGCGAAGAGTATGCGCAAGGGTTTGGGCTGCGGCTCCCACGTGGAGGACGGGAAGATAATCCTGCAAGGCGACATTGGCGACAGGGCCGAAGCCTGGCTCATGAAGCAGGGCGTGAAAAAAATCGTGCGAGGGAATTAAACGCACAAAAAACGAAAAAAAACGCGGGCTCGAAAAATCCGCCCGCGCCGATTATCCTGTTTTTATGAGAAGAAATTTATTTCGTCAGCAGAGTCAGCATCGCTCCCGCCGCGACAGCCGTTCCGATGACGCCGGCGACGTTCGGTCCCATCGCGTGCATCAGCAGGAAGCTGCTTGGGTTCTCCTTCTGCACGACCTTCTGCACGACTCGGGCCGCCATAGGCACCGCCGACACTCCTGCGGCCCCGATGGTCGGGTTGATCTTGCCGCCGGACATTTTTTTGAACAACTGGCCGAGGGCGAGTCCTCCCGCCGTGCTGAAAATGAAGGCGACTCCGCCGAGTACGATAATCTTTACAGTGTTTGTCGTAAGGAATGTATCTCCCGCCATCGTCGAACCCACCGACAGGCCGAGAAATATGGTGGCCATGTTTAAAATTTCATTCTGCGCGGCTTGGCTCAGGCGCTCAGTACAGCCCGATTCCCTCAGCAGGTTGCCGAACATCAGCAGCCCGACAAGGGGAGCGCAAGCCGGGAGTATTAGCCCGCAGATGACAGTCGACACTATGGGGAACAGGACGCGCTCCAGTTTGGTCACGGGACGAAGCTGATCCATCTTTATAGCCCGGTCCTCTTTGGTGGTCAGTAATTTAATAACAGGCGGCTGAATGAGAGGCACGAGCGACATGTAACTGTACGCCGCCACCGCTACCGCCCCCAATAATTCAGGAGACAGTTTACTGGCGAGATAAATGGCCGTCGGGCCGTCGGCTCCTCCTATGATGCCTATCCCCGCCGCCTGATTGATCGTGAATCCCCACGCCATTGCCCCGAACACCGCGATAAACACTCCGAGCTGCGCGGCTGCCCCGAGCAGGAAGGTGATCGGGTTTGCCAAAAGCGGCCCGAAATCCGTGAGCGCTCCTATGCCCATGAATATTATTATCGGATATAGCTCGTATTGTATCCCTCTCGACACCCAGTAAAGGAATCCGCCGTGGAGGTTATTGGCGCTCGGCGCGTCCAAAATACCGGAGAGGGGAAGGTTGGCGAGCAGGCAGCCGAAGGCTATCGGCAGGAGAAGCAGCGGCTCGAAGCCTTTCCTTATTGCCAGATACAACAAGGTGAAAGAAATCGCGAGCATTGCCAGATTCTTCCAGGTGAGGCCGACGAAGCCCGAATTTTCCCATATTCCCTGTAACGCGGTTAAATATATTTCCATGCCGGGACCCCCGCGTCAGGCGATGACTACGAGGACGTCGCCGGTATTTACGGAGTCGCCCTCTTTGCAGTTGATCTGGGCTATTTTCCCCTTGGCCGGGGAGACTATTTCGTTTTCCATCTTCATGGCTTCCAACACGAGGACAAGCTGGCCCTCCTCGACGGCGTCGCCTTCGCGCACGTTAAGTTTCCAGATTTTGCCGGGCATCGGGCAGATGATCTGAGTGCCTCCCGCGGGCGCGGCCTTCGCCGCCATGGGAGCGGGAGCCGGGGTTGCCGCTACTGCGGGAGCCGGAGCAGGCGCGGGAGCGGCGGCAGCCGGGGCGGGCGCGGGTATCGACGCCGGAGCCGCGGGCGTTCCAAGTTCCTCAACAACTACATCGTAAGATTTTCCGTTTACAGATACTCTATAACTGCGTGCCATATTTAAGAAACCTCCTCGGGTAAATTCATAATCAACCGCGCAGACCTCTGCTGTTTGAGAGGATGCCGGTCATTCTCCATGCCGATGTTACATGTCCTGCCTTGGTTTCATTGGGCTGCGACGGCGTGAAACTCAATACGCTTGCCGCCGCGCCTGTGGCGGCGACTATCGCCGCTGTGATAACAGCCGCCAGTTCATCGTCCCCGGATAACGCGCTCACGGTCGCCGGGGAGGACGCGGCTTCCGGTTCTTTTGCCGGGGCCGGAGTCTTTTCTCTTGCCGCGCCCGTCCCCGGATTCACCATGCCGACGAAATGTTTCAGGCCCATCATAAGCAGCATCAGGCCGATTATCACAAGGAATACTATGCTGAAAGCAATGAGCGACATGAGCAAACCGCCGCCGCCTCCGACAAAATGGCTGGATACGCTTCCCATATCTATGCCTTCCTAACCCGGCATTACGCCGTGTTTACGGCGCGGGCGAATGTCGCTCTTGCCCGCGTTCATCACGAGCGCCTGGTATAAGGCGGCCCTCGTCTCTTCGGGGAGGATAACGCGATCGACGTAACCGTGCGCGGCAGCCTTGTAAGGATTGGCGAACGCCGCGCGGTATTCCTCTATCTTTTCCGAGCGGGTCTCCTCTTTATTGGCGGCTGCGTCGATCTCCCTGCGGAATATTATGCTCGCCGCGCCCTCCGCGCCCATTACCGCTATCTCGGCCTGCGGCCACGCCAGCACCATGTCGGCCCCGAGGTCCTTGCTGCACATGCCCAGATATGAGCCGCCGTAAGCCTTGCGAAGCACAATGGTGATCTTCGGCGCCGTCGCCTCGCTGTACGCGTAGAGCATTTTCGCGCCGTGCTTGATGATGCCCCCCATCTCCTGATTGAGTCCGGGAAGATAACCGGGCACGTCCTCGAAAGTAACTATCGGCACGTTGAACGCGTCGCAGATGCGGATAAATCTCGCCGCTTTGCAGGACGCGTCTATGTCGAGGCATCCGGCCAGAAACTTTGCCTGATTGGCAATTATTCCGATGGAGTATCCGCCGACGCGGGCAAATCCGGTTATTATGTTCAGCGCGTGCAAGGGCTGCACTTCGAAAAACTCGCCGTTATCGACCACGCGGTTTATTACGTCGCGGACGTCGTACGCTTTGTTGGGATTAGTCGGCACGATATTGCGAAGCGATATGTCGGATCTGTTGGGGTCGTCTCCCGTATCTTTGAACGGAGGCTCCTCAAGATTGTTGCTTGGAAGGTAGGAGAGGGTTTTGCGAATTTGGGCGAAACATTCGTCCTCGTTTGCGGCGAAAAAGTGAGCAACTCCCGAGGTTTCGTTGTGGGCCTTCGCTCCGCCTATCTGCTCGCTCGTCACGTCCTCTCCTGTGACCGCTTTGATAACCTGCGGTCCCGTTATGTGCATGAGGCCGACCTTGTCGATCATGTAAACGAAATCCGTGAGCGCAGGGCTGTAGACCGCGCCCCCCGCGCACGGCCCCGCTATTACGGAGAGCTGCGGGATTACGCCGGACGCTTTTACGTTGCGGAAAAAAATGCCGCCGTACCCTTTAAGCGAGTCGACGCCCTCCTGTATCCTGGCTCCGCCGGAGTCGTTGACGCCGACGCAGGGAGCTCCGTTCTGCATGGCGAGTTCCTGAATCTTACAGATTTTTCCCGCGTGAGCCTCGCCGAGCGAGCCGCCCATGACGGTGAAATCCTGGCTGTATACGTAAACGATACGGCCCTCAATCGTGCCGTATCCCGTCACAACTCCGTCGCCGGGGAACAGGGTTTTCTCCATTCCGAAGTTTGTGCAGCGGTGTTCGACAAACTCATCGATTTCTACGAAACTCCCTGGATCTAAAATCTTCGCTACCCTCTCCCTGGCAGTCAATTTCCCCTTTTCGTGCTGTTTGGCGATGGATTTCTCCCCGCCTCCCTGACCGGCCTTCTCGCGGCGCGCCAGAAGATCCTCGCAGAGTTCGTCAATCGTACGATCCGCCATTGCCTCTCGTCCTCCTTAAAATTACGATGTTTTTTCAGATTTTAACGCTGGCTCAGTTCGATCAGTATGCCGCCCGCCGCCTTCGGGTGGATGAAGGCTATCATAGCTCCCCCCGCGCCCTTGCGGGGCGTTTCGTCTATCAGTTTTATACCCTTCGCCTTGAGTTCGGCAAGGCACGCTTCCAGGTCGCCCACCCTAAGCGCGAGATGGTGAATCCCTTCGCCTCTGTTTTCTATGAACTTGGCTATGGGACTTTCTTCCGATGTGGCCTCCAGCAACTCTATCTCCGAATCCTTAACCGGCAGGAAAGCCGTCGTGACTTTCTGTTCATCCACAGTTTCGCGTCCGGTGCACTTGACTCCGAGCGACGATTCCCAGAATTTAAGGGCTTCATCGATGTTCTTTACAGCTATCCCCACGTGATCGATGACTGAAATTTCCATTGCCGGCCTCCTCCAGTTATTTCAGTGATTACAATAATATTTATTATATATGAATATACGCGAACTCCAGACAAAGGAACTCCGCCCGAAATATTATTTCACGTATATTTGCCTATCGGCAGACGGAAATATTAAGTAATAAACGAAAGAAACTACTTGGAGCAGAGCTGATTATCGTATATATTAATGTCGTAAAATATGGCTGAAAAGGGGGAACCGAATAATGGAGATGGCAACTTGTTACACATGCGGAAAAATTTTCGGAACATCTTCCGGCGCCGTATGCCCGTCATGCCGAAAATTGATGGACGTTATTTACGATAAGGCGAGGGCTTATCTTCGCGATCACCCAAAAGATAAGTTGAACGCGATGGAACTTGCGAAGGCGTTAGGCGAGGATGAACGGCTCGTCGAGCTGTTGATGCTGGAAGGAAGGTTTGATGCGAGGGACAGCGACGGACCCGAAGACAGCCGCGAGGAAAAGATGAAGAAAAAACTCCTTGAGGACCTTCAAAAAAACCTCTCGACTACAGCCAAAAGGAGTGATGGCGAGGGAATGACGACATACGGCGCGGACCGGTACGGCAAAGATCGTTCCGGCAGAGGCAGATAACAAACATGCCCGGTTACGACGCGATAAAAATTTCGGATTCGTTTTTCTGGGTTGGAGCTCAGGACAGGGAGACTGATTTATTCGAGGGGCTGTGGAATCTTCCGAACGGGATTGCTTACAACTCCTACCTGCTCACAGGCGGCACGAATATTCTGATAGACACGGTGAAGGGACAGTTCATGGACGGCTTCCTGGACCGAGTCGAGCGGGCCCTGGCGAACCGCCCGCTCGACTATTTGATAGTGAACCACATGGAGCCCGATCACGCCGGCTCTCTTGGTATATTAAGACGGCTTCATCCCGGGGTGAAAATCCTGGGCAACGCAAAGACCGCCGAGATGCTGCGAAATTTTTTCGGCATAGACGATAATGTGATAACGGTAAAAGACGGCGAAACCGTAGAGCTGGGGACTCGCAAGTTCACATTTGCCCTCACTCCGATGGTGCATTGGCCTGAGAGCATGGTGGCCTACGAAGCGGACAGCGGCACGCTTTTTTCGAGCGACGTCTTCGGGGGATTTGGCGCGACGGAGGGCGGCATATTCGACGACGAGGCCGATTTGGAAATGGTCACGGCGGAGATGATGCGTTACTTCGTCAACATAGTGGGGCGTTTTGCTGATCCGGCGAAGTCCGCGATTGCGAAGGTGAAATCGCTCGACATAAGAATGATATGCCCCGCGCACGGTCCTGTGTGGCGGCGCGACCCCGCGCACGTAATCGGCCTCTACGAGAAGTGGAGCGGCCAGGAAACGGAGGACGGGGTGGTGGTGGTATACGGGTCGATGTACGGAAACACTAAAGCCATAGCCGAGAGGACGGCCCGCGCGTTGTCAGAGAGGGGAGTGCGCCGCGTTTCGGTTTACGACATGTCAAGAAGCGATTTGTCGGTTGTGGCGACCGATATATGGCGTAACTCCGGCCTTATCCTTGTGTCTTGCACATACAACATGGAGCTGTACCCGCCGGTGGCGCGCCTGCTGCGCCATATCGAGAGTAAAAAAATGAAGGGACGCCACCTAGGTTTGTGCGGTACCTATAGCTGGGCGGAAGCCTCCCTGCGCGAGATGTCGGACTTCGTGGAACGCGGCAAAGGGAGCTGGATGCTCGTCGAGCCAAAGATATCCATCAAGACTTCACCCAAGGGCGATGATCTCGAAATGATCGAGCTCCTGGCGTCCAATATGGCGAACGCCGTAAAACATAAATGAAAAACAGTATCGGACGTTTCGTCGGCGGCAGAAAAAAGATCGCGGCGCGGCAGCTCATGGTGCTTAAAGAACTAGCCCAGAACCCCCGGGGTATGGGATCGTTGTGCCCGAGTTCGGCCAGACTCGCAAGAGAGATGGCGAGAGCGGTTCCCGCGCGCGTAAGGCCGAACGAAGTTTTCATAGAGATAGGCGCGGGTACGGGTCCTGTGACGGAAGCTCTGCTTCAACGCGGTATACCGTCAGACAGGCTGATAGTAATTGAGAAATCCCCCTTGCTGGCCGAGAGCCTCGTCGCGCGTTTTCCGCAGGTCAACGTGAGCTGCCGGGGGGCGGAGAGCATGAGCGAGTGCCTGAGCGGAAACGAAAGAGTGAGAGCGATAGTGTCGAGTCTGCCGTTCCGTTCGCTTCCCAGGAAAATATCCCTCTCCATCATGAGCGAAATCGAGCGCGTTCTCGCGCCGGGAGGCCTTTTTATTCAGTTCACCTACGCCATAGCGGGCGAAATGCACTTTATTCCATTGGGTTTCAAAAAACTGAGATCAAATATCGTATTACGCAACATACCTCCGGCTAAGGTCGAAGTATATATGAAGCCGAGAGCGGCAAGACATTGACGTATTCGTGAGAAACAAGCGAATTGAATGCGCGGTGTTATTGAATTGGATATTCCGGGTCGCCGGATTGAACATGCCTCGCCATGAAAATTCTCTCTCTAAAGATATACGCTGACACTCTTAACGGCTACAGGGACGGCGTGCCGCGCTTGCTCGACATGTGCGACGAACTCGACATTGAGGCGAGCTTTTTTTTCGGAATGGGCACCGAGAGCACGGGGAGCGCCCTGTCCAAAATTATGGGCGAGGGCCGCGAGATAGTGGCAAGCGCCCCAGGTATACTTCGCGACGCCTTCAAAAGACGCCAGGACTGCGGCGTATACGGATGGAACCCCTTGGAATGGCAGAGCAGGCTTGAGAAGATTCAGGACACGACGCTCGAATCGGACATGAAAAGGGCTGTCGAATACTTTACCCAACGAACCGGATATCCCCCCGACGGTTTTGCCGCGCCGGGATGCCGGGTCAACTACATGAGCCTCAGGATACAGGATGACCTCAGCCTCAGATATTGCAGCGACACATACGGTTTTTACCCGTTCCTGCCTCAGCTGTCGTGGAAAACCTTCGACACCCCGCAGATACCGTCGACTCTCCCTCCCGTCGAGGTGATCCTGAAAAGGACTTCCGAGGCGGAGGCGCGCGCGGGTTTTTCGGAGCTGACGGACTCGATAGGGGAGGGTTTGAACGTGCTTCCCCTTAACGCCGCCGTCGCAAACGACGGCGTTATCCGAGGCGCGCTTTACGAATTTTTACGCCTCGCGCGCCGCGGCGGAGTCAATTTCATGAGCCTGAACAACGTCGCGCGCAGAATAAACAAAGAGTCGCTTCAACCCTGCGAGATCATTTTTACGAAAGCCTTCGGCATGGCGAACGAAGTCGCGATGCAAAGCCCGGATTGATTCGCGGGTATTGGTTTCAGTTTGGTTTCGGACGCCTCCACGCCTCGTACTTGTCAAGCCCCGTAGCGTCAAGAGCCGCGAACAGTTTCTCGCGCGAAGCCCCGTCCAAATCCGCGAGAGGCGCTCTGCATGGGCCTCCGTACAAACCCGCGCGGTCCATCGCGGCTTTCAGTCCCGGCACCCCCAGCTGCCTGGTCAGCAGGTCGCTCGCGAGCATCAGTCTGTACTGGAGCGAGCGCGCTTTTTCCATCTTGCGGTTTTTATACGCGCGCATCAGTTTTCGCGCGGCTTCCGGGTAGACGTTCGAAACGGCGAGGGTTCCGCCCTTTGCCCCCAGCGACAGCGCGGGAAGTAAAAAGTTGCCCGATCCGCAGAATACGGAAAAGCCATCCTCGCATTCGTTCGTGAGGTAACACATCTGAGTCATGTCGCCCGACGTATCCTTTATTCCGATGATGTTCGGGTGTCCCGACAATTTTTTAATAGTGGCGGCGTCAAGGTTCACTCCTGTATTCGCGGGCATGTTATAGAGCAGGATGGGAATGGGCGAGGCGTCGGCGACGTCCTCGAAAAAGCGAAGAGCCGACGCCATCGCGTCAGATTTGAAATAGTGAGGCGGCAGCATCAGAACGGCGTCAGCCCCGGCATCGGCGCAGACCGCGCAGCATAGGGCGGTTTCGCGCGTCGAGTGGGCGAACGCGCCCGCCAATATATACTTTGAGCGCTTAACGGATTCCAGCGCTCCGCGCGCGGCGCGAACCAGCGCCGACCGCTCGTCGATTGTCGTAAAAGGCATCTCGCCGTTCGACCCGCAAATCACAAGTCCATCCAATGAAGTTTCCGCCCACTTCTTTACGTTGGCGGACATCATGTCCGGGCGGATATCGCCGGAAATCTCGTCAAACGGAGTGGGCACAGGCGCGTAAATTCCTTCAAGTACCATATATATTCACCTCTGCAAATTAAATACAAACCGCTGTGATTTTACAACAAAACTCCCGATGGTGAACGTCAAATGTTTTTTCGCTTTGTTATAATCTATATGCGATATATTAAGGGAGGCGATCCTGTGAACGACATAATTTTAAATACAAACATTTTACCCGAGCCGCTTTTCGAATTTGTCGGCGCTGATAAGGTTCGTGTGAGTAAATCTGACGGCGTTATTACCATGACGCCGATAAGTGGAAATATCGACTATATAGAGGAACTTTACGGCTCATGTGAAGGCAGCGGTTTAACGGTTGAAAAGTTCCTTGAATGGACGCGGGAAGATAAGGAGATCGGAGAGTGAGCGATTTTTATATCCTTGACGCTTGCGCGATCATAGCTTTTCTCTTGAAAGAGCCGGGAAGCGATGAAATGCGCGGGCTTTTTCGCAGTGCCGAGAGAAGCGAGATTAAGATTTTTATGCACAATCTAAATTTACTCGAAATTTATTATGGTCTTCGGCGTACTTTTGGCGAAGTATTCTCCAGCGTCCGCCTGGAATATATGAAACACCTTCCAATAACGTTTCTGCCGGAAATAGGCGGAGATTCATTTATAGAAGCCGGGCGATTGAAGGCAAGTTACAAAATATCGCTCGCGGACGCAATCTTGCTTTCCGAGGCGTCCGTTTTGAGGGCTGTGGTTGTCACTGCTGACCATCACGAACTTGACGCGGTGGAAAAGGCAGAGCCGATTAAATTTTTCTGGATAAGGTAAGTTTGCCTGAACGTTCGGAACAAGAACCATCCCCTCCAGTAGCGGCGATTTCGCGGCGGCGCTCTCCCGTGCATGAAATTCTTTTGCCTCGGCAAAACGGCGGCCGCGTGCCCCTGCGATATCCGTCGCTGTAGATGGCGGGATGTTCCGTAACAACCCGCGGCGCGGGGACGGCCGCGCGGGGGGCGGCGTCCGGGGCGGTTCGTTCGGCGGCCAGTTCATCTTCGATGGAAAATATCACTCTTTTCGTCACCTTCGTGACCTTCGTTATGGGATATTCGAGCAGGGGCGCAAGCGCGCGGATTATGTCCCTGATGGTTTCCGGGGAAACATCAGGGCGGATATCTTTCAGCGAGAACGTCCTGTGCCTCTCCCGGCCGTCCGGGAAGCGGCCCACGCAAATCTGTATGGCGATCCGGCAGGTTATTTTTTTGTACGGCATATTTCTCTCCCCCAATAATAAATTTGTCCCTAATATATAAAGTTGGTAAAAAACAGCTCAATCGTCAACCCATAATTTATAGAAATTTGATAATTGAGAATTAAAAAAAATCGCTCCAAATCTCACGCGGAAAACAGAAATTCACAGTGGTTTTTTGTTACTTCTCAATTCTCCATTCTCAATTATCAATTATCACTGTTACAATACAGCCACATTGAAACGATTGGGGGATTCGCCATGGGCGCGATTCGGATTGGGATCTGTTCGTGGACGGACAAAACTCTCCTGAAAAGCGGTTTCTATCCGGCGTCCGCGTCGAATCCGGCGGGCCGCCTCGCTTATTACGCGTCGCGCTTCGATGTGGTCGAGATAGATTCGACCTATTACGCTCTCGCGGACTCGCGCTCCGCGTTCAGATGGATAGGCGGCACGCCGGTTGATTTTTTATTCGGCGTAAAGTCGTACGGTATTTTTACATTTCACCGCGTCAAGTTCGGCTCCCTTCCTCAGTGGCTCAGGTCCGAGCTTGGCGGAGGTCCGCCGGACGCTCTCGTGAAGCGCGGGGATCTCTCGCACAAACAGCGCGTTAGACTTTTTGAGGAATTTATCCAGCCGGTTAAAATTCTGCATTCGTCCGGCCGCCTCGCTTATCTTCTTTTTCAATTCCCCCCCAACTGGTCATACAGCGCGGAGTCTATGTCGTACATCAGGAGGGTCAGGGAAATGTCCGGCCCGATGCCGCTCGCCCTCGAAGTGAGGAATAAATCGTGGCTTGATAGCGGCAACAAAGATACATTTATCAATCTTCTGCGCGACCAGAACATCGCGTATACTGCCGTGGACGAGCCGGCTTTGAGCTGGACCGTTCCGCGGGACTGGCCCGTAACCGCGGAGTGGGGGACAGTCGTCAGGTTTCATGGGAGAAATCACGCGGGCTGGCAAAATTCTAAGGCCACAGTCCACGAACGATTCGACTACGAGTACAAGCGCGAAGAGCTTGCGGAGTGGACCGGCAAGATAATCGCGAAACGCGACGCGTTCGGCGGCTCGCAAAAAATCCTGGTCATGTTCAACAACTGTGTGTCCGACAAGGCCGTGCGCGGCGCATGGCTGCTGACGGAGATGCTGGGATTGGGAACGTACCCCGGCGGTCTTCAGAGGGAGATCGATTTTCCAAATGAGGATTGAACGGTTATATATTAAAATAAATGAATGGGTATAATGGCGTAATGGAAATATTTTTATTAGGGAAAGAGGTACTGAATCCATGTTGCTAAGGAGGGAGTTCACCTTCGACGCGGCCCACAATCTGCCTTCATATCACGGAAAATGTGAAAATCTGCACGGGCACACATACCGGATGATGGTGGAGCTGTCGGGCACGCCGGACTCCGAAGGTATGATCGCCGATTTCGTCCGGGTGAAGGAAATCGTGAGCGCGGAAGTAATATCGAAGTTCGACCACGCCTACATCAATGAAATAATACCGCAGCCCACCGCCGAGAACATAGCCCGGTACGTTTTCGAACGGCTCGACACGCTGCTTGAGGGGCCGAAATACCGCTTGAACGCGGTTCAGGTATGGGAAACCGCGAACTCGTCGGTCATATTCAGCCGTGAGGATTTTGAGAAAACAAAGATTGCGGAATCCATAAACGGAGTTCGCGCCGCGCTGTTCGACTTCGACCTCACGCTGATGGATACCAGCTACTCGATCACCGACTGCACAAACATGCTTGCTGATGAATTTGGGTTGAGGCATGTGACGCGCGATGAGATGATAAAGCTGATAGGGCTGCCGATACTCGACACGTGGGTGGCTATCTGGGGCGAATCGCGCACTGAGTGGCTGGAATGCTACAGACGGAAATTCCGCGTGCTGGAACACTCAGGTTTTCGCGAGTTCCCGGACACTCGGAGCGCCGTCGGGCGGCTGCGCTCGAACGGAGTATTGACAGGCGTCGTTACAAACAGGCACAACGGGCGCGGCGCTGTCCAGGAGTGCGGCCTTGCGTCCATGTTCGACGTAATAATCGGCGCGGAGGATGTGGACAATCCAAAACCACACCCCGAACCGCTCTTAAAAGCTATGTCACTGCTGGGCGTCGGGCCGGAGGCGGCTTTCTACATTGGCGACACGGACATAGACATGAAGACGGCGAAATCCGCAAATGTGACGGGCATCGGCGTAACTACCGGCAATTTCGGCGCGGAAGAGCTGATTTCAGCCGGGGCTGATATTGCCTGCGCGAATCTTGACAGTGTAACTGATTTTATTTTAAGGGAGATACAGTAATGAGAGAGAAGAAACAGGCCAAAAATAAAAAGACCGAAGGCGAAAAAAAAGGACTCGCTCAAGCGCGTTTTTCGGATAACGCTAGGTTTGTCCTGCATAAGCGGTATCTGAGGAAGGACGATAACGGGGAGATAATAGAAACTCCGGAGGAAATGCTGTGGCGGGTTGCCTCGGCAGTGGCATATGCGGAGGAAAGCTACGGCGGCGGCTCGGAGGAGTGGGCGGAGAAGTTTTACAATATGATGGCGGAGCTGGAATTTATGCCAAACTCACCGACGCTGATGAACGCCGGCACCGCTAAGGGCCAGTTGTCGGCCTGTTTCGTCCTGCCGATAGGGGACAGCATGGAGGATATATTCGGTGCGTTAAGCGCTACCGCGCTGGTACACAAGAGCGGCGGCGGCACAGGGTTCAACTTCTCCGGCGTCCGTCCCGCTGGCGACAGGGTACGCAGTACGTCCGGCGTGGCAAGCGGGCCGATCTCATTCATGGAACTTTTCGACCACACGACGGAGGTTGTTAAGCAGGGCGGCACGCGCAGGGGAGCGAATATGGGGATACTCGAAGTTTCGCACCCCGACATAAAGACCTTTATCACGATAAAGAAGGAGAGCAAAAAACTCACCAATTTTAATATATCGGTCGGTCTGCCCGACGCGTTCATGAAGGCTGTCGAAAACGGCGGGGAATGGGACTTGATAAACCCGCGCACAGGAGAGAAGACCAGCACTGAGAGCGCGGTGGAATTGTGGGATATGCTGATCGACGGCGCGTGGAAGTCGGGTGATCCGGGGGTTGTCTTCCTCGACAGGATAGAGTCGGGCAATATGGTGCCGTCGTGCGGACGCTTGGACAGCACTAACCCATGCGGCGAGCAGCCGCTCTTTCCCTACGAGAGCTGCAACCTCGGTTCGATAAATCTGATGATGATGGCGGACGAACACGGTGAAATAGACTGGGACCACTTAGACCGCACAGTTAGAATGGCGGTGCGTTTTCTCGACAACGTGATCGACTGCAATACATATCCGCTTGACGCGATAAACGAGATGACCAGGGCTAACCGCAAGATAGGGCTTGGCATAATGGGCTGGGCGGAACTGCTGTTCGCGCGCGAAATTCGCTATGGCAGCAGGGAGTCGCTCGACCTAGCCGAAAAGGTGATGGGTTTCATTCAACGCGTCGGTCACGAGGAGAGCGAAGCGCTGGCCGGCGTTCGCGGCTCCTTCCCGAATTGGAAGGGCAGCCTTTGGGAGGCGCAGGGGCGTCCGATGCGTAACGCCACAGTCACGACCATCGCGCCGACCGGAACGATATCCCTGATCGCCGACTGCTCCAGCGGCATCGAGCCGGTATTCGCGCTGGCGTTCAGGCGCAAGGCGTTCGACGGCGATACTCTTGTGTACGTGAACGGCTTCCTTGAGCGCGCGCTTGCGAAAATGGGCGAGCAATCCGCGCATGTGCTGGAATCCGTACTTGCGACCGGGACCCTTGAGAACGTGGACGTACCGAGCCGTTTGAAACAGGTGTTCGTCACCGCGCACGACATACCGTACAGAGAACACGTCGAGATGCAGGCGGCCTTTCAGAAGTACACCGACAACGCGGTCAGCAAGACGATAAATTTGCCGCACTCCGCAACGCACGAGGACGTCCGGGACTCATACCTGCTGGCATATTCGCTGGAATGCAAAGGAATCACGATATACCGCGACCGCTGCAAGGAAACGCAGGTGCTCTATCATGGAGCGGAGACGGCCGAGAGCAAACCTAAGAAATCTCCGGACGCCGCCGGACGGGTAAAACCGCGCAAACGCCCGTCGAATTTGCTGGGCAGCACGGTGAAAATTCAGACAAGCTTCGGCAACCTTTACCTGACGCTCAACATGTTCGAAAACGAGCCGTTTGAGCTTTTCGCGACGCTTGGCAAATCAGGGAAGGACACGCAAGCCCACACCGAAGCGTTGGGCCGCCTTATCTCCCTGCTGCTCAGAAGCAGTGTTCCGGTGCGCAGTATCATCGAGCAGTTGAAGGGCATCGGCGGCAGTCAGCCGGTGCTTGAAAATGACGGCGACGGAATAATTTTGAGCCTCCCGGACGCTATAGCGCAAGGGCTAGAACGGGCATTGGGGCAAACCTTCGAGGCTTCGGGAGCGGGCGACATGTGCCCGTCGTGCGGCGCGCCTTTGGTTCATGCCGAGGGCTGTATGCGCTGCGTATCCTGCGATTACTCCAAGTGCTACTGATAAAGGGCTGCGGATAAAAGGATAAGGTATCTATGCGCAAAGAGCGGGGTAACACACAGCGAAGTGGAAGTGGAACCGCGTACAGGTTTTTTTATGGGCTGATTCTCCTGATTATTGTCTGCGTTTGGATTTACGCCTTCAAGGCGTACTTTGCTCACTATGACAGCCTGCACCCGGAGATCGCGTGGGCGACTCCCTGGATACAGGTCGATATCATTCCGATGGACGGCATTTTGCTGTGGGATGAGGAAGTTTTAACCGCTCCAAGAGACGGGACCGTGACGTATCCTTTTGGAAGGGGACCTATACGAGTTCCGAGAGGAGCCACGGTAGCCAGGGTTTCGTCGGGGGGAGCCGCCGGCGAAATCAAATCCGAAAGCGACGGGTATTTCGTCGCGGGGCTAGACGGATCGGAGGAGAACTGGAGATACTCGATGCTGTGGCCCGGCGTCCATGAATTGCCTGAACCGGCTCCGCTCAAGATGATAAACGACGGCGCAAGCGTGAAGAGGGGCGAAAAAATCGGAAAAATGGTACCGCAGCCGCAGGAACTGCGAATGATCGGCTACGTGGATTTGACGGAAGAGATGAAAGCGTGCCTTGATTCAAACAGGGTAATGGCTAAGATGGATATGCTGGATACATCCTCGCGCGCGTTCGTTCGCGTGTTTGAATCATATGGGCACAGGGCGAAAGTGTATATCAATATCCCTTGGTTCCCGCCGCAGATGCTGATGTCCAGAAAGTATAGACTGCTCGCCGAAACGGGCGAAACGTCCGGGGTAGCGGTTCCTGAGTCTGCGATAGGTATTAAGGACGGCCGTACGGGGACTTATATACTCAGAGGCTCGGATTCCTCCTTTGTGGAGGTGAAGGGCCGGCCTATCGACGGTTCGAGATTTCTCGTTACGGAGGGGCTGCAACTCGGCGACGCGGTAATTGTGGACGCGTACGGAGCCCGCGAGGGGAGGGTGCAGATTTGGTAGATTCCATTAAGCGCGGCTTGGACGAGGTGAAAGGACGCGTCTTGCAGGCGGCTGAGAGAGCGGGCAGACGGCCCGAAGATGTTCGGATTATGGGAGTGACGAAATTTCAGCCTTTGGAGGCGATTTTTGCCGCGCGGGACGCCGGGCTCTCTCTGTTCGGTGAGAACAGGGTACAGGAGCGCCTGGAAAAGAAAGAGTCCTGGGAGGGGCCGGATGCGGAGTGGCACATGGTAGGTCACCTCCAGAGGAACAAGGCGCGCCGGGCCCTCGAACTTTTCGACTGCATCCAAAGCGTACATAGCATTGAGCTTGCGAGCGCTCTTGAGCGAATAATCCTTGAAACTGATGAAGACGGCGGGCGCTTTGAATCGCCATACCCGATAATGATCGAGGTGAACACTTCCGGCGAAATTTCAAAACAGGGAATAATGCCCGAAAAAAGTTTTGCATTAATTGACTATATTGCGGTAAAATGTCACCGTATCGAGATAACAGGATTGATGACGATAGGTCCGCTTAGTGGCGGCGAGGGCAGGATTCGCGCGGCGTTTGCGTCATTAAGGCAACTGAGGGACAGTGCGCGGGAAAAATTCGGTTTGGGGCTGCCGCATCTTTCGATGGGAATGAGCGGCGACTTCGAGCTTGCGATACTTGAAGGCAGCACGATTGTCCGGGTCGGAACGTCGATATTCGGCTCAAGAAAACAATGAACCAGAAGAATAGAGCGGCTGATTGATCAGGAGGGAAGAGAATGAGTGAATTATTGACTTCTTTGGATATTGTAAACCAGGCTTTCAAGAAAACCATGAGAGGTTATGATCCCTCGGAGGTAGACGAATTTCTCGACAGGGTGGCCGAGTGTATCCAGGTTTACGTTCAGAAGATCAAGGACTACGAGCGTGTGATCGAGGAACAGTCCGAAAAACTTCGTGACTACGAGAACATCAAAGGATCACTCCATGAAGCGCTCCTGATGGCCCAGCGAACCGCCGAGGAAAAGGTCACAAACGCGAGCATGCTCGCCGACGAGAAGGTCGCCCAGGCTGACAAAGTGTCGGACGAGAGGATAGGGCAAGCCACCGTGACGGCGGAGAATATCCTTGCCGACGCCAAGTTGAAAGCCGAACGCATGATACGCGAAGCGGAGGCCGCGGTGATGGATTTCGGCCGCGAGCTCAATGTCCTTAAGGAACTGCGAAACTCGGGTTTTGCCAACATGCACGCTTTTATAAGCGAGATCAGCGGTATTCTCGACAAGGCCGAGAGTTCCGGCAAGATACAGATACCGACGATGACTCTGAATGTCATGGGCAGATCCGGCGCTCATTCGGGGACGGCCGCCCAAGCCTCGGCTGCGCAGGCGGGTGGACCCCGGGAGCAAAAAACGGCCGTTGCGAAGGGACATGAGACGCAATCCGAAGGGGATGGCATCCCTCCACAGCAGCAGGCCGCGCCTCAAGTTCTTACGCCGGAGCAGAGGCAGGCGCAGCTCGCGAACACATTGAGCGTTCTGGGAATAGACTTGAGCCTGCTCAATACAAATCCCGTGACGGGTTCGGATAAGCCGTAGATTATTGAAACTTACTGATCCGGTTTCCGGCCGGAGGGGTGTGGGCCCCGGCAGAAGCCGGCTGTTATCGAATCTGGGCATCGAAAAAATTGAGGATTTGCTGTACCACCTGCCCAAGCGGTATGAGGACAGGCGGTTTGTTATGCCGATAGCTCGTCTTGAGCTTGGGATTCCGACGGTTGTAAAGGGAACGATAAAAAATTTTTCCGAGAGGCCAACGCGAAAGGGAAATCTGCACATAGCGAATTTCGACGTATTTGACGCGTCCGGTGATATCAGGGTAATTCTCTTTGGCGGCCCCCGGAGTTTTTTTCATATCTCGGAGGGCCGCGCCGTTTATCTTTATGGAGTTGCACAGGCAGCCGATAATAATTATCTTGAGCTTGTAAATCCGGAATATGCCGTCCGCTCGCAGAATGACGCACCGCCGCCGTGGCTCAGGCTGTGGCCGGTCTACCCGATAACAAAGGGCCTGTCTCTCTCGTGGCTCGCGGGCCTGATATATTCCTGCGTTACTTCCCCCGAACTTGCTGTAGACGATACCCTTCCGCCGCAAATAATCGAAAAATATTCTTTCCCCGGTATTAAGGAAGCGTTCAAGGGAATCCACGCGCCGGATAGTCCCGAAGAGGCTGAAAATGCGCGCTGCAGGCTGGCGTATCAGGAGTTGTACGAAAATCAGCGGCGATTCGCGGCGAGGGAGCAAACGCGCGCGGCTGCCCAGGCAAAGCCGATGGGGAAGGGCGCGGATTTCGAAAAGCGATTCATTGAAAGCCTGCCGTTTAATCCAACCGCATCTCAGGAGAGCGCGATACGCGATATAGCGGCGGATATGGACGGAACTGTTCCCATGCACAGGCTCGTGATTGGCGACGTGGGGTCGGGAAAGACGGCGGTAGCAAGCGCTGCCGCCGCGCGATGCGCCGGGGCGGGACATCAAGCGGCAATTCTGGTCCCGACAACGATTCTTGCCGATCAATTTTTTGCGTTCTGCGAGAAACATTTATCGGGGATAGGCGCGCGAGTGGCAAAAATATCGGGGAGCATGAGACAATCCGAGCGTGACGAGCTGCTGTGGAAACTTCGCGACGGAGAGATTGACGTGATCGTGGGAACTCATGCCCTGCTTGGCGAGGGAGTTACGTTCCATTCGCTCGGCCTGCTCGTGATAGATGAACAGCAGCGCTTCGGCGTGAGGCAGCGCGACAGGCTCGCGTCGGGCAGCGGGGGAGTCCACGTCCTGATGACGAGCGCCACCCCCATACCCCGGACGCTGCGGATGGCTTTATATGGAGATATTGCTTATACACAGATAGCGTCAAGGCCGGACAAGGGCCGAATCATAACGAAGCTCGTGAGCGACAATCATGTGGCTGACCTTTACAACTTTCTTGAGGAAAAGATTATCCGTTCCGGCGAACGCTGTTTCTGGGTCTGTCCCAGAATTGGCGATGCGGGCGACGACGATTCATCGGTATCCTTTCGGGCGCGCGACGTCGAAAAAAATTTGCGTGGTATCCACGTGGAGATATTGACCGGCGCTATGAGCGGAGATGAAAAGGCAAGGGCGATGGAACGCTTCGCCGCGAGTCCGGGTATATTGGTCTCGACCACAGTGATTGAGGTCGGCGTGGACGTCCGCGGAGCGAATATCATGGTCATCGAGTCCGCGTCGTCATACGGGCTATCCCAGCTCCATCAGATAAGGGGCAGGGTGGGACGGGGCAGTCTTGGCGGCATATGTATCCTGCTGGACGCGGCAAAAAATTTAAGCGGCAATAAGCGCCTCGAACTTCTCATCGAGTGCTGTGACGGATTTCGTATAGCGGAGGAGGATTTACGCATGCGCGGGGCGGGTGAGTATTTGGGAGTCCGCCAGCACGGTGACGAAAACTTCCGTGTGGCCGACATGGCGCGCGACGAAAAATGGTTCCTCGCGGCAAGGGACGACGCCGTTTCTTCGTTTCTTCCTTTTTGTATTGACCGCCGCTCCCGCCTCTGATAATATAAATGCCGCACGTAAAACGGCGGCATAGCCAAGTGGTAAGGCAGAGGACTGCAAATCCTTTACCCCCGGTTCGAATCCGGGTGCCGCCTCCAGAAC
>Ga0099364_10004212_pt1 | contig 21873 bp, 16 predicted proteins | sample TergutTh196P3_FD_73070 | JGI IMG/M metagenome (GOLD analysis project Ga0099364, IMG submission 73070) | Microcerotermes parvus P3 segment gut microbial communities from Pointe-Noire, Republic of the Congo - Th196 P3 | ecosystem: Host-associated > Arthropoda: Insects > Digestive system > Gut ... | reverse complement strand
CGAAGTCATTATCGAAGTCGTCTTCAATTTCTTCAAAGCCATCGTCATCACCCAAATCATCATCCCCGTCATCATCATCGAAGAGGTATATGGGAAACTCTGAATGGAAATCTCCCATGGGCATTAATTTAAGCTCAGTGGCGGCGTCCTGAAGACCCGGTTCCGGCCGATTAGATTCCGGTAGTTGGAAAACCGGCCATGATGAAGTTGTCTCGTTATTCATTCCTCTCTCCATAAAATTGAATTTTATAGAATTTCTCTTGAAAGATTAAGTACAGATTAAGATTCTGTCAACTGGTAATTTTCGTCAAGTACCCTTTTTTTGATTTTTTTTTAATGCTACAATGCCGCACAGGAGATTTTATGCTGGAAAAAGATTACCCCATTCTGGAATTCGATGAGGATCCTGATGCCTTTATCAGGCCGCAGGCATTAATAAAACCCATGGATATTTCCCAAAATTGCGTTCTTTGCTTCTTTTCCGAAGCCATTGAAAAAATATTAAATGAATTTCCGCATAAAGAAGTTTCCCGTTTTAAGGCCGAATCCATGAAGCTTCCCATATATGAGGTTGAATACATGGAGAAAAAGATCATCCTTTTACAGGCGGGAGTAGGAGCCCCCATTGCGGCAGCCCAAATCGAAGAATTATATGCACTTGGCTGCAGGAAATTCATTACATGCGGAAGCTGCGGTGTTTTGGATGAAAATATAGCCGTAGATCAGTTATTAATTCCGGTTTCAGCAGTCAGGGATGAGGGTACCTCCTATCATTATATTAAACCTTCCAGAGAAATCTCTGCCGATTTAAGAGTGATAGAAATTATCGAAAAAACACTTACCGGACAGAATATTCCGTATATCAAGGCAAAGACCTGGACCACAGATGCTTTTTACAGGGAAACCCCCGCAAAAATAAAACTGCGAAAAAAAGAGGGCTGTGTCACCGTGGACATGGAAGCCGCTGCCTATATGGCAGTATGCAGGTACAATAATGCGGAATTCGGCCAGATCCTCTATGCCGGTGACAGCCTTGCCGGAGAAAACTGGGACAGCCGGGATTTCAATGCCAGATGGGATACAAGGGATCGTGTTTTAAGGTTAGCCATGGATGTATGCATTGCATTATAAAATCTCCTGCCAAAATTAACCTGCATTTAAGGGTTTTGGACAAAAGACCGGATGGATACCATAACCTTGAAAGCATTTTTGCTGCCCTGGACTTTTCCGATACCCTAAAGGCGGAGCTAACACCGGTTAAGGGTGCTTTTGAGTTAAATGTTGATTATAATTTTCCGCAAAGCACTCCGGTAAGACCAATTTCCGTAGAAAAAAACCTTATTACAAAAGCTGTAGACCTTTTCAAGAAGAAAACCGGATTCAACGAAGGTATTAAAATTCACCTTGAAAAGAAGATTCCCATTGGTTCCGGTTTGGGAGGCGGCTCATCCAATGCAGCTTCTGCCCTTTTGGCAATGAACCTGCTTTCCTCAGCCAATCTTGGCCTCCCAGAATTGCCGGAAATGGCTCTGGTCCTTGGAAGCGATGTACCTTTCTTTTTAAAGGGAGGAGCTGCCTATGTAAGCGGCAGGGGAGAAAGTATTGAATACATAGCTCCTCCTTCCGGTTCATGGGTCTTGCTCATAAAGCCCCCTTTTTCCGTAAATACCGCTGCCGCCTTTGCCAATTTGGATGCTTACAGGCAAAAAATAATGCAACCAAATGACCATGCTCCCTCAAAAAAAGCCCTTATTAATGCGCTTTTGGATGATCCCGGCAACTGGCCTTATTATAATGATTTCCTGCCTGTTTTTCCCAAGCGGCAAATTGCCGTCTATAAAGAAATTCTTAAGAGCCTTAAAGAAGCCGGTGCCTCTTTTGCCGGTCTTTCCGGCTCAGGTTCCTGCTGTTTTGGTTTATTCCCCTCCGAAAAAGATGTCAAAGATGCCAGGATTTCGATTAAAACTACACTTTTGGCATCAAAAATCCACCTATACTTTTGCGAATGTACTTTTTTCCTTGCAGAGAATGCCAATCTGGTATTAGAATTATAATAACGGATTTTCCTGGATGAAATGATTTTGAATACCGGGAGCGGCAAAGGAGAAACGCCATGGAAATTACAGACATTCGGGTTCGCAAAATGGAAGGCGAAGGAAAATTAAAGGCTTATGTGACAGTTACATTCGATGATTGCTTTGTTGTTCACAATGTAAAAATTATTGAGGGAAAGAGCGGAGTCTTTATTGCAATGCCAAGCAGGAAAACCAGAGCCGGAGAATATAAAGATGTCGTTCATCCCATAAATCCGGAATTCAGATCGGAGCTTCAAAAAAAGATTCTGGATAAATATGATATGGGGAGCGGTCCCGACGATCAAAGCCTGGAAATATAGTACGTTTTGAAGAAACGTGTCTCTTAATTAAAATGTCATTTTCGCGATAATATCATGAAATCAATATGTCTGCATAATGGGACTGTAATTACAGGATTCTCGACAATGGAAGATTGTGCTGTTCTGGTGGAAAATGGCCAAATAGCCGATGTTTTTTCCAACAAACGCTTTGAACAGAGGCGTTTCGACAATACCCTGCTCATCGATGTTAACGGCGCAATAATAGCACCCGGTTTTATTGACACACATATCCATGGTTTTGGCGGTTTTGGCACCGAGGACGCTTTAAATGAAGAAGGCTCATCCAAGGACGGCTCAGCCATTTTGGAAATGTCCCGCCTCCTTGTGCAGCAGGGAGTTACAGCCTTTAATCCCACAATTTACCCCTCCGAGCCTGCCTCCATGCTTAAAACCTTAAAAAAACTATCTTCTGTCATGGGCAATGAGGATGGCGCTCAAATTATGGGACTGCATCTGGAAGGGCCTTTTATATCTCCCAAGCGTCCCGGAATAATGAGGACAGAGGTTTTACAGGGTGTTGATATTTCATTAATGGAGAAGCTTTGGGAAGCCTCTGACGGAAAGATAGTTAACATGACCGTTGCCCCTGAACTAAAGGGAATGAGGGAACTTGCCCTCTGCTGCCTGAAAAAGGGCATTGTCCTTCAGGCAGGCCATACCGATGCCAATTACGAAAATGTACTGGAGGGGATACAGGCAGGAATACTTCACTCCACCCATTTATTTAATGCCATGAGTCCCATGGAGCACAGAAATCCCAATGCAGTTGGAGCAATACTCATCCACCGTGAAATGTCCTGCGAGATAATTGCCGATGGATTCCATATACACAGGGATCTTTACAGGCTCCTTTTAAGGAATAAATTCATAGAAAAAATTGTCCTTGTAACCGATGCACTTAAACCCACCGAGCAGGTCAAATCTCCCTTTTATGCCGATGGATATGAAGTTATTTTTAGTGATGGAGTTTTCCGCCGAAAGGAAGACAATGTTATTGCCGGCTCTTCCCTCTCCATGATCCGCGGCGTTAAAAACCTTGTCGATAGCGGCTTTAGCATGGAGGAAGCAATTAAAACTTCCTCTTTTAACCCTGCCAAGATAATGGGTTACAATAAAAAAGGTGCAATTATCCCCGGCTATGATGCCGATCTGGTGGTTTTTAGCAAGGACTTTAAGGTTCTGGTTGTAATTTCCCGCGGCGAGATTAAGAAGAATTTGTTTGATTAGGTTTTTTCCAGTAAATCCGGCAATGAACTAATCATATATAAGGGGACAGAGTAAACAGAGTCTTTAATACCGAAATTTCTCATCGAAGTTTTTATTGTTTTTATTGGTTTATATTTTTCCATATAGACTTTAAGTGACTTTGATTGTGTGTTCCTTTCAGATTTTACTTCAATGGGGATTATATTATTTTTATGCTGTATAAGGAAATCTACTTCAGCTTCTCCTTTATCCCTGCCCCAATAAAAAAGCGAAATGTTACCGGCTGTCTTTAATTCCTGGCAGACATACTGTTCACTCATGGCACCATGAAAATCCCTGAATATCTTTGGGTCTGCTTCATAAAATGCATTTTTATCTATATTTATTTGTGATCCCAATAAGCCGGTGTCCAAAAAGAAAAGCTTAAAAGCCTCTCTTTCCTGATCCCGTGCCAAAGGCAGATTAGGCGAAAGAGTTCTTGGAATTTTATATACCAATCCAGTATTAATAAGCCAATCCAGTGCATCTTCAAATTCCCTGGAACGGCCACCTGTTTTTAGGTCTCTGTAAATGAACTTTTTCTTTTCTCTTGCAAGGTGAACGGGGATTGTATCCCACAACATATGAACTTTGGAGATATTATTAGGTGTAATATGTTTGGAAAAATCACTTCTATAATTCTGAACAATTTCTTTTTGTATCTGCCTTACTTCATCAAGGTTTGATGATACAACAAAGGAATCAACAGCTTCGGGCATTCCGCCAATATAAAAATATGTTTTTAACATATCATTAAATAAGGGTGATAAACTCTCCAGAAGAGGAAAATCAAAATTCTTTATCGCATCAAGAAGTCTTTTTTTGCCCAAGGCATCTAAAAATTCGTAAAAAGACATGGGATAAAGGGTTAAGCTGTTTACCTGTCCCACAGGAAATTTACCACCAGACACTCCCAGGAAACTTCCGGCGCAAGCTATATGGTATTGAGGAGAATTTTCGTTAAAATATTTTAATGAATCCTTGGCAAGCTGGCATTCCTGAAGTTCATCAAAAATAATTAATGTTGTTTTAGGATCAATCTTTTCGTTAAAATGGCTTTCTAAAGCTTTTATTAACCTGACGGTATCCAAATTTCCATTAAAATATTCTCCTAATTTTTTGTCATCGTCAAAATTTAGATAAACCGTATTCATGAATTCTTTATGTCCAAATTCCTTCAGGAGCCAGGTTTTTCCTACCTGTCTTGCTCCATAAAGAATCAATGGTTTCCTTCTTGGCGATTCTTTCCATCTTTTCAAATCATCAAGAGCCTTTCTTTCCATATATCAAACATACAACAATTCTGCCACTTTTTCAAGGGACTTTATGTATCAACCTGCCACTTTTACGGGGGACTTTCTGTGCCTTCCTGCCACTTTTTCGGGGGAGATTGAGAAGAATTTGTTTGATTCTTGTAGATACAAATCATCCTCTTCCCATTATTCCCCAAATATTGTATATTTTTCCCATATTGGGACGTCGGCAAGCGGAAAGCCCCCGGGTTTTGGGTCCGGTATTCATAGGTTCGAATCCTATCGTCCCAGTAACGTAAAAGTTATCTGAGATGCAGGATTCGAAGGGTTCAGTCCGCCGACCAGGTGGGAGGAAGAGGTGCCATGGATGGCATCGAAAGGACTGAACCCCGGCCTGTAGTGAGCGGACAGGAGGTCTGCGAGCGTAAGGCGAATCCTATCGTCCCAGAAACCTAAAAAAACGTCCCAGAGATCTGTGGTAAAAACGCTGCAATTGATGGTTTAAGGAGAAAGATATGAGTAAGGTGGTATTGGCTGCCCGCAGCCGAGAGGGCAAGGGTTCCGGAGAGGCTCGCAGAATTCGCCGTTCAGGCAGGATCCCGGGGGTGCTTTATGGCCGTTCCGGGAAGGCAATTTCCCTGGATTTGGATGCATCGGAATTCGGCAACTGCGTTAAGAGCATTTCCGAAAGTACAATTGTAAAGGTAGAAGTGGACGGCAAGTCCTACGATGCCTTTGTAAAGGATACTCAGCGTAATATTCTGGATGGAAATATTCTTCATGTGGATTTTTATGAAGTAGAAAGCGGCGTGCTGCTTAGAGCCAGGGTTTCCGTGCAGGTTAGGGGTAATCCCATTGGTGTACGTCAGGGCGGAATTCTGGAAAATCCCCTCCACGATATCGAAGTGGAATGTATGCCGGCGGATCTTCCCGAAAGGATCATTGTCGATATTTCCGATCTTGCGCTTAACAGTGCAATATTTGTACGCGATATTTCCCTTGCCAAGGGGATAAGGGTGCTTTCCGGCATGGATCAAATGGTAGCTCAGGTAAAAGTTGTCCGGGCAGAAGTTGTGGAACCTGTAGCTCAGGAAGCCCCTGCAGAGGGAGAGGCAGCAAAAGCCGAGGCTTGAATCCTTTTGAAAAGAGCCTTTCCCTTGTTCTTGATGATCAGGGGAAGGCAAAAAAATATTTAGCTGCCGTTTCCGGCGGAGCAGATTCTACAGCCATGCTCTGCTCTCTGGCAGCTCTGCGTAAAGACATGGGTTTTACCCTTCACTGTGTTCATGTGGAGCATGGCATAAGGACTCCCGAAGAAAGCAGGGGCGATGCATATTTTGTGAAAGCCCTTTGCAGGGAAATGGCAATTCCCTGCCGGATTGTTTTTATCCCCCATGGTAAAATCGCCACACATGCAAAAAATCACCGGCTGGGTATTGAAGCTGCCGCCAGGCATTTCAGGTATAAGATCCTTCACAGGGAAAGAAAAAGATTAAATGCCGATTGGATTCTCACAGCCCATACCAAAAATGATGTTCTGGAAAATATTCTGATCCGCATCCTCCGCGGTTCCGGTCCCGGGGGTCTGTCTCCCATTCGGCAGACCAGGGGTCATATATTCAGACCCCTTCTGGAAACGAGCCGTCAAGACATTTTAAATTATCTGAATACTAAAGGCATTTCCTACAGGACAGATTCCACCAATGAAAATATTGATCATCTTAGAAACAGGGTTAGGCTAAAACTCATCCCCCTGCTTGATGAGTATTTTCCGTCATGGAAGGTTTCCCTTTTGGAGATGGCAAAAACCCAGTCCTTCATTGCCGCTTTTCTTGAAGATGAAGTAAATAAAAAGCTGTCCTGGTCTAGGTCATCTCTGCCCGGCGGCGAACCCTGCCTGAAATTAAGCGAAGAAGATTTTTTTAATGCTCCCCCGATCCTCAGAGAGGAGGCGATCTTTGCCGGCTTCAACATCCTTAAGCCCTCCCGGATTCCGGGAAGAGCCGCCATCCGCCAGGCTGTGTCGGATAAGCACACAGCCGGCGATCCTGCCATCCGCCAAGCCGTGTCAGCCAATGCCGCGTCCGGCAATGCCTCACGGGTTACCGACCTTGGCCGCCTGAAAATCGAAAGAAAGGATGGTTTTATTTACCTTAAGCCCTATTCAATTAATGCCTATGAAAGGGATTTTTCCATGTTGATTAAAGAGGGAGGCTTCTATACTCTTAAAGGAGAGCTGTGGGGTGAAAAAAATTTCAGGGTAAATTTCCATGGACATGACCGGCATTCCTTGAAACTAGCTCATGGGTCTTTAAATCCCGTGCATTTGGAATCGGGTAATCCCTGTTTTTTCGCCGCCCTCCCTGTTGTACTGCGCAAGCTCCATGAGGGAGATCGCATTCTTCTGGGGGGACATAAACGCCGTTTTTCCGATATAATTAAGGCAGAAGCAAGCGGCGTAAGAGCCAATGGCGCGAGAGCCGGTGCTGCCGAAGCGGCAATATGCATTACTGCTTTGGATAAGGATGGGGTTGCCGCTTTTATTTATCGCTGCAAAGCCGGAAAAATGAAGGTTCTGCAGAGGGATAACAGGGTTTATGTCGAAAATGATGAATACCTGTTTTTTGAAGTTACCGGGAATTAGTTTTTCCCGGCCATAATTGTCCGGAGGTAAATATGTCAGACGACAATAAAAAAGATAAAACTCCTCTCCGTCCCAACCTAAGCGGGCCCGGGCAGCCGAAATTTGCATTGATTTTTTTCCTCGTAATGGTGATAGTTTTCATTTTTTATTTTTTCAGGGCAAACGAGGGCCCGGCGAGACAGGAAATCCCCTATTCTGAATTTACAAGATCCATCGACAGGAATCAGATCTTTGAAGTCAGAATAATTGACAATAATATTATCGAAGGTATTATCCACGAAGGCGGCAACAGGCATCTTTTCCGCACCGTTATACCATATCAGGATCCCGGCCTGCTTCAAATGCTCCGCGATAACGGAGTCAGTGTTTCAGGAATAAGCAGCGGAATTAACCCTCTGGGAATTTTGCTTAGCATGCTTCCATGGATGATCGGCTTTGGTTTTATCTGGTTCATGCTAAGAAATATGCAGGGCTCCGGAAACAGGGCTTTTCAGTTTGGCAAGAGCAAGGCCAAGCGCTATCAGGATGAAGGCAAGAAAATCACCTTTCAGGATTTTGCAGGTCAAATAGAAGCAAAGTACGAGCTGGAGGAAGTTGTCTCCTTTTTAAAGGATCAGGAGAAATTCCTTAAAATGGGAGCCAGAATTCCCAAAGGCGTACTCCTTGTCGGAATGCCCGGCACAGGCAAGACCCTAATGGCAAGAGCCGTAGCAGGGGAGGCCGGAGTTGCCTATTTCCATATGTCCGGATCGGACTTTGTGGAAATGTTTGTCGGGGTAGGTGCAAGCCGCGTAAGGGATCTTTTTGAACAGGGAAGAAAAAGTTCCCCCTGCATCATTTTTATTGACGAGCTCGATGCTGTCGGCCGTACCCGCGGCGCAGGTTACGGAGGCGGCCACGATGAAAGGGAGCAGACCTTGAATCAGCTCCTTGTAGAAATGGACGGCTTCGATTCCAAGGAAGGCGTTATTGTTCTTGCCGCAACAAACAGGCCGGACGTACTGGATCCAGCCCTTTTAAGGCCGGGGCGTTTTGACAGGCAGGTTGTAATTGCCATGCCTGACATAAAGGAAAGGGAAGATATCCTAAAACTGAAAATCGAAAAGATCCCCGTAAGCAGCGAGGTTGATCTTGCAAGAATTGCCAGAGCAACTCCGGGAATGAGCGGTGCCGACATTTCGAATCTTGTAAACGAGGCGGCTTTGTTAGCCGCAAGAAAAGACAAAACCAGTGTAGAGATGATCGATTTTGAAGAGGCACGCGACAAGGTATTAATGGGAGTCGCACGCAAGACAATGGCAATTTCCGACAAGGAAAGGCGCATGACAGCCATACATGAGGCAGGCCATGCACTTCTCCACTATTATCTTGAATATGCCGACCCCCTTCACAAGGTAACGATCATTCCCCACGGCAGGGCTTTGGGCATGGCCATGTCCCTTCCGGAGCAGGACAGTTATAGCCGTACCCGGGGCTGGATCATCGACCGCATCGTTATATGCTATGGCGGCTGGATTGCCGAAAATATTTTCTTCAACGAAACAACCACCGGAACAAAACAGGATATTGAGCAGGCTACAGAAATGGCACGCCGCATGGTATGCGAATGGGGCATGGCCGAAGAAATGGGACCTGTAACCTACGGCCAGGAAGAAGAGCCCATCTTTTTGGGGAAAGAGATTGCCAGACACAGGGATTACTCCGAAGAGACCGCCCAAAAAATTGACAGGGCCGTCCGCCGCATTCTGGATGAAAGCCGCCAAAAGGCCGATGAGCTCCTTAACTTACACAAGAAAGACCTGGAAACGCTTGCCGATGAACTCCTGACAAAGGAAACCCTTGTAGATGATGAAATACGTCTCCTCCTTGGTTTGCCTGAGCGGGATAATTCTACATCACTGGTTGATAAAACCGGAGAGTAAAATGAAAGTCTGGCTGCCGAAAAATTTTTCGTCCCTTCTTTCCCTTTCATTGTTGATTATATTTTTCAACGGAACGCAGACCCTCCATGGACAAGAATACAGCGACAGGGAAGTTGCCGAAAGATATGCAATATGGGGAAGGGATCTTGCCGAAGAAGGCCGCTGGCATGAACTCCTTTTGGGAATGGAAAGAGCCAACGATTTTTCCGATCTTTCTTCTGATATTTCCTTCCTTCTTGCCCTCTCCCGCTTCCATCAGAATATTCCTTCCCCCCTTGTTTTGGAGGCTCTCTACAGAGCCTTTGCGGTAGATTCATGGACGGTTTTTGATCCCGAAGAGGCACGCATTTTTCTTGCAGAAAGGCTCATTGCACTAAGAGCCTGGCCTCTGGCTTTGCAGGAAATTTCATTTCTTAAAGACAGCCCAAAACAGGCGGAGCTACAGCTTAGGGTTTTGTCGGTCTATAGACCTGCCGAATTTTACACCTATCTTAACGAAGTACTGGATCGTTATCCGAGGGAAAGCCCTCCTGCACGCATCTTTCTGGAATTCATCAATGCAAAATTGGCGCGTGATATTATACCGAACGAAGCGGACATGCAGATACTTTACCTCCTTATGCGCCGTCTCCCCATCCTGCTTCCGCTGGACCCCGATCTTGGCTGGATGATAGCTCCCTTCTTCCTTGATATAGAAGATGCAAGAAGACATGTCCTTGCATACAGGGCTGTAAACAATCCCATTCCTGCCTCCATTCCCGTTGCGCTTAACCTGGGTGTTATTAATGAAGAGACGGCATTGGCAGAGTTCTTTTTTCCGGCGGAAGCTTACGCTCCCCCGGGGCTCGATCTCTACCTGTTAGGCGAAATTTGGAGTCTTCTGAGAAACAATCAATCCCGGAATCTCTTCATAAGATACCTTGAAGGATATTCGGGGATAATTTATAACGATGCAGACAGGGACGGAATTCCGGAAACAATTGCCGAATACAGAAACGGCCAATTGGTCAGCTCTTCATATAATTACCTTCAGGACGGAATCCCGGATCTTGTTATTTATTTTTCCAACGGAGTGCCGGTTAGAGCGCTCGCGGTACTGCTTCCGGAGCCCGGCATAAATACTGCCGAAATTTTTTGGGAAAGGTTTCCTTCAATACTTCATGTGGAATATATGGGTGCAAAATACATTCCCCGTCCGCTCGAATTTTTTTATCAACCCTTCTGGTATGAGGATCTATGGGGCAGCGGCCTTTACTTCCCGCATCGTGACTCAATTGTTTCCCCCCTTACAAGAAGGAATCTTGTTACAAATTCCATTCGTATAGAGAGGCCAAGCAGGGAATTTAGCGGTGCCACAGAGATTATCGATCTGGCGGACAGTATACCCATTCGTGCAAGGGAATATGCCGGTTCCCTCCTTGTTTCCGAAACCGAATTCTTTCAGGGCAGACCCATCCTACAGAGGCTGGATCTGAACCTTGACGGGCATATGGATACAATACGCTATTTTTACAGTAACCAAATTCCATCTGAAATATTTAATTTATTGGAGCCATGGGAATTATGGGACTATGATCGTGACATAGAATATACCATTAGCGATTGGGATGGACAAATCAGGGACTAGACCGGGACAAAAGTGAAGAAAACGAATTTAATAATTGCAATTTTTCTGGCATTCTCCATTGCATCCTGTCAAACGGACTCTTCGAACAGGCTTCAGAACACAAGGCCTGTAAGGGATCTGAGAATAGACGACATAGTCCGTATGGTTGATGATGATCCACTCCATGCCATACATCTAATCGAAGTTTACATGATAATTTACGGCCCCGGCACGGCATATCCGGAAAGCCCCGAAAACATGCAGGCAATTTCGCAGCTCAGGGACAGAGCCCTGGAAAACATACAGGCTGAACAGATAAGAGCCGTAGAGGAAGAACAATGGAGGCAGGCGGCTTCCCTTGCCCGCTCTCTTGGAAGACTCGGACATGTAGTGGAAAGTACCGGAGACGAACCGGACATCGTTCTTGAATACGCAAAACTTGAACTTTCCAGAAACAATGTTTTAAATGCCTTTTTGGCAGCCGCAGAGGCGAATTCCATAAGGCTCCTCGATACCGAAGATGCAATGCTGTTTCTCGAAAAAGCAGTTGAAGTCAGGCAGAGAAGGAGTGCAGCCTTCTTCCTTGAAATCATAGATTCCCAGGGAGCTTATTTTTCTGTTCCCCCTCAATATAGAAGCTATGCCGAAGGAAGGGACACGGCCTCCGACATGATAAAGGGGGTTGCCACCGTCATTGTTGACAGGGGAATCCGCATAGAAAGAGGGCAGGGAATTCCGGACAGGGTATTGGGTTCGGCCTTTTTTATTGACGATTCAGGACTTCTGATAACGAATTACCATGTAATTGAAAGCGAAGTGGATCCATCTTTTCGCGGAACCTCCCGAATCTTCATCCGAATGGGTGATCATACATCACTGCGAATTCCTGCCAGGGTAATTGGCTGGGACAAGACCCTGGATCTTGCTCTAATAAAAGCAGAAATTGTACCGGAATACGTTTACTCGGTAATAGATTGGGCAATGCCCATGGTAGGCGAAACAATCCTTGCAATCGGCTCTCCCGGCGGCCTTGAAAGAACGGTAACACAGGGCATAGTTTCCGCACTTGGAAGGCGCTTTTTGCAGATCGGCGATGTAATTCAGATAGATGCTGCAATCAATAACGGCAATTCCGGCGGCCCTGTGCTGAACATGGACGGCCGCCTCATCGGTGTGGTTTTTGCCGGCATCCAAAACTATGAAGGGCTGAATTTCGCCGTCCCTGCCTACAGGCTTTTTGCTGCGCTCCCAGCCCTGCTAGCCGGAGGAAGGGCAGAAAGACCCTGGCTTGGCCTGGCTCTTAGTGAAACCACAGAAGGGGCGGAAATAATCTATGTTGCTCCCTTTACCCCTGCTGCAGAACAGCAAATCAGGGAAGGTTCAATAATCAGAAGCATTAATGGCTATATGCCGTCTTCCACTCAGGGAACCCTAATTACCGCCCTTCAGGATGAACTTTTCTCCCTTATTCCCGGGGAACTTGTCGTGCTGGAACTTTTGGATCCCGACTACAGGCTCATTACCCATACCATAAGGATGACAAGCCGTCCGGATCTGCCGCTTGGAGAAGCCGCCAAAATAGATACCAGGGAAAGAATGGCTGCCCCCCTCTTCGGGCTTGTCTTATCCGACAGGGCGGTAAGAGGTTTCACTCCCTCGTTTCAGGTTAGAAGGGTTATCCGCGGTTCCATTGCAGACGAAGCCGGAATCTCCGAAGACGATCAATTAAGTATCAGGAATTTCCGTATTTTTGAAAGTGATGGTTATGCCCTTCTGGAAGTGGATGTAAGGAAACGCCGTATGGGTTTTCTGGAAGTCAATATGCGTTTGCCTGCCTTGCTGGACACCCCCGATACACTGTAGAATAAAAAACCCATGAAAAAAACTATTCTGCCTGCCATTGGAGAGCGGGATAACGAATCGGAATTTTCTCACTTTTTCCCTTCCCGCCCCCTAAAGGATTTCGACAGGAATAGCCCGGAAGCATCCGTATTAAGGGTATTCTCCTGCCTCCCCTCCGAATATGTTTCGCCAAAACTTTTTTCAAGGCTCCTTGGGCAGGACTTCCCCCTTAACGAAACTCTAAGAAAACTCACCGAAAAGGGTATGATCCGAAAAAACGAGAAAGACGAGAGTTTCGCATTATGTTCAGAATCCATCATGGAATCTTCCGGTGAAGATCTTTCTTCCAGCAGGGAAGGACTGGCACTCATATCCCTAATTTCTGCCGAGATGGAAAAGGCAAAAAAGCAGGAAAATTTTACCTCATTAAAAAACTGGCTTGAACTTGGAAGGTCTGTAATAAGAAAATTTGATGAGCCGGGAATCAGGGGGGATGGAGAAGGCGTTCCCTACAATAAGAACCTCAGCCCCGAAGCGGCCGCATCAATATTTAATTCCAGCATTCTTTTTTGCAATGTAATTATTGAAGGAAAGGAAATTGCAGCCGGCCTGAAATACGACGAAGAAAATATGTTTGCACCCATGATAATTTTTCTGGAAAAAAAAGAGGCCGCAGCTTCCCTTGTCTGGGCAGCAAAAAAACTCTCTGTCCCCGTAGTTAAAAACGATTTTCTTGCAAAGAATCTTTTTTCATATGGTAAAGCAGGAGCTTCGGTTCCCGAATCCTGTTACAGGGATGTGTCCATGGCTCTTGCCCGATCCGACATGTCAAATGGTTCCTCTTCGGGAACCTATAGAACCGGAAGAGTTCAGGCAAGGGAATTAACTCCGCCCCTTTCCATAGAGTTAGGCGAAGCCCTTTACGAATTGTCCGCAGAAAAGCCCGGCAGGAAAATTCTCATTTCAGATCCAATGGAGGCAATCAGGGAAAAACTCGAAGGGCTTTTAGGCATGAAGATCGGAAAAATTTCCATAAGAAAGAATTCCGAAATAAGGAAGGACAGTTACAGGATACTTTTAAAAGGAAGGGAAGCCGGCAGGGGAAATCTGGAAATGGGCTGGTATTACCCGGAAAATGAAAAAACCGGAGTACCCGATTTCATGAAGACAGACAACAGTATTTCCATTATTGCCGGAACAGTTTTCTCCTCCATAGCTGCCCATGCAAACCTCATTGTCCAGCGGCGTGCTCATGAGCTTCTTGGCAGGGACGAAGTAGAAGCCATTCTGGAAGAAGCCGAAAATAAATACCCCGTTGTATGCAGCGAAGTAAAGGGCTTTCTTCCCCTTGGCATAATTAGGGAAATTTTCCAAAGCCTTGTAAGCGAAATGGTTCCCCTAAAATACATAGATACCATTCTTGAAGTACTTGCCGACTGGAGTAGTTTTGGCCCTGCCCCATATGAAATGATAGTAGAGCAGGTACGCCTTGCACTTAAAAGGCAGATCTGCATGGACTATGCCGATGACGATCTTAACCTGCGGGTTCTTACCCTGGAAACAGATCTGGAAAAAATGTTGCTCGATGCCTCACCCGCAGATTCCGGGGATTCACCGAGTTCTCCCGATTCCTGGATGGACGATCTGGCAATTGGAATTGAGGCAATGGAAAAAACAAAGTCTCATCCTGTCCTCCTCTGTCATCCAAGGCTCCGCTTCCATCTGAAGGAAATCACCAGAAAGAGATTCCCCTATCTTGCCGTTATATCCTATATAGAAATTTCTCCGGAAGTCACCGTTATGGCTCTGGATGAAATAAAACTCAGGGGAAATTAAATGTCCAATATCCGTAATTTTTGCATAATAGCGCATATCGATCACGGAAAATCCACCCTTGCCGACAGGATAATTCAAAAAGGCCGTCTTGTGGATGACAGGAATTTCCAAAACCAGATCCTTGACAATATGGATATAGAAAGGGAAAGGGGCATTACAATCAAGAGCCAGGCAGTATGTATTCCCTATACTGCTCCCGATGGAAAAGAATATATTTTAAATCTTGTTGATACTCCCGGCCATGTGGATTTTACATATGAAGTATCCCGGGCAATTAATTCCTGCGAAGGTGCGCTCCTTCTGGTAGATGCTGCACAGGGAGTACAGGCACAGACCCTTTCAAATATGTATCTTGCGCTGGAAAATGATCTTGAGATAATTCCTGTAATAAATAAAATAGATATGCCTGCTGCCGATATACCCGGAGCAAAGATGCAGATAGACAGGGATCTCGGCCTTGATTCGTCAGGCGCAATTTTGGTCTCTGCAAGACTGGGAACCGGAGTAGACGAACTCTTTGACGCCATTATCGAACGCATCCCTCCTCCTTCCGGCGAAGTAGACAAACCTTTAAAAGCACTCATCTTTGACTGCCATTATGATGCATATAGGGGTGTTGTCGTTCACCTTCGAGTTTTTGACGGCTCTTTAAAAAAGGGAATGAAGATTCGTTTTATGTCAAATATGGCCGAGTATGAAGTTGAAACAACCGGAGTTTTCAAGCTTGGCCTTGCAGAAAATAACGGGCTCTCTTCCGGGGATGTCGGATATTTTATCGCCGGAATTAAAACAGTAGGAGACGTAAGGGTGGGCGATACTGTAACGTCAGCCGCTATGCCCTGTGCCCAATCCCTTCCCGGCTTTCGGGAAATTAAGCCCGTTGTTTTTTCCTCGGTCTATCCGGTAGACTCAAACGATTATGAAGAACTCCATATCAGTATGGAAAAGCTAAAATTAAATGATGCATCCCTTATTTTTGAAAAGGATTCCTCCGCCGCTTTGGGTTTCGGCTTTCGCTGCGGTTTCCTCGGTCTCCTTCATCTTGAAGTTGTTCAGGAAAGACTCGAGCGCGAGTTTGACCAAAGCGTAATTTTCACCGCTCCTTCTGTTAAATACAAGGTTCGCCTTAAAAACGGCGAAGACATTATGGTCGACAACCCCATGGACTATCCCGATGAGGGCCAGATTGAAAGTGCCGAAGAACCCTATATAAGGGCCGCCATTATTACACCGACAACCTATCTTGGAAATATTATGACCCTCTGCATGGAGAAGCGCGGCATTCAGACCAATATGAGCTATCTTGATGAAAAGAGGGTGGAGATAGTTTACGAAATGCCCCTTGCCGAAGTCCTCTTTGATTTTTATGACAGGCTTAAAAGTACCAGCCGCGGTTATGCCTCTTTTGACTATGACATTACAGGTTATAAAAGTACCGACCTTGCAAAGCTGGACATTCTTTTAAACGGTAAGGTAGTGGATGCCCTGTCCCAGCTCGTCTTTAAGGCCAAGGCCTACGAAAGAGCCCGCACCATCTGCGAACGCCTTGTTGACGAAATCCCCCGCCAGCAGTTCAAGATCCCCATACAGGGAGCCATAGGCAGCAACGTTATAGCCAGAGAAACCGTCAACGCCCTCCGCAAGGACGTAACCGCCAAATGCTACGGCGGAGACGTCAGCCGCAAGCGCAAACTTCTGGAAAAGCAAAAAGAAGGCAAAAAACGCATGCGCATGGTCGGTGATGTTGAACTCCCCCAAAACGCCTTCCTCGCCGTCCTTAAAACCAAGGACGAGTGAGTGTTTATAATGCATGGAAAATAGAGCATATGGGAACAGTCAATCGGAAGGTATATCTTATAAAGTAGGCTACTCCGGGGTCTACATCCATTCTTCGAACAGATGCAACCCCTCATGGTAGCCTACGATTTATGAGAACATTACCCTCCGCCTTATTGTATGTCCATGTTTAAATGTAGGGTATAGGATAATTTACAGTATAATAAAAAATGGAATTGAAATTATTGAAATTTGGGGAATCGGAAAAAGAAATATCATTGAGATATCGAAAAGATTATCTTGAACGAAAAACCGGAGGTAAGAAATAATGGAAACAACATTTGATAAATATATTACAAATAATCCCAAAAGAAAGGCTAAATTTGAAAAGGAATATAATGATTTTCTTTTATCAGAATTTGTCCTTGAAAAAATGGAAGAAGAAAAAATATCTGTAAGGGCTTTAGCTCAAAAAGCAGGTGTGTCTCCAACGGTGATACAAAAAATACGAAGTAAAGATGCAGAAAAAATAAATTTCAGAACATTTACTACTGTATTAAATTCATTGGGATATAAACTAAATATTGAGCGTATGTAATGTCTTAATCCCCTGCCTACCTCTTCCCCCTCTTCTTCTTTACCGGCACGGAAGCGGATTTTCCAATGGGTTTGTTTGCCCTGACCTCTTTTAAAATTGCTTCTGCCAGTTCTTCAATTTTGCCGAGGGCTTCCCTTGCTTTTAGCTCTCTGAAGCGGCTGGCTTCTATATCGCTTTCCTCTCCTCCCAAAAGATAGTTAGATGTGACGCCAAGAACAATGGCTATCGAATAAACTATATAAGTATTGGGAATTCTTTTATATTGTATCCATCTGCTTAGATTAGTTTTGGGAATGTCTAAAATAGCAGCTAGCTTTTTTTGAGTAATCTTATGAGCTTTGAGAATGGCTTTTACCCTGTCCCAAAAATTAAAGTATTCCATACCCCATAAAATAGGACAAAAAAAATATAAGTCAAGGAAATTTATGAAAAATATACAAAAATGGGGTTTTTTGGATCCATAAAAACCCCCAAATTTGTCTTTTTTTTTTAGAGCAGTTGAGGAGACCATAAGGCCATTTCCCACAATTTAATGAAGGGGTCTATTTCGGTTCTTACCCTTTTAAGGAAACTCAGATCATTGGTGCCGGGATGTTTTCCTCCGGCTCCTGCGCAGTCGGGGAAGTGAGCCCAAAGGTAATCGAGCTTGTCAAGAAGATCTTCCAGGGAATAGTCTATTGGCATTTCGCCTGCATATGTTCCACCCGACAGGATTGCTCTCAGGTTTTTTAAGAGGCTGAGCTCTAAATTAATGAAGGTGGCAATTTTTTCTTTGGATTGCAGGCTGGATGAGTTGTCTATTTTTCCGATGTTTGCCATGCTTGCCGGGGGAGCGATGCGGCTATCGGTGCTGTCGGGAGCTGCTGCGGCCATGTTTGCCGTGCTGCCGGGGGTGCCAGTTGCTGCACCGGTATTTAGCAGGGCGAAAGCTTTTTCGGCAGAATGGGTCTGCACTCCCAATGGGAGGCCCGGGCTGTCTATGTCGATTATTCCGGAGGCAGCGAATTCCTGTTCAAAGAGGTCGCGGTAATTTCGCAAGGCAGGGTCACTTCTTACCATGGTTCCCATTTTGGAAAGGGTTTGGAAACAGCCCTCCCTGAAAGAGGCGGCAATGTTCAGTTTGCTTTTAAAGCGGTTTTGCTTTCTGTCCAGTTCATCCTGGCTGGGGCTCGACCTTGCATGGTAGGTGTCAAGTGAAAAGGAGAAGTCAAGACCGGCTGTGAACACTTTTCCCCTTGTACAGCGCAGGGCGATGAAGACGGCACTTAATCCTACCGAGCCCAGAGGCGGAATTGTCAGGGGGAGAAAGCCGGCGGCATCCAAACGTTCAAAGAGCCTTATTTCCGACCATGGTGTAAAGAATAAATTGTTCTTTCCTTTTAAAACTGTCGTGGAAGAGGGAAGGGAGGAGAGGTCAATTGCGGCATCTATGTTTCTGTCCCTTGCTCCCGAGAAGGCTCTCAGGTTCCAGTGCTGGCTCTCCAGAATAACAACGAGATCGGGGACTATGTCTCTTTCATGCAGGATGGGAAGGCAGGTGTCCACGCAGATTATTTTATACGGCCGTTCTCCGGGCGGCTTAATTTTTCCGCCCGAGTAATGGGAGAGATCGTTTAGGGTTTTGTCCAGGGACGGGCCGGCTCCAAGAACCAATAGGGGAGAGGAGCCGTAATCCAGATGTTTAAGATCGCAGGCATTCGCCAAAAGCGGTATATTTCGGATCAGGTTTTTTATGTAAAGGCGGCCAAGCTTTATCAATGTCATGGCATTGCCCCAATTAAGGGCAATTTCGTTTCCAAGTGTTTTTTCCAATTCGTCATAAAGGCCGGGATGTAGCTGCCAGCCTCCTGTCAATTTAAGACATTCAATTCTGCGAAAATCTCTTTTGCCCCAGGTCTTCCTGAAAAATGAAAGTAGGTCTTCGATTGACGAAGCGGCAGCAGCCGAAGCGGCTGAAGCCGGCATGCCGGCTTTCGCTAATGAACCGGCTGAAACTAATGAAGCATCACTAAAAAATATCTTTATTAAACTATTGTTTTGGTGATGAAAAATTTCCGGCAGGGAGGATTTTGAAATTTCGTATAACTCTGCTTCGGCTTCCACGCAGAGTATGGCGGAGCTGTTTTCCGGAAAAGCTTCCTTTAACCTTTTCGATAATAATTCAAGGCCATGACCATGGATGGGAGAGGGACAGAGGTAGAGGGTTTTTTCCCTCAGTGTTAATCCTGCAATGATTTTTTCTGCACGGGCTGCAGGATCAACCTTTGAAAGAAGTGTTTTCCCCTTATAAACCAAATATCCACCACAATTCTCTTGCTACATCCGGGAATAGACTTTGAAAGGATTGATCAAAACGGTTGTCGAATCTTACATTTTCCAGAATATAGCTTCTATAAACGGATTCAAATGCACTGCTTACCCATTCAGGATAATAGGATGTCAAATACATTGTTTCAAAATCGTCAAGGACAATTTCTTCCACCGGATAAAGTACGATGAGATTATTGTTGAGCAACCTTGGTTCGGAAACGGAATTTACCGGAGTGGAAAAAGCTGTCTCCCAGAAGAAAAGATTAAAACCGGCTCCCGTTAGTTCTGTAAGTCCCATGCCTGAAATGGATTCTATGGATGTAAAGAGGGCTGTGTCTCCGTAGTTGATTGGGATGGGGCCAAAGCTCATGCTCTGTAATCCCATGGCGTCTAATGCCTCATAAAAGCCGAGGGTATTCGCCTGGACCCTGAAATCTTCCGCTACATCAAAGAGCCAGGCTTCTATATAACCTCTCATGGTTTCCATCATGTAGGATCGAACCTGATTTAACTGCTCCTCATCTTCTATATTAAGCGCTCTTGCTGCCTGGTTCGCCCTGAAAAAGGCCCAGGTTCCAAAGGGTGTTCTTATTGGATTGCTGATCTCGCCGGGATTAAGATTCATTATTGTCTGCCTGTCCGCTTCGTTCGGGATTTCCCAGCTAAGTTCGTAAGCCGCCTGGATTCCCATGTCGCCGCCCCAGTCTGAATAATAATCCTGCGAATAATTCATGGCTGCTTCTTCGAAGCTGATGTCTCCGTTCCTGATGGAATTTAAAATCAAGATTGCATCATCTTCGCTTGAGCTGATCGAGAGCGTGGACAGATGAATTACCGTAAAGAGTTCCGGATTTGCCATCGCATAGGCAATTACCTCGGATTCCGGATAGGATTCTATCCCGAAGGAAACCATTTCAAAGCTGCGCCTGTTGGATGACATGGCAGCTATGAACTCCGCTTCGCTTGACGAAATTTTCAGGCCGGCAAGGTCATTCAAAAAATGGTTGATTGCAATGCTCTCCCTGACCTCCCTCCATAAGCTGAGTCTGGCATTGCTGTCCAGGGATCTGTAACGTGCTGCAGAAAAGCGGCCATTTTCCTGAAAAATATCCAGGGCGGCTACCTCCCTGTCCACCACCTCTTCGGGGGCGGTATAGCCGGCTCTTCTCATTTCATCAAGAATGCCTGTGCGAATTGCCGTTTCCTCAAAGGCCCATCTGAAAAGATAATAGAAGATTTCCGGATCGTCTCCTGCAAACTGGAAGGCCTGGGCATATCTAATGAAGGTTTGATCGAAGAAATTATTCGGGGCATGTTGAATCGGAATTCTGTTATAATAACCGAATGTCCTTTCGGCTATTCCTTCACAGCCCCCAGCCGGTGCAATAAAAACTATCGAAATTATTATGAGAATAAGGAAGGTTCCCAAATATAAAAGGGGCTTGTTTTTTACGTTTTGAATAAATTCGGAAAGTCCCGAATTGTCCCCCTGATCGGACACTCTTTTCTTTCTGGATGCCATGTTGTACTCCATTAATCTATCGGTAAGGAAAAATGATACCATATTTAAATATTGATGGTCAACTAAATCACCCATAAGCTTACCCTTTTCCCATGCAGAATATAAACATGACATCTATCAAATTAGCAGAAGGTATCTCATGTAAAGTAGCCTGCTCCGAGGCAATCACCCATTATTCAGCAGAAGGTATGTCCAGTAATGTAGGCTACTCCGGGGGCTTCACCCAATCGAAGATTGGGCGAACTCCCTCATGGTAGCCTACTATTAACCAGAAGATTACCTTCTGCTGGACATCGAATAATCAAAGCAGAACCTTCCGCATTATCTGTTTTGTCAATGACCAATTTTTATTCTAAACATAACAGATGGAAAGGCTGTTCTAAAAATGTTAGGCCAGAATGAGGGGAATCGCCTGTTTAGAATAAATAGGCGAGATTCCCGGACTGGCCTAACTTATAATAATGCCTTTCCATCTAAATATTTTGGTTCATGGGTAAAGGGAATGCTGTCATGGGTAGGCTACAATTAACCAGATGAGAACCTTCCGCCATTTAAAATTAAGTGACTGACACCTCAGCGTGTACCCTAGCGGAAGGTCATTACATATAAAGCAGCCAGCTCCGGGGTCTCACCCATTCTTCGAATGGATGAGCCGCCTCATTGCTGGCTGCAATTTATGAGAGCATAACCTTCCGCTTGCTTAATCATACGATAGCATTTTATCAGATACACCACATATGGTGCCGGTCAAGTCGTGAAAGACATCAGGAAAATTCAGTGACTGACACCTCAGCGTGTACCCTAGCGGAAGGTCATTACATATAAAGCAGCCAGCTCCGGGGTCTCACCCATTCTTCGAATGGATGAGCCGCCTCATTGCTGGCTGCAATTTATGAGAGCATA
>Ga0099364_10004211_pt1 | contig 21873 bp, 12 predicted proteins | sample TergutTh196P3_FD_73070 | JGI IMG/M metagenome (GOLD analysis project Ga0099364, IMG submission 73070) | Microcerotermes parvus P3 segment gut microbial communities from Pointe-Noire, Republic of the Congo - Th196 P3 | ecosystem: Host-associated > Arthropoda: Insects > Digestive system > Gut ... | reverse complement strand
AATCCCAGCTTGTTTATTATTATATGTTATGAAATTCCGGTGGGTATACTGCCTGTTCCTTCTCATACCTCCTTTGGCTGTTTTTGCAGGCGGAAGATCCCAAAAGGCGCAGCTTCCTGCCGGAACCGATCCTTTGCCGCTTATTGAGGCATCTGACAGGTCGGCTGAAAGCCTGGCTGAAAGCCGGGCCGAGCAGATTTTCCGGGCCCTGGCAAGCGCTTATCCTGACCGCATAGGGGAGATAGCGTTCCTGGACGGGGACTGGACCATCCAGGTCTACGGCGAAAGGTTTTACTATGCCGAAGGCAGGCTCCTGCCCGCTTCACGGCGGGGCAGTATGGATGAGTATGCGCCCCTGCCTTTTTATGATTATATGAAAGAGCTTCCCCCCTGGACTCCGCCCACGGAGGAGGAGTCGGCCAGGATGAGGGAATTTACCAGGCTCCGAGAGACGAGGCAGGTGACGAGGTCTTCATATTTTTACGATGCGCTCTGGCGGACCCGCAACCGGGATGAGGCCTGGGAGCATGTAAAGCAGATCCGTTTTCTTGGGCATCCGGTGCAGGTGCATTACTCCATACTGGTCGATTTGAGCCTTGTGGAACAGATTATTTTAAGAATAGCGCAAACCAATACTGCCGTAAGGCAATGGATCAACAGCATTGGCTCTGTTGATGCCTGGAGCTGGCGGAACATTGCTTCCTCTGGAAGCAGGAGTTTTCACGCCTACGGGGCGGCTATAGACATCCTTCCCAGATCCCTTGGAGGGCTTCAAACCTATTGGCTCTGGACTTCGCAGCACACCCCAGAATGGTGGACCGTGCCTTATTCCAGGCGTTTTCATCCCCCTGATGAAGTGATCGAGGCATTTGAATCATTTGGATTTATCTGGGGCGGCAAATGGCGTTTCTACGACACCATGCATTTTGAATACCGCCCGGAAATACTCGACTTGAACGGCATAGCCCGGATGGACAAAAGGGATCTTAGATAGGAGAAATTTCTATGAAAAAGGCAAGAAAACAGATCATCATTTTATTGGCCTTGATTTTGCTCTCAGCCGGGAGCGCGGCAGCGCAGATCGTTTCCATGATTTTCGTTGAGAATAGCAATGGGACGGATGACGGGGTAAGGCGGCTCTTGAACTCAATGCAAAGAAACGGGCTTAATTTTTACCAAACCCAGGGCACCGCCCAGCAGGGGCTGATCGCTTCCGGCGACGTGGTATTGCTGAAAATCAACTGCCAGTGGGCGGAGCGGGGCGGCACCAACACCGACCTCATCCGCAGCGTCATCCAGGCAGTGCTGGATCATCCCAGCGGCTTCAGCGGGGAAATCATCGTGGCGGATAACGGGCAGGCCCAGTTCGGCAGCGAGCGCAGGGGCGGCAGCCTCAGTTGGGCTAACGCCAACTCCGCTGACCGCCGGACATCCGCCATGGATGTGATCCGCTATTTTCAGGGCAGGGGCCACCACGTTACCGGCGTGCTGTGGGATGACTTTACAGCGGTGCGGGTGCGGGAGTTTTCCAGCGGGGATATGACGGACGGGTTTGTGGTGGAAGACACTGTGCGCTCAACCGGCCTTGAGATTTCCTACCCCAAGTTCAGCACCGAATACGGGACACGGGTGAGCTTCAAAGAAGGCATCTGGAATGCAAGCACCAGGACCTACGACAGCGGAAGGCTTAAGGTAATCAACATGCCGGTTTTAAAATCGCATGGAGGCTTTCAAGTGACCGGCGCTGTAAAGAACTACATGGGCACACCCTCGGACAGGCTGACCTCAAGGCGCGCCCACAACAGCGTGGGAAGGGGAGGGATGGGGACGCAGATGGCCGAAACCCGCGTGCCTGTGCTCAATATCATGGACATGATCTGGATTGGGGCGGATCAGGGGCCGCGCAGCACCTACGCAACTGCCGTACAGGTAAACAAAATCGCCGCATCAACCGACCCTGTCGCGCTGGACTATTGGGCGGCTAAATACATACTCATGCCAGAAGCGGCGAAACTTCCCGGCGGGCGGGCGGCATCCATGAACCCTGAGGGCAGGGAACCGGGAACTTTCGGGCACTGGCTGCGCTTGTCGATGAACGAGCTTCACAGGGCGGGAATAAGGGCGACAATGACCGAATCGGAAATCCGGGTGATTCAATAAAGCCGCTGAATGAATGCGACGCTGGAACATTCCACCGGGGCCGCTGCCATATTGCATGAACTCGGCCTTGACGATGATACGATTATTGCCTCTGATATTCTGAACAATTGCCGGAATAGCCCGTTGCCTGCATCCATTGGTGAGCAACATGGCCCTGCCGTGGCCCTCCTTGCGCAGGGAGCCGCAAAAATCAGCAGCCTTAAAACAGGCAGCAAAACAATTCAAGAGGCGCAAAACATCCGAAACATGCTCTTTGTGCTGACCGATGATATTCGGGTAATCTTCATCAAGCTGGCGGAGAAACTGCACAGCCTGCGTGTTCTGGATTCTTCCCCGGATGACGAGCGGAAAACACTTGCGCGGGAATGCCTTGATATTTACGCGCCCCTTGCCGACCGGCTGGGAATTTCCTGGATCAAGAACGAACTGGAAGACCTTTCCCTAAAATTCATTAACCCGGAAGCGTACCAGCAGATAAAAAACATTGTCGCTGAAAAACGGAATCAGCGGAACCAGTTTCTGATGCTTGTGCTGGAAACAGTTAAGGCAGAGACAGAAGCAGCGGGAATCAATGTGAGGGTGGAAAGCCGGGCCAAGCATTTTTACTCGGTGTACATGAAAATGCGCAAGCGAGGCGTAAGCGCCGACAGGATTTACGATCTGTCCGGCATCAGGATAATCTGCGACAGCATAGAAAACTGTTATACGCTATTGGGCATAGTGCACCGGCTCCGTAAACCCTTGAGCGGCTGCTTCAAGGATTATATCGCAAGGCCTAAGCCGAACGGCTACCAGAGTCTGCATACCACAGTGATATTTGACGATGAAGGGAAGCTGCTGGAAATACAGATCCGCACCGAAGAGATGCACCGAATCGCAGAACATGGAATTGCCAGCCACTGGCTGTATAAAAGAGGCTCGTCCAGGGACATGGTGCTTCCTGATGACATCGGCATTGTGAACAAACTCAAAGACTGGAAGCAAAGCGGAGATGTTAGGGGCGAATTTTCTCCCTTATGGCTGGAAGACATCAAGCGGGAAATACTGGGAAACCGGGTTTTCGTGTTTACCCCTCAGGGCAAGGTGATAAAATTGCAGGCAGGGGCAACGCCCATAGACTTTGCATACCATGTGCACACATCCATCGGCGAGCATTGCATTGGCGCAAAAGCCAATGGAAGCATTGTCCCCTTGAGTTCTCAGCTCAAAAACACCCAGGTTGTGGAAATCATAACCAGCCCCTCGGCCCATCCGCATATAAACTGGCTGGAAACAGCCAAAACTTCAAAGGCCCGCAACAAAATACGGTCTTGGCTTGAGAAAAACGACGACTTTTACAACATCGAAAAAACCGCAGAGGCAAAAAAGAAACCCGTTTCCGAAGCAGCGATCCCTGACAGGAAGGGCCCGGCACACGGCGTGCAGACGGTTATTCAGCCGCTGTCATCGATCCTGCAAGTGCGCATCCAGGACGAAAAAAACATGATGATCCGCTTTGCCCGCTGCTGCAATCCGGTAACAGGCGATTCCATCGTCGGCTATGTGTCCCGTGGAAGGGGGATCATCATACACCGCGAAAATTGCCACAGCCTGGCCAACAATCCCGAATTTGAAAAACGGAAAATTGAAGCCGCATGGGAGGATGCTGGCTCGGCGCTGGTTAAGCGCTTCAGGATTGAGGCAAAGCTCTCGGCTAATCTGTTCTCGGAAATCGAAGGGGCAATACGCAAACGCCAGGGCCACCTAATCGAAGGCCGCCTGGAGGAATGCGCTTCCAATAGGCTCAGCGGCAATTTCACCATGCAGCTTGTAAAGGCCGAAGACATAAAGATGGTAATGAAAAACATCCGGGGCATACCGGGGATACTTAAGATTCAGACGGTGAATTGAAACCTTCGCCCTGCCTTTAGCCGCAAGGAATGAATTTATCTAAATATCGCCTTATATTTTGCGCCAAAAGTCCACAAAAAACCCACAGGCGACATAATTGTCGCTTATGGCTCTTTGTAAAAATAAAACAAAGACTGGATAATTGTGCGCATTGGGATATTTCCCTTGGGATAAGGCCGGAGCGGATGAAAGAGACTATAAAAGGAATAAACATCAGAAGTTTGTTCAGCAAAAATTTAAGGCGTTTGCGGAATATAGCAAACCTGTCCCAGGTGAATCTGGCCGCAAGGGCGAACCTGACGCATAATTTTATTAACGATATAGAAAACGGAAAGAAATGGGTTTCGCCGGAAACAATCGGGAAGCTTGCCAATGCCCTAAAGGCAGAACCATATCAGTTTTTTATTTCCGACTCTAAATGGAACAGCCAGGGAGCGGAATTGTTTTCCCTTTATCTGAATGATTTTACCGATACTTTCGAAAAGATGACAAACGAATACCGCAACCGCTTTCTCGATGGCGCTGAAGACGAGGAACCGTATAAGTAAGGGAATCAGCGCTTAAGCAGTTCCTGGAATTCCTTTTCGTCCAGGGTTTCTTTTTCAAGCAGCGCCGATGCGATGCTGTCCAGGACATCCCGCTGTTCATCAAGGATATTTTTTGCCTTTGCGTATTCGGTCTCGATGATGCGGGCAATTTCCTCGTCAACGTACTGCTGGGTGCTTTCTGCGTATTCCCGCTGGAAAACCGGCTCGTTCCTTTCCTGGCCTGTCATGCTGACGCCCCTGGACGTGAGGGCCACGTTGCGGAAGCGCTCGCTCATGCCGTAGTCGGTGATCATTTTTCGGGCTATGTCGGCTGCCTTGGTCAGATCGCTGGCCGCGCCCGTGGAGTATTCGCCGGAGACCATTTCCTCGGCAATGCGGCCACCCAGGAGAATGTCTATCCTTCCCAAAAGGTCTGAGCGGGTTACCGTGAAGCGATCCTCCAGGGGAAGCTGCAGGGTGTAACCCAGGGCAAAGCCACGGGGTATGATCGAAATTTTCTGGACCGGATCGGCGTTAGGCGTAAAAGCGGCAATCAGGGCGTGGCCCGCTTCGTGGTAGGCCGTGAGTTTGCGTTCCTGGGGCTTTAGCACCCTGGTTTTTTTCTGCAAGCCAGCGACGGTTTTTTCAATGGCCTCGTCAAAGTCGCGCTGGGACACCATCCTGCGCCCAGCCCGGACTGCAAGAAGCGCCGCTTCGTTTACGATGTTTGCAAGGTCTGCGCCGGAAAAACCTGAGGTTACCCTGGCAACAACCGTAAGGTCCACGCTGGGGTCGAGCTTTACCGCCTTGGAGTGAATTCGCAGGATGGCTTCCCGGCCAATGAGGTCAGGCCTGTCAACCAGCACCTGGCGGTCAAAGCGACCGGGCCGCAGCAGCGCCGGGTCCAGCACGTCGGGCCGGTTCGTGGCGGCCAGGATGATAAGGCCGCTGCTGCCGTCGAAGCCGTCCATTTCAACCAGGAGCTGGTTCAGGGTCTGCTCCCTCTCGTCGTTGCCACCGGCGATGTTGTTGATCCTGCTCTTGCCTATTGCGTCAAGCTCGTCGATGAAAATTATGCCGCCGCCCTTGTCCCTGGCCTGCTTAAAGAGGTCCCTCACACGGGCCGCCCCGACTCCTACGAACATCTCCACAAATTCCGCGCCGGAAATTCTAAAGAAGGAAACCCCCGCTTCTCCGGCCACAGCCCTGGCAAGCAGGGTCTTGCCGGTTCCCGGAGGCCCGACCAGCAGCACCCCCCTGGGAATCTTGCCGCCTATCTCCGTGTACTTTTTGGAGTTCTTTAGAAAGTCCACCACCTCCATGAGTTCTTCCTTGGCCTCGTCCACTCCGGCCACATCGGTAAAACGGGTTACGATGTCCCCCTCGGCCACGATGACCGCCTTGTTCTGCCCCACAGAAAGAACATTGCTGCCCATGCTGCCCAAGCGCTTCATGAGGAAACGCCAGATGAAAAGAAAGAAGGCAATCGGCAAGACCCAGCTAAAGATAAGGTTGAGGATGGCGCTGCCTTCACGGGAGACAGCGTAATAGGCAACATTCCTTTCGTCCATGAGCCTGATTATTTCAGGGTCGTTGATGGGCACAGTACGGTAGATCGCTTCGGGGGCGTTCATGTAAGGATTCCGAATCATCGTATTGGTCGGGCTTTCGCGGCGCTGGGCGGAAGTATAGCCGGTAAAGTATGAGTCGGTTAGTTCCACCCGCTTGATCTCGCCGCTGGCGATCCTGGCCTTGAACTCGGAAAAATCAATGGTAGGATTTACCCGGCGGAGGAATACATAGTTGAACAAGCTTAAGCCAACGATGAGAATGAGAATGTAAATAAGCGAATATTTCCAGCCCCCCGGAGGCTTAAAATCCGGGAGCTTTGGCCCTCCGCTTCCGAATGGAAACTGGGGGCCGGAATTGTCCTGCTTGCGCTTTTCGTTTTGGGGATCGGACCCGTAATCGCTCATAGGCCTAGCGTATACCCCTGTCAAGCCCTTCCCTGTAAAGGTCGTCCAGCTCCTGCCTGATGTAATTTCTTATGGCGTTGGGCGCCCAGGTAAGGTTGGTGAAGTAGCGCAGCAATAAAATGCCGTCTCCTGAAAGGGGCGGCCCTGAAAAACGGCTGAGGGCTGCAATGGATGCGCTTGCGGACATTAGGAGCTGCGGGTCCCGGTTGGGGTTGTTTGCGGCAAGGAGGAAATTGTAGGACTCGAAGGTGCTTCCATGGGGGTCTACCCCGATGTCGCCTATGGCCTCGGCGCAGGCGGATTTAATTGCAGGCTCGTGGTACCTGTCGAAGATGTTCCAGAGGAAGGGAATCGTTTCGCGGGAACCCACCCTTCCAAGGAGCTTTATGTACTCAACGTGCCTGACGGGATTGACCGAAGGCCTTACCCTTGAATAGTGGGGATCGTTCAGGAAAAAACCGATCATTTCCATTAGGTAGGCCACGTATGCGGGCTCATTCTCGCCGATCTGGCCTGAAGTTATTGCACTTTCTATACGGGCGTACATAATGTCCTGGTTTGCAGGCTCGAAGCGGGTTGAGTCGCTGAACCAGGGCGAACGGGGCGGATTCCCCATGCCGTAGCTGCCTTCAGGTTCCGGGCCGTAATACCTAGAACGGGCCACGTTCCGGGGCTTGTTGTCCAGCTTGTAGTTATAGAGAACCTTGTCCATCCCGCAGACGTAAAGGAGGCCCTCGTCGCTGAAGGCGGGAACCGTGCTGGCTTCGGCGATCCTTAGGATCAGGCGCCTGCGGCCGTCAAGGGCAAATCCCGTTGCCCCCCTGGTGGAAATGCTGTAAATGCCCCTGTCGTCAAAGACCATTGCCGCCTTGCTGTGATCCAGGTTCGCAGAGCCTCTTTCCTCCGCCGTCTCATGGCTGTTGGCTGTCCAGAGAACCTGGCCTGATTCGCTGATAAGCTGAACCCGCCCGTCCCTGAGCGTTACGGCAAACAGATCGCCCCTGTCGGTTGACAATGATGCCGAGGCAGCCGAGGCCGGCGGCATCGGAAGGGATATGAAGCTGCCTTTGGAAAGCCTGCTTCCCCTGGCGGCCCCTTCGTTGTATATTATTTTTTCCGTTGCGCCGGAAGGGTAGAGCAGAATGTAGCAATCCTGGGTGCTGGATTTAAGCGAGACTGTCAGCAATGGCATCCGGTCAAGCCTTATCCTTTCCACGGAGCTGAACTGGCTGACCCGGACAAAGTCCATGTTTTCCAGCACAGTGACAAAGCTTCCGGCACGGTCCAGCATGGGGGCTACAATCATGGTGCTGCCCAAGTCAATGGTCCATAGGGGGTTCCCTGAAGCCGTGCGGCAGCTTATTACCGAGTCAACGGGGATAAACACCCTTCCATCCCAGCCTACCACTGGGGGATAACTAATGGTGTTTCCCAGGTTTACCCGCCAAAGCTCCCGGCCTACCCGGTTGACCGCCCTGAAGTTGCCCGCCGAGTCAGAAAAATAGGCTGCGCCTTCCACAGACCGGCCAATATGCGGGCCTACTTCCGATTCGGGAGAAAACTCCCAAAGGGGCGTCCCTGTCATATAGAAGGATTGAACAGCCCCTCCCGCACCGACAACTACCACGGATTCTGCCTGCAAATAGGGCCTGTCCATGACTAGATCCCCCAGCTCCTGATCCCAGATAGGGGATGCCCCGACCGGTATGTCCACCGGGTTGGATGCGCGCTGGGCCGAAAGAAATCCCGGAAAAAAGAAGGCTAAAAAGATTAGTGCAATAAAAATAAAAGCCCTTCTTCTTAGAAATCCATGGTTTTTCATGGTTCACCTCGCTACTGGATCTTGGTAAATCTGGTATAAAATACTTCCTGGCTGGGATAGATAGACGGCCCTGTAAAGTTATCCCCGCAGGGAAGGGCGCCGCTAACCAGTTCAAAACTGCTTCTGGCTTCGTTAAAGAGGACCCGGAGGCCCGCCTCGCTCACGGTTTCATACTTTGTGAGGGCATCTTCCAGGCTCAGGTTGACGCCTACCGTGGCATCCGCCTGGATTGTCCTGCCGCTGACGGTGACAGTCCTTCGCCGGTAGCCGGCGTATGTGTAGGTTCCGTTCCCTATAGCCTGGTATTTAAGGGAATCGGTCCCGTTGTGCTCCCAAGTATCGTACTGCCGGACATTCACCGTGCGGTCGGAGCGGAATTCCAGGATGCAGTTGATCGGCCCGTCGGGCATGTTTATGGTGGACTGCCATACGCCCAGCATGTAATTGGGGAAGGGGACATTCTCGGCAATTTGGGCGCAGAATGTTTCCATGGAAATAGCGCCCAGGCTTGCGCCCTCCGCCCTTGAATTGTTCAGGGTTCTCCCAGAACTTGCCAGGGAGGTGGCGGCGCTAAGCACAATCTGGTTGTTCTGCCTGGCGATCTGCCCCCGGACCAGGTATTCCGCGCTATTCGCCTGCTCCCCGGACAGAATGGTCATGATCTCCCAGGAACTCAGTTCGGCTACTACCAGCCTTGTAACTTCCGCGGCATCCGCTGGGCTCACCCCGCCGCCGGAGGCTTCAAAGGGCAGTATCCCTACCGTGGAAAGCCGCTGGGCATAAACCGGGAAGGCAGAAATGAAAAGGGTGGAAATAAAAAGGAAAAAAACTGCTCGTTTCATATTGCTAAAACACCTCTACTTGAGAATAGTTTACAAAATTTAATAAAAAAAAGCTAGATGTGTAATTGCGGTTTTTCTTAATATAGAAATCATGCTGTATACTATGCTATAATTTCATTGCCACATACAGCCTGGGAGATATTGTTCATGTCAGAGGACAGAAAAAAAGTCATATTGGTTGACGATAACCCCATCAACCTGAAATTGGCCAGAAATACCCTCATGGGCAAGTACGATGTTTTCACCGTGCCCAGCGCGGAAAAGCTCTTTCAACTGCTTGCCAAGACCATGCCGGACATCATCCTATTGGACGTTATGATGCCGGAGATGAACGGCTACGAAGCCATCAAGATTCTCAAAGAAAATCCCCGCACGGCTGGAATTCCTGTTATTTTCCTGACTTCCAAATCCGATGCCTCTAGCGAGCTTGAGGGCTTTATCCAAGGGGCTGTGGATTATATTTCCAAACCATTCTCCCCCCAGCTCCTACTTAAGCGGGTGGATGTGCATGTGCTTGTGGAATCCCAAAAAAAGGAACTCAAATATATCAACGACAATTTGCAGAAGCTGGTAGACGAAAAAACTGAGGAAATTGTAAAACTGCAGAACGCAATCCTAAAAACCATAAGCAACCTGGTGGAATACCGGGACGATGTTACAGGCAGCCATATTGAACGGACCGAGCATCTTCTTCGAATCTTTATCGAAGAAATGATAAAGCAGAAAGTTTACATCGAGGAGCTGGCTAAATGGGATCTTGATCTGCTCCTGCAATCTGCCAACCTGCACGATTTGGGTAAAATCGCCATCAGGGACTGCATTCTGATGAAGCCGGGCCCCCTTACAACCGAAGAATGGGACGAGATGCAAAAGCATGTCGCATTCGGCGAAACGGTAATCGAAAAAATCCAGGAGAACGCTACGGAAAGCGTTTTTCTAAACCATGCGAAGATAATGGCCGGGACCCACCACGAAAAATGGGACGGCTCAGGCTATCCACGGGGGATGGCCGGGCAAAATATCCCCCTCCAGGGCAGGCTTATGGCGCTTGTGGATGTCTACGATGCCTTGATTTCGGAGCGGCCATATAAAAAGGCAATAGCCCAAGAAGAAGCATTGCGCATAATAAGGCAGGGCAGCGGCGTCCAGTTTGATCCGGCCCTTGTGGAAATATTCATTGCCGTCGTTGCACAGCATCCTAAAACCGCATGAAACTGAGCGCCGTTATCCGAAAGGATATTCCGCAGCTCTTTTTCCTCGTGCTTTCCTTTTCCTTGATGGTGATTGTAAGCTACCTTTTTGTAAGCGGCATTATCGAAAGACAGATCCTAATCAGCGCCCAGGAAGCCCTTAACACAGGAGAAGCGTCAATCCGCTCGGATCTAAGGGAAGCCGAAGTGGCCCTGCTGCAGGTTGAAATGTTCATAGAGGATTGGATTGGAGAGGAAGATTCCCTTGAAGATATAAAAAACTATATAGCGGTTTTAGCCGGAACCATCAGGGCCGACAGGGAATGGGTTAAGGGCCTTTTGAACATTTACGGAGTTGTCAAAGGCCAGCTTATGTCCGGCCTTTATATTCCCAGTGAAGGTTATGTTCCCGAGGAACGGCCGTGGTATCATGCAGCGGAAGCCGCGGATGGCGGAGTCGGCACTACTTCCCCCTACATGGATTGGCAGTTGGGAATACCGGTCATTTCATTGGCAAAAGTTCTGCATAAGGCCGACGGGGAAAGGTACGGGGTTGTAGCCTTGGACTTAGATTTTTCCATTCTTTCTGATTACGTTGAATCCCTTAGCTTTGCCCAGGAAAGCTATGCGAATGGCACCGCAGCCGGCTTTGGAATGTTATGCGACGAGAATTTTATCACTCTTATTCACCCTTCCAAGAATTACATCAACAGCCCTATGGATGATATAAGCCCGGAGTATGCAAATTTAGTCCAAAAAATCAGGGGGAATCCAGGGCAGATTTCCACAATGCGGATGAAGAGGATTGAAGGCGTACCGTCGGTGCTTGTATCCAAGCAGTTATACAACGGCTGGTATTTGGGGATTGCCTGCCCCTTGAGCTTTTTTAACCAGGACATTAGAAATGTGGCGCTGGTCCTTTCCATGCTGGGTTTTTTATTCATGGTCACCCTCGGTTTAATCATGATCCGGATGAGCGTCTCAAAGGCCCGTTCCGACGAGCAAAACATGGGAAAATCCTCCTTCCTTGCCCGCATGAGCCATGAGATCCGCACTCCGATGAATTCCATCCTGGGCATGGCCGAACTGATCCGCCGGAAGGCAGGTTCCGGCGACATCCTGGAATATATCCAAATAATCCAGCAGTCGGGAAACAATCTCCTGGCTATCATAAACGACATCCTGGATTTTTCAAAAATAGAATCCGGCCGCATCCAGCTCCAAAACCGCGAGTACTATATTGCCTCGGTGATTAACGATATGATCAACATGACGCGTTCCAAGATTGCGGAAAAATCCTTGGATTTTTTTGTGAACGTGGACAATACCATACCGGCCCAGCTTTACGGGGATGATATCCGGCTGCGCCAGATACTGACCAACCTTCTTACAAATGCGGTAAAGTATACCCACAAGGGTTTTGTTTCCTTGGATATAAGAATGGAGATGCTGGACGGCAGCGCGCCGAAATTGATCTGCGCGGTTTCCGACAGCGGCATAGGCATCAAGGCCGAAGACCAGAAACAGCTTTTCAATGAGTTTGTCCGCATGGATGCGCAGGCCAACCAGGGGATCGAGGGAACCGGCCTTGGCCTGGTTATTACCCGCGCGATCTGCCAGGCCATGGGCGGCAATGTGACATTTTCAAGCGAGTACGGCCAAGGCTCAAGCTTCCGGGCCATCATAAACCAGGAAATTAAAAGCGAAAAACCCGTGGCCTGGGTAGGCAACCCTGAAAGCAAAAGGGTGCTTTTCTATGATTGGCGGCAAAGGTATGTGCAGTCCCTCTCGGACATGTTAAGCAATTTGGGGGTAAGCTTTAAGTGCGCCTTGAATTTTAAAAATTTTATAAGCGAGCTGGAAAAGGGCCAGTATGATTATGCTTTTGTGTCTTCCAAGTATGCCATGGACTGCATCTATGCCCTGGGAAGGCGCCACAGCCCCCTGCAGTTGGTGATCATGGTGGAGCCCGGGGAAATATCCGTTTACAAAGAAGTAATCAGCATCCCAATGCCGGTTTATTCCATAACCATGGCGAATATTCTCAATGATGCATCCGATGGGTTTTTGTACCATGACAATAAGCCCGGAATGCATTTTACCGCCCCCTCGGCTACGATCCTGATTGTGGACGATATATCTACAAACCTCATGGTTGCCAAAGAGCTTATGGCCCCCTACAGCATGAATATACAAACCTGTTTGAGCGGCGCCGAAGCGGTTAACCTGGTAAAAAGCAACCGCTATGACCTAGTGTTCATGGATCACATGATGCCTGAAATGGACGGCATTGAGGCTGCCGCCCTTATCCGCAGCTTAGAATCCAAAGACGGGTATTATCGGAAGCTGCCCATAATAGCCTTTACCGCAAACGTAATAAGCGGCCAGCGGGAGCTGTTCATGGGGAACAGGGTCAATGATTTCCTTGCCAAGCCCATTGACGTACATAAATTGGAAGAAATACTTAAAAAATGGCTTCCTCCTGAAAAATGCAAGGAGTCGATCCAGCCCCATGAGACTGATGCAAAACAGGAGAAGGCCGGCCCCCTTATTATTACGGGAGTGGATACAGCCAGGGGGCTGCTTAACTGCGGAGGGAACAGGCCGGCTTACCTTGGCATTCTTTCCGATTTCTGCAAAGATACCGAGGGCCGGATTCTTCAGATTACCCAAGCCTTTAGCCAGGGGAATGGCAATCTCTACATTACCCTAGTTCATGCCCTCAAGGGCGCCGCCCGGAGCATAGGCGCTATGGAAACGGGAGAAAAAGCTTCCTGGCTGGAAAAAGCCGCTGAATCGGGAGATCTTGAGTCTCTAAAGGACAAAAATTCAGAGCTATTGAACAATTTATTGGATTTGATCAACAATATCAAAGCTGCCGTTAAGCAGTATGAGGCGGAGGACAGCCGGGAGCGCACAGCCCTTTCCGCCCTGCGGCTTGATGAGCTAAAGAAAGCCCTGGCGGAAATGGACATTGAGGCGGTAAACAAGATCCTTTTGGATTATGCGGCCTTGTCCCTGGACAGCAGGACAAAGGATTCGATCTCCGAAGTTGAACAGCACATACTCATGTTTGAGTATGAAAAGGCCATTGAAAGAATAAATGAGCTATTTTGATGTTTTGAGATATTGATATGGGCCCCACGATAAAGATCTTCGATACCACCCTGCGGGACGGCGAGCAGTCGCCGGGATGCAGCATGAACATGCAGGAAAAGATAGAGGTGGCAAAGCTTTTGGAAAAACTCAAGGTGGATGTCATTGAAGCGGGCTTTCCGGCATCAAGCCGGGGCGATCTGGAAGCGGTAAAGGCCATCGCCGGGATTGTCAAAAACTGCGCTGTGGCAGGGCTCTGCCGCTGTTTGGAAAAGGACATTGACGCTGCCAGGGAGGCGCTGGCAAAGGCGGCTGCGCCCAGGATACACGTGTTCATTGCGACAAGCCCCATCCACATGGAGCGCAAGCTTAAAATGGCGCCGGAACAGGTGCTGGAGCAGGCGGTCTCGTCGGTGAAGTACGCTAAGAAATTCTGCGCTGACCTGGAATTCTCAGCGGAAGACGCCTTCCGCAGCGACCCGGATTTTGTCTGCAAGCTCTTCGGGGCGGCAATTGCGGCAGGGGCCGGGACGGTGAATTTTCCGGACACCGTGGGCTATGCCCTGCCGGACGAGTTCGGAAAGAGGATTCGGTACATCAAAGAGCATACGCCGGGAATTGAAAAGGCGCTCCTTTCGGTTCACTGCCACAACGATCTGGGCCTTGCCGTGGCCAACAGCCTTGCGGCCATTGCTAGCGGCGCAGAGCAGGTGGAGTGCACTGTCAACGGCATAGGGGAAAGGGCTGGCAACGCTTCCCTGGAGGAAATCGTCATGGCCCTGCGGGTGAAGAATGAGATCCTTCAAGCGGACTGCGGCATCGACGCAACGCAGATCTATGCCGCAAGCCGCCTCGTGAGCCAGGTAACGGGGGTGAGGGTTCAGCCCAACAAGGCCATAGTGGGGGACAATGCCTTTGCCCACGAGGCGGGCATCCACCAGCACGGCGTTCTGTTCGATCCGAAAACCTACGAGATCATGAGCCCCGAATCCATCGGCATTCCCGAAGGGAAGCTTTCTTCCTCAAGCCGCCTTGTCCTGGGCAAGCATTCGGGCAAGCACGCTTTTAAGGAACGCCTTAAAGAGCTTGGCTGGCAGGGCATGGGGGACAAGCTTGACGACGAAAGCTTCGAAAAGCTATTCGCCGAATTCAAGAGCCTGGCAGACAAGAAAAAAAATGTAAGCGACAGGGACATTGAAGCCCTGATGATGGAAGCCGCCGCGTCCGTGCCAGAGACCTGGAAGCTCGATCACTGGGTGGTGAATACCGGCTCTGCACTGGGCGCTTCTGGCACCATCCGGCTTCAGCACAAGGACGGGAAGACCCGCAAGGATGTGTCATTGGGCTCAGGCCCCATCGACGCTATTTTCAAGGCAATCAACCGGATTATCGGGAAGGAACCGGAGCTGGAACTCTACGAGTTAGGCGCAATCACCGGCGGTTCCTCTTCCCAGGGCGAGACCATGGTAAGGATTGCCTGGAAAGGCCGCCGGTGGAACGGTCGGGGGGTTTCCATTGATGTGGTGGAATCGTCGATAAAGGCATATATTGCCGCAATTAACGCTATGGAATGGGAGCTGAAGAATCAGTAATTATGGAAGCAATTAATATTGAAGTCCTGGACACCACCCTCAGGGATGGCGCACAGGGAGAGGGCATAGCATTCTCGCTCCAGGATAAAATCGCCGTGGTCCATTCCTTGGACGAACTGGGCATTTCCTGGATCGAGGCGGGGAATCCAGGGAGCAATCCAAAGGACATGGAATTCTTCCGCATGGCGGGAAAGCTCAAGCTTGAACATGCGGAACTCTGCGCCTTCGGCGCAACCCGGAAGAAGGGGCTCAAGGCCGCCGAAGACCCGAATGTCCTGAGCCTCCTTGAAGCGGGAACCCAGACCCTGGTTATCTTCGGCAAGAGCTGGGATCTTCATGTGTCCGAGGTGCTTAGGGTAAGCCCGGAGGAAAACATCGCCATGATCGCGGAAACCATCGAGTTTCTGATAAAAGAGGGCCGGCAGGTGTTTTACGATGCGGAGCATTTCTTCGATGGGATTAGGGCAAACAAGGCCTATGCCCTTTCTACCCTAAGGGCAGCAAAAGAGGCCGGGGCAAGCCGGATAGTCCTCTGCGACACAAACGGCGGAAGCTTTGCGGATTTTATTAGCGCTGCGGCTAAGGAAGCTGCTGGCGTTCTGGGCCTCATCCCCGGCGATGCTTGCAATAATGCTTGGGCCTTGCTGGGCATACATGCGCATAACGATGCGGACATGGCCAGCGCCAACACGGTGGCCGCTGTGCAGGCCGGATGCCGCCACATACAGGGAACCTTGGTTGGCTTTGGGGAACGCTGCGGCAATGCGAGCCTTGCGGCGGTGATGCCTAGCCTGGAACTCAAGCTGGGCTTTCGCTGCCTGCCGCCGGGAAAGATGGAGCATCTTTCGGAGAAAACCAGGGAAGTCGCTGAAATAGCCAACATAGCGCTTCCCGGCAACATGCCCTACGTTGGGACTTACGCCTTTGCCCACAAGGGGGGTATGCATGCGGACGGGATTTTGAAGTCCCGGAAGTCTTTTGAGCATATCGATCCTGCAATGGTTGGAAACGACAGGCATTTTCTTATGAGCGAGGTGGGCGGGCGTTCCATCATTGCCGAACTGGCAAAGAAGGTCGAGCCTTCCTTAACCAGGGAGCACCCTGTTACCGCAGCCCTGTTCAGCAAGCTGAAAACCATGGAGGCCCAGGGCTGGCAGTTTGAGGGAGCGAACGGCAGCTTTGAACTCCTGGTCCGCCGGGAGCTTGGGCGTTACAAGCCCCTGTTCAGCATCGAAGCCTACCGGGTGATGAGCGAGCATCCGCCTGGCAAGACCATTGCCTGCTCCCATGCCTGGGTGAAGGTGCTTGTGGACGGACAGGAGGAGATCGCCGCCGCAGAGGGCGACGGGCCGGTTCACGCCCTGGACGGGGCGCTCCGCCGGGCCTTGAAGCTTTTCTACCCGGAACTGGAGAAGGTGAGGCTTGCTGACTACAAGGTCAGGGTGATAGACGGCAATGCCGCCACCGCCGCCAAGGTTAGGGTGCTCATCAGCTCCACGGACGGCAGGCAGGACTGGACCACCTTGGGGGTTTCCGAAGACATCATAGACGCAAGCCGGGCCGCACTGGTGGACTCGATAGAGTATAAGCTTATCGGGGACATTGAGCGCCGCTTTAAGACCTACTTGCAGACCTAATTGCGAAGGAACGAGATGCAATACACAGGCGCGCGCATACTGATTGAATCCCTAATTGAACAGGGGGTGGATACCGTCTTCGGCTATCCGGGCAGCGCAGTCTTGCACATATACGACGAACTCTACAGGCACCGGGACAGGATACGCCACATCCTGGTAAGCCATGAACAGCACGCTGCCCATGCGGCGGACGGCTATGCCCGGTCCACGGGCAGGCCGGGGGTCTGCCTTGCCACTTCCGGCCCCGGTGCCACGAACCTTGTTACCGGCATCGCCGCAGCCTACATGGACTCGTCGCCCCTCGTTGCCATTACCGGGAACGTCCCAACCGGGCTTTTGGGAAAGGACAGTTTTCAAGAGGTAGACATCGCAGGCGTTTCCATGCCCGTGGTCAAGCACAACTGGATCGTCAAGGACGTCGATGAGCTGGCAGAGATAATCCGCGAAGCATTTTTCGTGGCAAAGTCCGGCCGGCCCGGCCCGGTGCTCATCGACATTCCAAAAGACATCAGCGCATTGCCTTCGGTTCTTGGAACTTCGGCCCAGAGCGGCAATGACGATGTTCTTTATGCCAGGGCGAAGCGCCTTAGGGAGCGGAACCTGCAGCCAGGCTTTAGGGACAGCGACATAGAAAAAGCAGTTGCCATGCTCGCAGAATCCAAGCGGCCTTTGCTATACGCAGGCGGCGGGGTCATAGCGGCGGGCGCAGGGGAGGAACTGAAAACCCTGGCCGAGCGGCTCAATGCGCCGGTGGCCTTGAGCCTGATGGGCATAGGGGCCATCCCGCATGGCCACCGGCTCTGCACGGGGCTCATCGGAATGCACGGAACAGTTGCTTCCAACAAGGCTGCCCAGAAGGCGGATCTCCTCGTGGCAATAGGCGCCCGCTTTTCCGACAGGGTGATATGCAGGGCGGACATGTTCGCCAAGACTGCGCGGGTGCTCCACTTCGACATAGACCCGGCGGAAATCAACAAAAATATCGCAGCCCATGCCTTTGTGCTGGGGAATGTTAAGGAAAGCCTGGGTCGGCTTTTGGAAAAACTCCCGGAAAAGATTGAGACGGGATGGTCTGGGGAGATCGAAAAATGGAAGGCCCGCATACCTAAAACCCATGCAGGCCATGGAACCGAAGGCCGTGGAACCCAAGCCAGCCGGGCCCTGCATCCCCGCTTTGTGATAGAGGAATGCGCCAAGATGCTTGGCCCCGAGGCAATTGCCGTTACCGATGTGGGCCAGCACCAGATCTGGGCCGCCCAGTTTTTCCCGGTTGAAAGGCCCAGGTCCTTCATCAGCTCCGGCGGGCTTGGCAGCATGGGCTTCGGCCTTGGCGCTGCCCTGGGCGCCAAAATTGCGAACCCCAAGCGGCCAGTCCTGCTCTTTACCGGGGACGGCTGTTTCAGGATGAATTGCGCAGAGATGGCAACCCTTTATAATTACAAAATCCCGGTGCTGATAGTGGTATTCCGCAACAATGTCCTGGGCATGGTAAGGCAGTGGCAGGATTTCTTCTACGAAGGCCGCCACTCGGAAACGGATTTAAGCCCATCCCCTGACTTTGTAAAGCTAAGCGAAGCCTACGGCATCCTTGGCCTCAGGGCCATGGATCGCGGCTCCTTTCCGCAGGCCCTCGCCATCGCCGCCAGGGAGTTGGCCGCCGGGAGGGCTGCGCTCATCGAGGCCGGCATAGACCGGGACGAGAAAGTCCTTCCAATGGTTCCTTCCGGCAGGCCCATCGACGAGCAGATTCTGTAGCTGCGTCATTTCACCTTGAACCGCGACACTTCCCTAGATAAAAGGCCTATGCACTCCTGGTTCTTGTTGCTTAATTCATTGACATGATTTATCGCCGTGTTTACCTGATCCGATCCGGAAGCCATTTCGTTTATGCCGCCGGTTATTTCCTGGGTAGCTTTTTCCAGGGTTTTGGCTTCTTGGATTACTTCTTTGGCCCCTTCAAGCATTTCCATTGACACGCTCTTTACCTGCTGGGTTGTCTCGTTTACATGGCCAATAGCCTCAAGTATCTGCTTGCTTCCCTGACCCTGTTCTTCCATGGAATTGCGGATGTTCTCTTCCTGCTCCGCTACGGTTCTTATGCTCGAATCGATGGCCTCGAACCTTTTAAGCACGCTGTCCGTGGATTGGGTAATTTTGTCGATAGAGCTTTTTATCTTCTTGAGCACAACGCTGATTGTTTTTGACTGCTCGCTGGAATTTTCCGCCAGCTTGCGAATTTCGTCGGCAACAACCGCAAAGCCCTTGCCGGCTTCGCCTGCATGGGCCGCTTCGATAGCAGCGTTCATGGAAAGGAGGTTTGTCTGGCTGGCAATGTTTTCCATTACAGCATTGATTTCCAGCAAACCTTCGGACTCGCGGGCGATTTCCTGAATGTCCGAAGCTACGTCCTGCAGCCCTGTGCGGCCCACTTCGGAGGCGGCGGTAAGTTCATTCACGTTTGCGGTGTTTTTAACAAGGGTCTGCGTAACCGAATTGATATTGGCAAGCATTTGCTCTATGGCCGATGACGACTGGGCTATGCTCATGGCCTGCTTCTCCACATGGCCGTTGAGATTGTTGATGTTGACAGTTATCTGCTCCATAGTGGAGTTAGTTTCGGTAACGCTGGCGCTCTGGTTGATAATCCTGGTTTTAATGCTCTGAATATTGGCTGATATCTCGTTCATAGCCGCAGCGGTCTCTGTCATATCGTTTGAAAGGTCTGTGCCGATCCCGGATAATGCATTCGCCTCGTCTTTTACGTTGATTATCATGTTTTTGATCTTTTCCAGCGTCATATTAAAATATCTGGCCAGATCGCCTGTCTCGTCTTTGGAAGAAACATGAATGCTGTGGGTAAGGTCCCCTTCGCCTTGGGCAATGTCCTTTAATTGATTGGATATCGCCGTAATAGGTTTCGTTGAAAAATGCATGAAAAAATAAACCACGATGGAGGCAAGCAGTACCATGATGACGGAAAAAATGATGGTAAAGGCTTGGAGCTGGTTTACTTCCGCCAATACTACGCTTTCGTCAACTTCCAGTATAATCGCCCAGTTGGCCCTGGTGGTTCCAACGCGTATTGGATAACTTACTTTTATATTTCCGTTGTGTATGCTCTGGTGATAATTCCCGTTAGTGAGCGTATCGTCTATAAGCCTCATGCCTTCGCTGCCAAAATCCCTTAACCCTATGTCGTGAAGGTTCGTGCCTATAAGTCTTGCGTCCGAGTGGGCTATAATAAAACCCGCATCGGAAATCAGCATCGCCCTGCCCGTGCCGTAGGGCCTCAGCCTTGCTATGCGCTCCTTAACGTTGGCAAGGTCAATCCCGGATCCCACAAAGCCGTAAAGTTCCCCGGTACGGTTATCGATAATCGGGGAGGTCAAGAAGGAAACATGGGTATCATTTCCCCGGTTGACAAAGGGGACTGGAACAGAGAGCAGCCACTGCCATGTTTCGTTGGCTGCGATTGACTCCATGCAGCGGGTATATTCGGGCACATTCCACTCGTTAAAATCATAACGGACAATTATCTCCTGAGTCCTTGTGCTATGCTCGCTTGTATAGAGGGTGCTGTAAATGGGATTTCCGTCGTCAATTACGCCGAGTTTCCATACCGAGTATATGCCTATAATATCCTGATTCGACGATACCACCCCGTGGAGTATTTCATCGAAATAAAGCCTTCTTAGGGGCATATCTATATTTTCAAACGAGCTGTATATGTCGGATATGATGCTAATGGCGCCCATTGTCACTTCAAATTCCATCCGCATTTCGGACGCTTCCGCTTGGGCCAGGTTTTTTATATTTTCAAAGGCAACCTGGGTTTGCAGAATTTGGGCTCGATACAGCACTATTCCTGCTATTAGCGTGATTATCACTGCGCTCATAATAGCGATGATAAGGGTTAACCTGTAACGCAATTTCATTCAAAACTCCCTTGATTTATTTTTAACGCAAGAATTATCTAATTAGCTTGCCTATCCTATCCAGCAATTCGCTCTTTTTGACCGGCTTCTTAATGAAATCAGCCGCCCCCATTCGCTGGGAACGGGCCCTGTCTGCCGGATCGTCAGAGGAAGTGAAAAATGCCGTCGGGACGCGGTGCATATTGCTTATGGCTTTTACGCGCTCGTATGTATCCCAGCCGTCCATGTCGGGCATCATTATGTCCAACAATATCAAACTGGGAACCAGGCCCTGGTAGAAAAGGTGCAGGGCTTCCTTGCCCGACTTTGCGGTGGCAACATCGTAGTCTTTTTCCAGCATTCCCTTGGTTGCCGTAAGGTGGGTCATGTCATCATCTATCACAAGGATTTTTTTCTTTTCGTCGCCGGTGGAAACTTTGAATTTTTCTGTTTCCCCTTTAAGGTCGGTAAAATTTTTGTTGTTTTCCCCAATCATTTCGTCTACATGCTTTACGGCGGACTGTATCTCGCCCATTGCGCCGCTCACTATTTCGTTCATGCCGCTGACCACTTTATTGCTGATATCAATAAATTCATGCGTCCTTTTAATCAGTTCTTCCCCCGATACAGACATTTTATCAGCGCCTTCTTTTACTGATATATTTATATCTTTCAGGCAGCTTATGGATTCCAGAATCTGTTTTCCTCCGGCTTCCTGTTCTTCCATGGCGGCCCTGATATTTTGTTCCTGTTGAGATACGATTTTAACACTCGTGTCTATAGCCTGGAAACGGGCAAGTACATCATTGGAAGATTTTGTGATACTGTCTATTAATGCTTTAATCTTTTTTAGCATAGTTGCAGTTGTTTTCGATTGTACCCCCGATGATTCAGCAAGTTTGCGGATTTCATCAGCCACCACAGCAAACCCCTTTCCTGCTTCTCCCGCATGGGCCGCTTCAATTGCCGCATTCATTGAAAGGAGGTTAGTCTGGCTTGCAATGGTATTCATTACAGAGTTAATTTCCAGCAGCCCTTCAGAATCCAGTGCAATCTCCTTTATTTTTTCGGCAACAGTTTGCAACCCGGTTTTACCGTTTTGCGAAGTCTCCATAAGGGCTTCAACATTTTTGGTATTCTCAATTAAAGTTCTGGTAACAGACTGGATATTAGCTGTCATTTCCTCGATAGCCGAAGAACATGTGTTTACACTGTCGGATTGTTCAC
>Ga0099364_10004210_pt1 | contig 21878 bp, 19 predicted proteins | sample TergutTh196P3_FD_73070 | JGI IMG/M metagenome (GOLD analysis project Ga0099364, IMG submission 73070) | Microcerotermes parvus P3 segment gut microbial communities from Pointe-Noire, Republic of the Congo - Th196 P3 | ecosystem: Host-associated > Arthropoda: Insects > Digestive system > Gut ... | reverse complement strand
GCAGGCGGTGCAGAAACAGGAGGCGCGGAAGCAGGCGGTACGGAGGTAGGTGGCGCGGTGAGCGGCACTGACGGTGGCTCGATGAACGGCGGCGCTGGCGGTGGGGCTGGCGGCCCGGCCGGCGGTGAAGTCGGTGGCGAGGCTGGCAGCGGGTTCGGCGGCGCTCCCGAAGGAGCCTCTGGCATTATAGCCGAAAATGCAAATGGCCCAAGCTCTTACGAAACGGGCGCCAACGGCTCATATACGAATGGTCCAAATACCGACGGCGCGGGCGCAAACGGCGCTTATGAAAACGGCTACTATGAAAACGGCGACAGCGGCGGCGGCCACGATGACGATGTATAAGGTTGTAATCTATGCCGATTGAAGCAAAAGAACACCAAAATCTATGGAAGCAGTATACGCTGACAAAAGATCCGGCGATCCGCGAAGTGCTAATCGTAGAAAACGCGTACCTTATAAAGTATGTGGCGGGACGCTTGAACATATATTTCGGCGCCAACTTAGAATACGACGACCTCGTGAGTTTCGGCGTGTTCGGCCTGATTGACGCGATAGATAAATTTGACCCGAACAAAGGCGTAAAATTCGAGACCTACGCGTCGCTGAGGATACGCGGCGCCATTATCGACAACATCAGGGAGCTGGACTGGGTCCCAAGATCGCTGCGGCAAAAAGGCAAGGACTTAGAAAAAGCGTACTCGGAACTGGAGTTCGAATACGGGCGCCCGCCCACGGACGAGGAGACTGCGGACAAACTCGGCCTGAACATGAAAGAATTCGCAAAGTTTGTCAGCGATGCGAGCGTCTCCACGCTTGTTTCGCTTGAGGAAGCCGTAGAGCAGAACAACGACTATATTGACGACCCGGGGTTTGAGGACATATCCGAAAACCCTGCCAAGCAGGCGGAATACTCTGAACTGAAGGACTTGCTGGCAGGCGAAATAGACCAATTGTCGGAAAAAGAGAAAACGGTGATATCTTTTTACTATTTCAACGAATTGACATTGAAAGAAATTAGCGAGATTATGAAAGTTTCGGAATCCAGGATATCGCAACTACACACAAAGGCAATTGCCAAGCTGCGCGGTAGCATGTCAAAGCATTTGTCATATTTCGGAGATATATAATATGTTTGACGCCGCGAAAATTAAGGTAAGCGTAAGCCAGGACAGGATGCACGCATATCTTTCCATAGATAGGCCGGATCCCGGGCAGACATTGGAACGCAGCGATATCATGTCCGCGCTTGCGGATAAAAGAGTCGCATACGGGATCATCGAGAGCGAGATAGACAGGATTGTCGAAATCCAGAGCTACGACTCGGGCGTCCTCATCGCGCAGGGCAAGCCGGCGGCGCATGGGAAAGACGGGTTTATCGAGTATTTGTTCGATCTCAACGACGAGATGGCGCCCAAGGTTTTGGGCGACGGCAAGGTGGATTATTACGACATGAACATCATCCGCCCCGTCCTCAAGGGCGAGGCGCTGTGCCGCCTGCATGAGCCCACGTTGGGCGTGGACGGCAGCAGCGTGCTGGGCGCGGTGCTGACGGCGAGAAACGGCAAGCCCGCGCAGATGCCCAGGGGGAGGAACACCCAGCCGAGCGACGCCGGGGACGCCCTGCTCTCATCCATCGACGGGCAGATCAAGAGAAACGGCAAGAACATCGATGTAATCCAGGAGTTTGAAGTTAAAAAGAATGTGGATTTTTCCACGGGAAATATACAGTTTCCCGGAAGCGTGACCGTCAGAGGCAATGTTTTGAGCGGCTTTGAGATACAGAGCGGCGGCGACGTCACTATATATGGGCTAGTGGAAAAAGCGAAAATCACCTCGTTTGGCAACATCATCCTGCACGGCGGCATGACCGGCCAGGGCGGCGGCGCTTTGCGCGCCGGGGGCGATATATTTGCTAAGTATGTGGAAAACAGCTTGATAACCGCCAACGGAAAAATAACGGCGGAGTGCATAATGCACAGCACGGTCAGGGCAGGCCTGGGCATTGAACTGATTGGCAGGAAAGGCCTGCTGGTCGGAGGCAGCTCCAAGGCGCGGGAGTATGTGAAGGCCGTGACGGTCGGCTCGCAGTTCGCCACGCTGACGGAGATCGAGGTGGGCACCGACCCCAAGCAGAACGACAGGCTAAAGGACATAAAGAACGAGATTCTACAACTCGAGACGGAACAGAAGAAGGTCGATCAGGCGCTTAATATGTTTGCGAACATGGAAAAGTCGGGCATCAAGCTGACGCCGCAAAAAGAGATAGTTTACGATAGGACGCGGAAGATATTCGAAGAGCAGACAGCCAAGCTCTCGTCGCTGCGCACGGAGCACGACGAAATCGAGGCTTCGTTCAAAAAGCACGTGCATGGATATGTCCGCGTAGATAATGTCATATACTCCGGGGTGAAAATATCTATAGTCAATACGAACATGATGTTAAAAGAAGACCTCCAGCACTGCACGCTGAAAAGTGACGGGGACAGTATACGCGTTACGGCATACTGATGGTATTTGACGGTATACTGATGTGATTTGACGGTATACTGACGCTATACTAACGTTATACTGACGCTATACTGACGCTATATGCTGGTATTCCGATGCCAGATAAATGTGGAGCATAATCCATATGAGACCAATCGATTTACAAATCACGATACCTAAAATGACGGAAATAGCCAGCCTGCAAGGCAGCGAGAGCGCCAAGCGGCTATTGTCCACGCAGCAGAGCGAAGAGAGTACCAGGGCCATGGTACAGGCCGATACGCGCGAAGTACATGCAAAGAAGGACGTGCAGGCGGTTACGATGCGAACGGATCGCGAGCGCGAGGCGAACGAACGCGAGAGGGGCAGAAACAGGGGCAAAGGTAAAAGCCTGGGCAAGGGCAGCGGTAAAGGCAGTGGAAAAGGTAATAGCCTGGGTAACAAGGGCGGCGCCGGCGATGCCGGCAATAGCGGCGGCGAACCGCATATAGACATAAGGCTGTGACATAGTGGCACGGCTTTTTTCATTGGGAGGGGTAGGAAAATACAAATGAACAGTGCGCTTCAAATTACTATACTGGTTACAGGGTTTGCGATCGTGATCGCATCCAGCGTGTGGTTTGCGCTGGACTTGCGAAAAGCCAAAAAGTTGCTCCTGGTCGCGGAAGCGGAAAAGAACGAATTGCGGTCTATAATTGCCGACGCTGAGGTGATGGTGAGCGAGCTCAACAATTTCTCCAATCACTTGTTAGAGAGGATCGACCGCAAGAACAGCGAAGCCGAAGTGTTTCTTGACAAGCTCGGCAAATCCCTTGATAATAATGAACAAGAAGCCGATGGCGACGATGGCGACGATGACGACGGCGTTGGCGCCGAAGGGGACGATACGGCTTGGGAAGCCGTGGGGGATGTGGCGGCTGAAGCGGATGTGGAAGCCGCAGGGGATGTGGCGGCAGAAGCGGCTGTGGAAGACTATGAAACCGAAGAGTCAGTGGAAGACGATGAAGCCGAGAGGGAAGAAATAACCATAGAGGTCGCGGAAGCCACAACATTCAATGGCGACGAAGGTTCTGAAGCAGACGCACACATGAGTGCTGACGCGCACACGGTTGCAGACGCGCGCATGAATGCGAACGCACACACGGGTGTAGACGCGCGCATAAATGCGAGCACACACACGGGTGCGAACACACACACAGGTGTGCGCGGAAGCAGCGTAGGGATCACAGGTCGCCGTTATAAAAACAGCGCAATCAGGCATTATATCAACATGAAGTCGGGCGGCTTTGCCGATGCAGGCGAGCCGGCGGATGAAATATTTAAGACGGACGCGCCTGTCACAGATGAAGTGGCGCCGCTTGCGCCGCTTATCGTATTTCCCAATAGTAGGGCGGGGCATATAAGCGCCGCGCGAAGTGGCCGCCGAAATGCACTTGTTTCGCGCAGCAGCAAATCTATGGAAGTGACGCGCCGATTCGAGGAAGGCATGGACGAAGCGGAAATCGCCAAGGAACTGGATATTGGCCGAGGCGAAGTGGCTCTCATCCTCGGGCTGCGCGAATGGCGTTTATATGAGGGGAATTAGTTTAAGGAATGTGCTGCTGGGCTTTGGGTTAGGGCTCGTCTGCGCTTCGATTGTTTTTTTGTTATTGTTTTCCAATGACGGGGACACCAAAAACAGCTCACAGGATGTAGGCGGTTCTGTAGGCGCAGCCTTGGGGTCCGTCTCCAGCGTCGACGCGAGCGGTGGGATCCGCTTGCCACTGAGGGAAGAACGCGTCATATTGCTGGACGGGAACGCGCCGCGCCAAATCTCAAACAGTGAAATCATTTTCATAGAGGACGAAATGCTCGCCCTGGCGAACGAAATAGCCGCAGCAGCCGAAGTCGCCGCAGCGACCGATGTGACGCCAACAAGATCGACGCCAGATGAAGACGCCACCACCGTAACAACAGCGTCAACATCAACGCAAACAACAGCGCCCACCACAACACCAACAACAACCACAACGACAGCCCCTACCACAATCTCAACTGCGGCATCAAGTACAACTACAACGACAGCATCAACCACAACATCAACAATAGCATCCACAACAACAACTACTGCTGCAACAACAACCACAGCATCCGCCACAACAACGTCACAAACCACAACCACGCCAACCACAACGGCGCCAACTACGACAACGCCAACCACAACGGCGCCAACAACAACCTCTACGCTTTCATCAACCACCACCACAGCTATAGCTACAACGGCAGCGCCGGGCGAAGTCGCGACGCTAACGATTGTGCGAGGCGACACGGCGACGTCCGTAGCCAACAAACTATACAACCTGGGCTTGATCCAGAGCACGAATGAGTTCATTGCCCGCCTTGGGGAACTCGGGCTCACAGGCGAAATCCTGGACGGTACATTCCAACTGCCCTACAATTTAGAATTAGACGACCTGATTGACCGCATCCGCGTCCACAAATAAATTTCAATGTACATATGTTAAATAAGGTTTGTTAACTCTTTATTTTGCTTACTCATTATTTATCAATCTTTAAAAAATTAACAAATTGACAAAACAGCTTCATTTAAATGGATGAATTGCTTTCGCATCCCTTTAATTCGCATTCTATGCGATTTTTTGTACGCTGCCTTTTTTTCTGGTACAATTATAGGCGCGGATTCATTATATTTAAAAGGACAGGTTTTTTATGCTTGACAAGGTGTACGCCCCGCTGGACGTGGAGGAGCGCATTTATAAGGAATGGCTCTCGCGAGGGTACTTCCACGCAATAATAGACAAAAACAAAATCCCATATACTATTGTTATCCCCCCGCCCAACATCACCGGCCAGCTCCACATGGGGCACGCCCTGGACAACACAATTCAGGACATACTGATTCGATGGCGCAGGATGCAGGGCTACTCGGCTCTGTGGATGCCTGGGACCGACCATGCCAGCATAGCAACGGAAGCGAAAATCGTCGAGGCGCTGGAAGCTGAGGGCATTTCAAAAAACGATCTCGGCAGGGACGCCTTCCTTGAACGTGCGTGGGAATGGAAAAGGCTGTACGGCGGCCGGATTGTCGAGCAGTTGAAGCGGCTGGGCTGCTCCTGCGACTGGGAGCGGGAGCGCTTCACGCTGGACGCGGGGCTCTCCGAAGCGGTCATACACGTGTTTGTCAAGCTATATGAAGACGGTTTGATATACAAGGGCGAGAGGATCATCAATTGGTGCCCCGGTTGCAAAACGTCTATATCCGACATCGAGGTGGAGTACAGAGAGCACAGCGGGCAGTTTTGGTACTTGCGCTACCCGGTCATCGGCGCGGGCGGCGACTACTTGACAGTGGCCACGACGAGGCCGGAGACGATGCTGGGCGACACAGCCGTCGCCGTTAACCCGGACGATCCCCGATATTCAGGCTATGTCGGCAAGAAGGTCATGCTGCCGTTGATGGATAGGGAGATACCCATTATCGCGGACGCCTATGTGGACAGCTCGCTGGGGAGCGGCGCCGTCAAAATAACGCCAGCCCACGACCCAAACGATTTCGAGGTCGGCCTGCGGCACGGGCTGCCGCAAATCGTAGTCATCGACGATGCAGGTTTTATGAACGCCAATGCAGGGGCTTACGGCGGGCTCGCCCGCGAGGACGCCCGCAAGCAAGTGGTGGCCGATCTGCAGGCACAGGGCTTGATTGACAAAATTGAGCCACATATATATAACATCGGCGAATGCAGCCGCTGCCAGACTATCATAGAGCCGATCATGTCAAAGCAGTGGTTCGTTAAGATGAAGCCACTTGCCGAACCCGCGATTGCCTCGGTAAAAGAGGGCAGGACCAGCTTTGTGCCCGAGCGATTTTCAAAGATATACTACAACTGGATGGAGAACATCCAGGACTGGTGCATATCGCGCCAGCTCTGGTGGGGGCATCGCATCCCTGCGTACTATTGCGACGCATGCGGCGCAGTCGTCGTCGCAGAAAAGGACCCGGGTAAATGCGGCGCGTGCGGAGGGGCGCTCAAACAGGACGAGGACGTCCTCGACACCTGGTTTTCGTCGGCGCTGTGGCCTTTTTCGACGATGGGGTGGCCGAAGGAAACAGCGGAATATAAATATTTCTACCCGACGGACGTCTTGGTGACGGGCTACGACATCATCTTCTTCTGGGTGGCGCGGATGATATTTTCCGGCGTGCGCCATACAGGCGCCGAGCCATTCAAGCATGTCTATATACATGGCATGCTCCGCGACGAACAGGGCCGAAAAATGAGCAAGTCGCTCGGGAACGGCATAGACCCGATGGACATTGTGGACGCTTACGGCGCTGACGCTCTGCGGTTTGCGCTGACGATTGGGAACGCCCCCGGCAACGACCTGCGCTTTTCCGAGGACAAGGTAAAAGCGGCGAGGAATTTTGCCAACAAACTCTGGAACGCCTCACGCTATGTCATCACGCAGCTATCGAACATCAGCTCCGCTGCTGCCGTCGGCTTTGCCGATGCTATCAGCTCCACTGCCGCCGTTGGCGTAACCGCCACAGCCGATGCGAAAACGCCTGCGGTTGCGCGCGACCAGGACCTGACGTCGGTCGACCGATGGATACTGTCCTGCTTGAACGAATGCGTCCGCGAAGTCACCGAAAACATGGAAAAGTTCGAACTGGGGATCGCGCTTCAAAAAATATATGACTTCATATGGGACGTGTTTTGCGACTGGTATATCGAGTTCGCAAAACCAAATCTGACGCAGACAAGTACAGCGACCGCACGTTCTTCTACGCTACTGGTATTGCGTTATGTTTTGGTGCAGTCGTTGAAGATGCTGCATCTATTTATGCCGTTCATAACGGAAGAAGCCTATTCTGCGCTGGCGCGCTGTGAGGGCATAGAGGGCGAGGGGGAGCTGGCGTCCATGATGGCTGCTGCGGGCCAAAAGGACAGCGTCATGGTTGACGAGTGGCCCAAATACGACGCGAGGTTTGTGGCAAAAGAGCAATCGGAAAACACGTCGTTTGTGATTGAGGTGATCCACTCTATCCGTAACATGCGATCGGAAATGGCGGTGCCGCCGTCCCGGAAAATCAGCGGCGCATTCGTTACGTCCAACAAGGCGCTTGCATGTAGCTTGGAAGAAGGCCGGGCGTACATCGAGCGACTGGCTGGGCTGCGCACCTTTGAAATAAAGGGCGACAGGGCCGGGACGTCCGTCACGGACGTCGCGCTTGTCGCAGGCGGTATAGAGGCGTTCTTCCCGCTGGGCGAGCTGGTCGACATATCGGCTGAAAAAAAGAGGCTTGAAAAGGAATTGGCCCAATTGACGGGGGAAATAGGGCGCGCGTCCCAAAAGCTCGCAAACCAAGGCTTTGTCAGCAAGGCGCCCGCCGCCGTTGTAGAGGAAGAGAAACGCAAGCTTAAGGCGTACGAAGACGCGAGGGACAAAGTGGCGGAGAACCTTGCCCGCCTGCCCGGCGCTTAATCATGCCCCTTAGATATACCTTGATTAGCCTTTGGTTGGCTTTTGGTTAGCCTTAGATTAGCCTTTGGTTAGCCTTTATATAGCCCTTGGATTGACATAAACCACGACCTTAAACTAAACCAATGATTGCATTACCCTTTTATAGCTTAAGGTAGCGCACAGCAATATCGCATAATAATAACCCGTTTACAACCCTTAGTCATAACTTTGCATAAATATCATAAGCAAGTATTTACAACTGTATTGAAACATGTATATAATCAAGGTATAATGAATCAATATATTACTTAAGAGGAAACGGCAGCACTTTATACAAAGGAGAAAGACGGATATGGGCGTTGAGCAAAGGATTAGTGCATCGGCATTTACGCACCGAGGAGAGGATTCCACCTCCAATACCGGTAACTTCTTGTTGGATGGCCGTCAACCTTTCGATTTCGAGCTCGATAATTCACATGTTTCGATTAATGATCTGGATCGAAATTTCTTTTTTGCGGTCTGTGACACCAGAATTACAGACAGTCTGAACACATCGGTTTCCGGGATCAAGGAACTTAAAAAACTCCATTCACAATTAAAAACCGGCTCGCGGGACATAAAGTCCAACACCGAAATACTCGGCGAGTGTTTTATCGGCACGGAGGATCTGCTCTACGATACGGCGGGGTACGCCGAGGGCGCGGGCACAGGCGACAGCGCAGGCGCCGGCGCCGACAGGCAGCTCTCTTCGCTGGACAAAAGGCTCGTCACGTACGCCGGCAAGGATATGGACGACGAAGACGACGGGCTCTCCGGTGATTCAGACGATCTGGAAGACGAATTTTCCGGCGGGACCACAGGCCAGCAGCCTTCCACAGGCGACGAAGACGACGATTTCATCGACGCCGACGAAAGGGACTACGACGACGAGGACGACGAATACGACGACGTGGAGCCGCCGCCCGGGCCGGAGGAGCAGGAGCCCGGCAAAAAGGGGTTTTCCACAGCCGGCTTTATATTGAGCGAGAAAAAGGGCTCAATCCTCGCGCAGGGCGAATGCGAGGCGTTTATGTACCGGGGCGGCTCTTTGCGCGTGCTTTCCGGGGGCAATAAAAAAGTCAGCGTCACGTTGAACAGGGCGCCGAGCGCCGCCCAGGCCCAGCAGGAAAGGGGCCGGAGCTCGCAGGCCAAGCCATATGGCGGCAGGTCGTCGGAAATTTTCGAGCCCAGGGAAGGCGACGTTTACATGCTGTGTACGACATCGGTGGTATTGGCTATCGGGGAGGAAAACATCGATAGCTATTTATCGATGGACGACGAGTTGGCAGCAGTCAACGGCGCCATCATGTACGACGCTGTGAAAGGCGATCCGGCGTCCAACATGACGTGCATGCTGGTCAGGATCGATGAAATCCGCGACGACGAGGCTCCGGCGGACATGGACGGCGCGCGGCGCGGCGCCGACTACGGCCGCCAGGACGCGTACGTATATGGCGATATGCAGAGCGGCGGCGCGGTTGCGGTCGCTGCCGGGGCTCAGGGCCCGGCGGGCGGCGGCATGAGGCCGGGGCAGGGCCAGGCGCCAGGGCAGGGGCCTATGCAAGGCTATGGCCAAGGGCCGGGGGCAGGGCAGGGGCAAGGCCCCGGCCAAGTCCCGGGGGCTGGCCAGATGCCGGGGCAGGGGCCGGGCCCGGGTGGCAGGCCTGCGCCGGGCGGACCGCCGTATATGGAGCAGGAAACGCGCATATCGCAGACGCCATACCAGCAGAACAGGGACGCTTTTTCAAGGCGCGCGACCTCGCGTTTCGACGCGCCCCCGAGGCGGATATCGCTGGCCAGTAACAAATCCCTCATCACCACAATAATCACGACTGTGGCGCTGTTTGCCATCTTGGTTCTGTCATACTTCTTCCTCACCAGGGACACGGAAACGCCGGCTAATGGCAACAGCTCCAGGACAACGACGGGCGCCGTGGCCAACCAGTCCACGACGACGACGGCCGGCGAAGACGACGAGCCCGAGAACGACCCCCGGAGCGGCAACACTACCACCACCGAGGGCAGGACGACGACGACCACTACGACGACCACGACGACAACGACGGAGCCGCCCGAGCAGGAATACACGGTAAGGTCGGGCGACACGCTGAGCCGGATCGCACAGCGGTTTTACGGGAACGCGAATTCGAGGGACTATACGCTGATAATGGAGCGCAACGGGCTCACCAGCGACAAAATAAGGATTGGGCAGGTGCTGATAATACCGCCCAAGCCGGAGGCTGAGACGACTACTGCGAGCGGCGACGATGCCGACGCGGATACGCAGGATGGCGGTGGCACTACGGCTGGCCGCCAGTCGGCCTCGACGACTGTCCGTTAGAGGAACGGTACTTAAAAGAGCGGCATAGGTATAAAAATGGCGGCGGTTACGCCGGCGACAATAAAAGGCCCGAACGGTATCGGGTCTTTTCTGTTTTTCTTGCCCGATATTATCAGCAGCACGCCCGCCAGCCCGCCCAGCATGATCGATATAAACATGGCGAACAGGCCCTGGCGCAGGCCGAGCGCGAGTCCCGCTGGAATCAGCAGCTTTACATCGCCCATGCCAACGGCGCACTTGCCGCCGCGAAAAAAAGCCGACGCCACACTTATGCATAGAAACACCGCGCAGGGCGCCAGCCCCAGCAGCGGCGCCGCAGCGTTTATGCTGCCGTATACGCTCCTGAACCGATCGGGCGGGGATAGCGCGAACGCGTACCTGACAGAAACAGCTACGGCGGGCAGCATCGCGCAAAGCACCAGCTTGTTCGGGATGCGCATCCATTCCAGATCAATAAAAAAAACCGCCAGCAGTATGGAGCACAGGGCGACATAGCATACATACTCAAACGAGAGCGAGAGCCGCCAAAAAAGCGCCGCCCACAATGCGCCGCACATAAATTCTATCAACGGGTAGCGGAACGGGATGGGCGCGCCGCAAGCGCGGCACTTCCCGCGCAGCATTGCGTAACTGAGCAGCGGGACCAAGTCGGCTGCGCCAATGGCCGCCCCGCACGCAGGGCAGGCGGAGCGCGGCTTAACCACAGATAGACCCCGGGGCATGCGATACACGCACACATTCAAAAACGAACCGACGACGGCGCCGCACAGAAACACACAAATATATGAGGCTATGCTAGCGGTAAGGCTTGCGACGGGGCTTGTCGCGGGGATGGGCATAGGCATGGCCACCCGCTTTTATATTATTCCCATGAACAATGTGAATATGCCAAAGGCGACCAAGGTAACGACATTGAATATCAGCGCTGTCAGTATGCCGATATGCCTTTTGTCCGTGCGCCGCCTATAGCGCTTACGAAACTGGAACAGGCTCAGCAGGCAGAGCGCGGCGCCGGCTATCCACAGCCCCCCCGATATAAGGAAGTACATCGGCTCCCACGACTGGTTGGGCGATTTGTTGTACAGCACGTCAAAATACGTAACCGTCTGCGGATACGCAAAATATGACAGATACAGGCCGGCGCCCCAAAACGTCCAGCCCGCAATAGAAAGCGCCAGCCCGATTTTGCCCCTCCTGTCCAGGCCTTTGCGCCTTTCGGTTCTGCGCTGCGGGGCATTGTCGAAAATTTCCTTTAGCTCTCTGCTCATAACGCCCTCCCGCCATTGTGTTAGTTGTTTTATGTTTATTAAGTACAATAATAGCTACTTTATTATGTGGCGCCATTATTATTGATATAATTCCCGCTCGGTTTGATTAATAACGCCGTTTTATGTATAATGTACTAAATTTTTATAGTGAGGGCAGACAATGAACGTTTTGCTGATCAACGGCAGCCCGCGTGAGCGCGGCTGCACATATACCGCTCTATCCGAGGTGGCGGGCGCGCTGGGCGCGAACGGGATCGAGGCGAACATCCACCACATCGGCAGCGCCCCGGTGCAGGACTGCACGGCCTGCGGGGGCTGCAGGGAAGCGGGCTATTGCGTACACAAGGGGGACTCCGTCAACGCATGCGCCGATCTCCTGGAAAAGGCCGACGGCCTTGTTGTGGGCTCTCCCGTGTACTACGCGGGGCCGACCGGCAGCATATGCTCGTTCCTGGACAGGCTTTTTTACCACAAGGGCGCTAAATATATGTACAAGCCTGCCGCAGTAGTCGTCAGTTGCCGCAGGGCGGGCTCGACCGCGTCGCTGGACCGGCTGTACAAATATTTTTCGCTGTCGGGCATGCCGATAGTCTCGTCCCAGTATTGGGCGATGGTCCACGGCAACACCCCGGACGAAGTCCGTCAGGACTTGGAGGGCATGCAGATCATGCGGACGCTCGGCAACAACATGGCCTGGCTGCTTAAATGCATAGACGCCGCGCGCGGAACCGTCCCGCTCCCCAGCCGCGAGGCCCGGGTCGGGACCAATTTTATAAGGTAAATTTTTCCTACAAAAGCGAAAGGAGTGCCGGCCACATCACCGGCATGCACATGTATGGGTATGATAGAAGGTATCTTAACGTTCGTCGGAAGCATGCATATTTCCGCCGTCATCATTATCATCGTAATCCTCCTCATTTTTTTTCTGGCGTTCGCCTTCAACCTGACGCTCCTGGCCGCGTATAAAAAGCTCAAGCGCGATTTTGATCGGAAGCCTGCGGTGCGGGGCTCAGCTTCGGCGGCGGGCGCCTCCGCAGACGGGGTCCCGGACATATTTGACCGCTTTACCGAACCGCGCTTCCGCAGCGCGCTGTTGAGGAGCATAGTGTCGGAGTTCGAAACGGCGTGGACGGCGCAGAAGGGCATCGAAGTCAACACGCAGGCGATAATCGAAAAAAACTTCAACGCGCGGATTAAATCGGCCATATTTATGGAAAGCTGCGCGCGCCATTCGGTTTCCGTGATGATCGTGCTGGGCCTTCTGGGCACGTTCATCGGCCTCACCATATCGGTACAGAGCCTTGTGCTGCTCTTTCGGGGCTATGATGTGACGGAGCTGCTCAGTTCCGTGGAATCGGGGCTGCTGTCCGCGCTATCGGGCATGTCGACCGCGTTTACGACCAGCCTGTTCGGCATAGCGTGCTCCGTCGTCGTCACTGTAATGAATGTGTTCGTTAACCCCGGGCAGACGCGGGAAAACCTGATGACCGGCATTGAGGAGTACCTTGACAATACGGTTTCGGCGCGCCTGAGGGCGGCTGCAGGCGATGGCTATGAAAAAATGAACGAGGCGCTCCGGGGCACATTTATCGAATTCGGGGAAAGGATTGCCGAGCGCTTCGATCGATCGCTGACAACGCTGCGGGACGACGTCCGAGGTATCGAGGAGGTCAACAACAACTTGAGGAACACCATCGAGCAGATGGATGTCAGCTTCGTGCGCATCTCGGACGCGCTTAAGGCGTCGACGCGGCACGTGGACGACAATTATCAGGCGCTGGCGTCGCTTTCCGCGCAGTACAAGGAAGTGAGCGACGGGTTCGACAGCGTCCGCAAAGAGAACGCCGCCCATTCGGAGGCGCTCGTGGGGAGCGTGACGGAAGCCGCGAAGGCTATCGCCGATCTCACGGGGGATCTGCGCGGCGAGGCGCAGCGCAGGCTGGACAACTTTGCCGCGTACGACGCGGCCATCGCGCAAATGGCGGCCAGCGCCGAGCTGATACGCGGCGCCGTCGCTGCCATACCCGACCAGATGTACGCATATACGGAGGCGTCGAAGATTGGGGCGGGCGTTGGCGCGGGCGTTGGCGCGAGCGCTGGCGTGGGCACAATTTCGGGCGCGGGCACAGTCTCGGGCGCGGGCACAGGCGCGGGAACGTTCAGGGCGGGCGGCGGCGCATACGGCGCGGCCGATGAGATAAATTGGGCTACAGACACCGCTAATGCCACAGACAGCGCAGATGCCGAAGGCGGCGCAGTCGCCGCAGATGCTGAAGGCGCCGCATTCGCCACAAATGCCGAAAATGTTGAAAATGCCGCAGGCGATGCGGCGGCCTCGTACGAGGGCGCGCCGCCCGACGGAGGCGACGACGATGACGAAGGCGGCTGGAGCAGGAGTACTTAAGATGAAAATACGATCGCGAAGTTACAGAAATCCGTCCGCCTCCCAGGATTTTTGGCCGTCGTTCACCGACGTGATGTCGACGGTCGCGATGCTGCTGTTTTTTTTGATGCTGCTCGCATACATCCAAAATATAATGACGGGCAGGCGGTTGGCCTTTTTTCAGGACGAGCTTGAGAACACGAGGATCCAGCTTGCGCAGATGAACGCGGATCTCGACATATCGAGGGGCGAGCTCGAGGCCTCTCTGCTTGAACTGGACGACACTAGGCTGAACCTCGAGCAGATAGGGCAGAGGCTGGAGGACACCCGGTGGAACCTTATGCAGACTGATGAGGAAATATCGCTCAAAGAGGAAGCGCTCCGCTTTCTCGAAGACGAGATAGAGTTGGCGCGCGCCGAAATCGAGGATGGGCAGATACGGCTGACACTCTCGCAGCAGGAGGTCGAGGCCCAGCAGGAGATCATCGCGAACAGCAACCAGGAGCTGGGCAACTTGAGATCGAGGCTGTCCGAGATTGCGGTGTTCCGCGTATCGATCCTCGAAAAGGTCAGCATTTCAATAGAGGAAGAGATAGGCAAATACACGGAAACCGGGGAAGAGCGCGTGTCCATCGGGCCGAACGCAAATATCATCATAAACGAGACGCTGCTATTCGACTACGCGTCCGCCGTCGTCAAAGACGACGCAAAACAATTGCTCGACCAGCTCGCGATAGCGTTTGAGCGGATGCTTGACGACCCGGAGATCCGGCTGTACATAGACTATATCAGCATAGAGGGGCATACGGATTCGTCCGGCGGCGCCGGCTACAACAGGGGCCTTTCTGCGGACCGCGCTGTGTCTGTCGTAAACTATGTCATGGAGTCCAACCCGAACCTGGAGGAAAAATATGCCGGGTACTTCGGAATCGGCGGCTTTTCAAAATTCAGGCCGTTGGAGGAGGGCGAGGACGAGGAGGCCATGGCCAAAAACCGGCGGATAGAGATATCGGTCGTCGTCAAGGACGAAAATATCAGGCACATGATAGAGGAGTACCTTGGGGAGGGGCTGCAGTGACCGGGCGCCTGACGCGCGGCGTCATGTGGGACGTCAAGGCGTCGTATTATTTAAAGAGGCGCCCCGACAGGCCGTTTGCACATTTCCTGGCGGGATGGGCGGCCCTGATGTGGGGGGAGACCGATCAGGCCGGGATGTATTTTGGCGAATCGCTCGATTTGGACGCCGGTTACGCGCCGGCTTACATGGGCATCATTGGCCGGGAGATAGCGCTTGGGCGGTTCAATAAAGCAGCGTCCCTGTTGATCAAGCATACCGATAAACTAAAACTGGCAAAGCCCATCAACCGGTTCCGCCTAGCCGGGGCAATCAGCGCGTGCGCGATGCTGCTGTTGAAAGGCAGCGGCCATGCAGACAGCGCAGGCGTCTTAGGCGGCGCCATAAATGGCGGCGGCAGCGCTGGCGGCTTCGGCAGCGTTGGCGGCGGCAGCGTTGGCGGCTTTGGCAGCGTGAGCGGAAGCGCCGCCCCCAAGGGCGGGCGGGGCATAATTACAAGCCTCCAGCATTTCGCTTCAGACAGGTTTTGGCGCAAGCTGTCCGCGCAGCGGGGCGGCGCACCGGCGGAGGGGCTGTCATTGTTTCTCGATTTGATACGATACATCGAGCTGCTGTGGCGAACGCCGCCCGGGCAGGCGCCCTCGGGTCGGACGCCTTCAGGGCGCGGCTTTTCAGAGAGGGTTCGACTAGCAGGCGCGATATATGCGATGCCCGGGCTCTTGGACGCGCTGCGTCTTGTCATCATAAGCGACGCAGCCGAAGCGGTCGCTGCGGGCAAGACGGGCGCATCAGATAGAGCCGGAAGTACGTTATATGGCGCGGCAGGGATCGAATATACGTTCGATGCACCGTCCATTTTCACAAAAGCGTTACTGAATAGCCTTTTCAGGGAAAAAATATTTATTGGAGAGGTTAGGGGACCCAGGATCATATTAGCGAACTTGCGGATCGACGCGAGGGCGCGACATATTGACAATGTCAATAAATGGCTGTTTTTGAAACTGTGCCATACCATGGGGCGCGGCGGCGAACTCGAAACCTGGACCGCGCAAGAGCTCGAAGCAGACGGCTGGTGGGCCGATCCCGTGGTTCGTTCCTTTCTCCGTACTTAAGATACATTGTGGGGGTAGTGGGATGAATAATGAAGACATAAAAGGGCTCGATGTAAAAAAGGGTCTATCGATTGTCGCTAATAACAAAAAGGTTTATGAAAGGCTCTTAAAATCGTTTGTCGGCAACGCGTTCTGCGATCAGCTTGTCGAGGCCATCCTGAGCGGCGATTCTGATCAAATACGCCAAAAGGCGCATTCGTTGAAAGGCGTCGCCGGTAACATGCATATGGACGATCTGTTTGAGCTCAGCCGATCAATAGAGGCGGGCGTCAAAGACGGGCAGCCGCTTTCGGGCGCGGACGATCTCGTTTCAAAAATCAAAGACGCCAACAAACAGACGATGGATTCTATCAATATGCTTTTGAATAACCCCGACATACTGGACGCGCTTGGCTGACATAACAATATATTTTACTTCAACCCTTTTTCGCAGCCGAGTATATGGCCTCCAGGATCAGCCCTGCCGAGTCGGACGAACGCGCCGCTTCCATTGCGCGCTCGATGCGCCCGCGATCGGCTTCCAGCCTATCAAGCGCCTCTAATAAATTATGCCCCGTTTTTGCCGCCTCCTCGTCGAGCGCCAAGCAGAACCCGGACCGCTCGAACTCCTGCGCGTTGAGTATTTGATCGCCGCGCGACGCTGTCAGTGGGAGCGGTATCAGCACCGAGGGTATTTTCAATTTCAGCAGCTCAAATATCACGTTCGAACCCGCCCGCGAGACTGCGGCCCGGCTTATGCGGTACAAATGCGCGAGCTCCGGCCCCGCGAACTCGAACTGGGCGTAGCCCTTTTTGTCTCTGTATCCGTCGTCCGCCCCGCCCCTGCCGCAGATGTGCGCGACCTGCCACGTTTCCAGCAGCTCGGGCAGCGCCGAGCGCACGATCCTGTTCAGGCTCTCCGAGCCCTGGCTGCCACCAATGACCAGCAGCACCGGTTTTTCGCCGTCAAAGCCGCACAGCCTGAGCCCCTCGGCTTCGTCGCCGTCGCAGAGTTCCGGCCTTACGGGAGCCCCCGTATACAGGGCCCTTTTTCGGGCGCCGCCCGACAGCGCGCCCATGGTCTTTTCGAACGACATGCAAATACGCGAAGCAAACGGCGCGCAAATCCTGTTGGCCAGCCCCTGGGTCAGGTCCGACTCGTGGATCACCACCGGCGCGCCCATCAGCCTCCCGCCCAAAACCACCGGAACCGCGACAAAGCCGCCCTTTGAAAAAATCACGCGCGGCCTGATTTTCGCAACCAGGAACAATGACTGGCATATGCCCGCAAGGACCCGGAAAGGATCGACGATATTTTTAACGTCGAAATAGCGCCGCAGTTTACCGGTGGCGACCGCGTGGTATGTCACGCCATCGCGTCGCGCAAGCGTCGCCTCGATGCCATCGCGCGAGCCGATGTAGTGCACGTCCCACCCGTCTGCGAATAGTGCGGGCAGCAGTATCAGGTTGGGCATGACATGCCCTGCGCTCCCGCCGCCGGTCAGTATAATGCTTTTTTTGCGCGCCTCTTTCTGGCCATTGTTTTTTTTCATCGCCGCCAATTCTACTATACTTACGTCCCAAATTCAAGGCGTCGCCAACGGGTATACAGTTGAGTATACAGTTGTATTTTGGAAATAACTTTTGCTATACTAATATCAGTTAGTATTACCTGCTGGAACGCACATAAAAATTCTTTCGTTCATGGGGATTTTACATTCGTTTCTATAATGACCAAATGACGATTTAACATATTTTACATACACATATCGATGCCAAATTTATGTGGGGGAATAGTATAAGTGGGCTTGATATCTCGATTTCTAAGAGCCAAGTTTTTACTGTCTACGGACGACAACAGACTGCAGATTCAGATATTCCTATCCGTGACTTTTTTAATAGCAATCCTTAATCATATCTTTCTCGGCATATATTTTTTATTTATCAGGGATCTCATACATTTTACAGCCTCCATTTCGGGCGTCCCGCTTTTTACTATTGCGTTCTTCGTGAACAAAGCAGGCAAGACAAGAGCGGCGAGCTTCATGTTGATAATAGTTCTTTTGCTCATGTCTACGCTTGCATGCTTTATTTTCGGAATCGAAGTCGGCGCCCACTGGATGGCAATACTCGTTTTGATGCTGACCGCTTCTTCATATCTTGACTTTACCAGTATCCAAAAGACCTATATTATTTTATCCATGCCCATTTTTATGAACCTGCATCTGATGGCGCCTACAGGCTTCTACGCCCCCGCGCGAGCGGAAACCCTCGCGTTCCTAAAATTCTACTACGTTAATATGATTGTGTCCTCAATAATAGTTATTCATATCGGCAATACGGTTATTCAACAAAAATTCATGGAATTGCGCACTAGGGACTTGGAACAAACTAATGTAGAGCTCGAAGAAAAAACATACACCGATCCATTGACAGGCATATATAATAGGCGTTATTTTGACGAAAAAATAGAACAAATAATCCGATCGGCCTCCCGTACCAATGTGGAATTTAGTTTACTGATGCTCGATATAGATCATTTTAAGAAATATAACGATACATATGGTCACCTGGAAGGCGACAATTGCCTTAAAATCGTTGCCGATGTAATCGATAAAAGCATTAACAGAACAGACGATTTCGTGGCCAGGTATGGCGGGGAAGAATTCGTTGTGGTGCTGCAGCATACAAACGAAGCGGGGGCTGTCGTCGTAGCGGAAAAAATCATTAAAAACATCCGAAATGCCACCATACCACACCCAAGAAGCGTCACGGCGAAACATGTTACCATTTCAATCGGGGGCATAGCCTGTAGCAATAAACATATACAAAATTCCGAGGAACTAATTAAAATGGCCGACGAAATGCTGTATATATCAAAACGCGACGGCCGCGACATGTATACAATCTCAAAATACGCAGCTATAAACTGAATAAACAAATAACACAAATGTTACTGGTCACACCATGTTTATATTGACATGGATAATTGTAGGGACGACCGCCCTCGGTCGTCCGATTGTGGGGCTAGCATTTTTTACACGGACGACCGAGGGAACGCCTCATACGGAGGCGGTCGTCCCTACGAAAATCGTCATCGATAGACACCCCTCTGACCAGTAACACACAAATTATCTAATAACTCTCAATATGCCTTGCGGGCTTGACGCGTTTGGGCTAACATGCTATCTTTAACGCGGAATATGATGATAGCCGTCGCGGGCATTGTTTTTCCGGAACGGCGGAAGGGAGCGTTATATGAAACTGGGTTTCGGCATGGCGACATGGATGCCATATGGCACTTACAACTACGAGAGGTTCCATATGATGATCGACGAGCTGGCGCTTGTGGGGTATGACGGGCTTGAAAGCGCGCAGCCGTATGTCATGAACGTGTGGGGGAGGAAGCCAGCGGAGTTTAAAAAACTGATGGACATGCACGGCCTGGAGCTGTCGGCCACGTACACGGGCGTCGACTTCCGGGCGCCGGAGGCGACCAAGGCGAGCATAGACAGCGCCCACAGGCTCATGGACTTTTATTCGCAGGTGGGTTGCAAGCACTTTTTGATGGACATCCGGAACGAAAAGGAGAGCCAGGGCTACAACCTCGACCATGTGATGTCCACGTACACGGACAAGCAGCTCGAGGAGGCCGGCGGCGTTGCGAACGCGCTGGGCAGGTACGCCAGGGAGCGCGGGATGCAGTTGTCGTTCCACACGCACTGGGGGACGTTCTTTGAGATGCCCGAGGTGTTCGACAAGTTCTGGGCCGCGACCGACCCCGACCTCGTGCGGCTGTGCCCGGACGTGGGGCAGATCCAGTTGTGCCACCAGGACCCGGTCGAATACGTTCGCAAGCATGTCAGCCGCATCACGCACTATATACACTACAAGGACATTGTTATGAAGAGCCGCCCCAAGGGCGAGCTGTGGCCGGGCTACAGCCTCCCGAACAACGACGGCGGCTACGGCATAGACTCCGCAGGGCGCTTCATCGAGACCGGGCGCGGCGACGTCGATTTCAAGTCCATCACAAAGATTTTGCTGGATAGCGGCTTCGACGGGTGGATCACGACCGACCTCGACCTCACGGCCAACAACGCGAGGCTTTCCGCCGCCGCGTGCAAGGATTACGTAAACAAAGCCCTCGGCATCATCGGCGACCGCGATAAAAAATAAAAAAACGCAAGAATATCAAGAATATTTTAAATAAATTTAGCATTTGCGTTCATTGCATTAAATTGTAATAAAAAGGAAAAGGGAGATATATAATGAAGCAGATTATCACGTGGTACGGCCACGGCACATGGTACATGGAAACGCCGAAGGGCACGAAGATATTCATCGACCCTTTCATTAACGGCAACCCCGCCTGCCCGTTCAAATTCGACGATATAAAAGAAGCCGACATCGTGTGCGTGACGCACGGGCACAACGACCATTTGGGCGACGCGATAGAGCTCGTCAAGAAAACGGGCGCGACCCTCGTGACCCTCCCGGACGTGGCCGCATACTGCGACAAGCGCGGCATTCCGTACGATGAGGGCGGCGGCATCCTGCACACCGGCGGCAAGGTCACGGTCAAGGACGTCAAAATCACCGCGACGTTTGCGCTCCACTACTCCGACATTTGGGGCGAAGAATACAGCAAGGACGGCACCATTGCTCCGGGCTCCGGTTGCTGCGGCTTGATCCTTTCGCCCGAGGGCGGCAAGAGCGTATACTTTGCAGGCGACACGGGCATATTCGGCGATATGCAGCTTATCAACAGGCTGTACAAGCCATATGTGTCGGTGATCCCGATCGGCGGCAAATATGTCATGGACATCGAGGACGCGTCCGTTGCAGCCGAGCTGCTCGGTAGCAAGTACATCATCCCCGGGCACTACAACACGTTCCCTATCAACCAAGCGGACACGGGCAAGTTCGCGGAGCTCGTAGCGCAGACGGCGCCCGCAGCCGAAGTGGTCGTTTTGGATAAAGGTGGCACATTTGAAGTCGCATAGCGGCGACGGCGAAAAGTTGATAATGCCGCGCGGGGGTTGATTGGGGATGGTACTGTTCAGCGACGAAAACATGAAATCCGAAGCGGTGGATCAGATACTCGCCGAAATCGAAAAGACCCTGCACGAGATGCGCAACCTGGCGCTATACGCCACGCGCAGCGATCTGTCGACCGAGCAGCGCGACAGGGTCCAGGCGCGCATAGACGCGCTGAAAAAGGAAATCGACGGGATAGCGGCCATGCTGCTCCCCCCCGACATACCCGTCCAGTAGAGGATTATAAAATTTCGCTTACGTGGATGTCTTTATTTGTCATGTCTTCTAGGTTGATGATGTTTCTGTCCGTCTGGACGATGGGCTTTGAGATGGAGCGCGGGTTGATAAACACCACGTACCCTTCCTGTCCGTCGGACAGCCGTACGCGGTCGCCGACATAATAGCCGGCCAGGTTTTGCAAAAACGACACGACGATTACGGGATCGAGGCTGCCCGCGTAAATGAGGTCCTCCAATATGCGGAAAACCTGGAAGGGGCTGGACTTTTTGTGGTAGACGCGGTTGGACGTCATCGCGTCGTAGATGTCCGCGACCGCCACGATCTTGCCATATAGGTGGATTTTGTCCGACTTGATGCCCAGGGGGTAGCCCTTGCCGTTGATCTTTTCATGGTGCTCCAAGGCGGCGAGCGCCGTGCTAGGCCTGACGTCCGCCACGCCCTCCAGCAT